>JACDJB010001504.1_pt1 | contig 18634 bp, 18 predicted proteins | sample 7454121 | NCBI WGS metagenome assembly JACDJB01 (sample SAMN14253290, study PRJNA609438) | sludge metagenome | isolation source: sludge after 25d culture with pyrite | collected 2018-12-20 | reverse complement strand
TAAAAAGCCCGCTAGACTTTGAAGCAGAAGCTCTTAAAAATATGCTCTAATGTTTCATGTGAAACAATGCTATTTTGTGATGATGTGAATATCTTTTAGCAAAAGATTCTTATAGATAGTTTAAATATAGCAAAATCGCTAGAAAGCCCTAAAATAGGGGCTTTAACCTATATTTAAGAGTGTAGATTTTAGGTTAGATTTATATAAAATATTTCTTAAAACTTATGGAAATTTACAAATTTGAGTAAGTGTAATTCACATCTTATAACAATGTGTGAATAGCGGTTATCTGGAGCTAATAAACGCAGTTATTGTGATGAATGAAGTGACAAAACGCAGTCATTACGAGGAGCATAGCGACGAAGTAATCTAAGTTGTTTAGAGATCGCCACGGCTTTTACAAAGCTTCGCGATGACGCACACTTTGTTATTCTCTGCTCAAGCCAGAAGATGACACATAGTTTTTTTGGTTGCTTTTTTGTCGGTACAAAAAAGTCACAAGAGTTTGATCCAATAATAAAGTAACTGCTGGTCATAAGTGCTGAGGGCTTTTGCATCAAGTGGGTGACAATAGCCATTAAGGTATTTAGGTAGGACTTTGTTAGAGGAGCGTATCTACGATAACTAACCTATTTTTACAAAAGTATGGTACTATTCTTCCAAACCGCCTCTCTGGAGTATTGGCGGTTTTGTTTACTCTTTATCTTCTTTGATCACTTTTATGATCCCAACTATCGAGACTGCAAAAACCACTACCAAAAATAGGATCTGAAACGCCTCAACCATTGCTTGGATCCTTCTTTTCTTTGAGCTGACCGCACGCTGCGGAGATATCAAGCCCCTTAGAGTCTCTGATGGTGCAAAGTAGCCCTTTGGAGATGAGATGATCAGCAAACGCAACCATACTCTTTTCAGGCGGTCTCTCATACGGCGAGTCTGGGTAGGGGTTAAAGTAGATGAGATTTACCTTCGCCTTTATGCCACTTAGTAGCTTGACAAGCTTTTTGGCACTTGAGAGATCATCATTTTTGCCCTTTATGACAAGGTACTCAAACATCACTCGTTTGCGAGTGTCGATGGGAAATCGCTTCACTGCATCGATGATCGAAGCGATGTTATACGCCTTGTTCATAGGTATAAGCTCACTTCTAAGCTCATCATCGACTGCGTGCAGAGATATAGCTATGTGAACGCCTAGATCTAGCTTGCCAAGTTGGTCTATTTTAGTACTAAGTCCGCTTGTGGAGACGGTTTGGCGTTTGCCAGATATGGCAAGCCCCTCCTCAACTTTAAAGATCTCGATCGCCTTTGCAAGGTTTGCGAGGTTGTCTAACGGTTCGCCCATGCCCATGTAGACTATGTTTGTTATGCGGTTGTGTTTGTGGTCGTTGTCCATCTTGAGTGTTAGCACTTGAGATACGATCTCGCTAGCGTCAAGATCTCTAGTAAATCCACCCTTTGCAGTGAGGCAAAACGCACACCCCACCTTACACCCCACCTGCGTAGAGACACATATGGTATAGCGAGCCTCTTGCAGTGTCTTACCATCTTCTATGATCTCATCTTTCATCTTAAGCCACACCGCCTCGATGGTTTTGGCATCACGAAGGCGAAGCAAGTACTTTATAGTGCCGTCATTTGAGCACTCTTTGCTAACTACCTCTAGCGGGTTTAGATCAAACTCATCTGCAAGCGTAGATCTTAGATCTTTTGGCAAGTTTTGCATCTCATCGAAGCTCTGAGCATAGTTGTGATATAGCCAGCTATATATCTGTTTGGCTCTAAATGATGGCTTTATAAGGGTTTGAAGCTCTTTTAGCGTGTATGCGTAGATAGATGGTTTCATTTAGCACTTAGCTCTTTGATGCGACGAGGTACATACTCGTTTAGTAGATCTTTGGCCCTCTGGTGGTTTGTCATAAAGTCCGCGTGAGCGTTTTTGTTAGTGTAGTTAGTTATACAAAAGACCCCACCAGCAGGCACGCCAAACTCCTTTGCAACGCTTAGAAGTGCGAAAAACTCCATATTTTCAGCTCCTACGCCAAGTGGCAAAAACCGTTTTGTTAGCTCGCTGTTAGTGGAGATGTAGTTTGATGAGTTGATGATGATATCTTGTTTGTTAGTGGTGTTAGTGCTTATAACATTATCTAGCGGAGTGTAGGCATCACCACTTAGAAAGGCTAACTCGATGTTAGCAGCGGTTCTGGACTCTACTATATCGAAGATCTTAAGTTCGCCATAGCTTCCAGCACTCCCAACGAAGAGCAGAAACTCTGGCTTATCAAAGAGGCAGAGGCGAGTAAGATTTATACTCATCTCTACAAGCCCTACCCCCATCGGCGTGGCAAAACTAAATGTCTCGTTGTTGCCAGCACAAACTATCAACTATCTCTCCTCTGATCTATATCATTTGCTATCTTAGCTATGGTATCCCACAGCATCTTATCATCTATGCCAAAGTAGTGATGAGTCAAAATATCTCTCATTTTTGCTACTTCACTCCAAGGGATCTCTGGGTAGTTGTGCAAAAACTCTTTTGGTATCTGCTTTACAGCTTCACCAATGTTTTTAAAAGCTTTAGCTACAGCATAGACCTTCTCAAGATTGTTCGTAAACTCTTCGTATGATATGTTATTCACAAACTTTTCAATATTTTGGCACTCTTGATATATATCTTTGACATAAAGTCCCCAATCTCTTTTTGATTTAAACAAAGATCAGATCCTTTTTTACATAAGGTAGTATCTCTTTTTTTATTTTCTCTAACCGAACTAGATCAACTTTTGTTTTTAACTCTTTTTCAAGATAACTACTCAGCTTAAGATAGTCAAATAGAGAAAACTTTTTGCCATTTTTTACCTCAAAAAGTATATCTATATCACTATCTTTTCTGTTTTCGCCTCTGGCATATGAGCCAAAAAGCGCTAGAGTGTCAATATTAAAAGTATCAAAAAGATAGCTCTTATGTTTATGAAGATACTCTAGTACCATATTTTTGTTCATATCAGATCGCTACTTCGATGCCATTTGAACTAAGGTAGCTTTTTAGCTCCTTGATCTCAATCTCTTTGAAGTGAAATACTGACGCCGCCAAAACCGCGTCCGCACCATTTTGCAAAGCCTCTAGCATATGTTGCATCGTACCTGCTCCGCCACTTGCTATAACAGGGATACTAACAGCTTCGGCGATCGCTTTTGTGATCACAAGATCATAGCCATCTTTTGTGCCATCTGCGTCCATTGAAGTAAGAAGTATCTCGCTAGCACCACGAGACTCAACCTCTTTTGCCCATGCTACCGGATCAAGCTTTGCATCTACCTCTCCGCCATTGATCACCACGCTATAATTGCCGTCGATCTTTGCCACATCGATAGCGACCATTATACGATCAGATCCAAACTTTTTAGAAGCCTCATTTATAAGATCTGGCGTTCTTGTTGCAGCGGAGTTTATGCTAACTTTTGCAACTCCAGCATCGAGAAGTCGCTCTATATCCTCTATGCTCTTGATCCCGCCTCCAACAGTAAGTGCTAGGCTAGTAGAGCCAACAACCCTTTTTACCTCATCTATAAATGTTGCTCTACCCTCATTTGTTGCACTGATATCCAAAAACGCTAACTCATCAGCACCTTCTTCGGTATAGCGTTTTGCGATCTCGACTGGATCGCCTGCATCTTTGAGTCCGACAAAGTTTACACCTTTGACAACTCTACCATTTTTGAAGTCTAAACACGGAATGATTCTGTGGGTTTTCATTTTGGGTCCTTTGTAGTGGAATGAAATTATATCTACAAAAAAATAATATGGTGATATAATGTTTCACATGAAACAATCAAATTTGCAACTACAATGGTATGAAAAACTTTGGCACGATATCGCCTCAAGTGGCGAGAGTATAGCAGAGCTTGAGCGGATCTTTTATGATAATGCACTAGATCTTCTAAGGGGTTATGTTTTGGTCATAAACTCGCTTGAAGTCCAGCTTTGCGAGATAGAGTTTTACCATTATAGCACGAGGCATCAAGATCCATTTGTGCATGAAGATGAGAGGCTAAGAGAGACTAAAGAGCAGATCTATGTACACAAAAAGGCGTGGCAAAGAGGCGGAATGGGGCTTACTTTTGGCAATGGTACAGATAGATCTACCATACTTTTTAGAGGTATAAAGTGTGGTGGTGAGTTTGTCGCAGGGCCTGTTGGAGTCAAGAAGTTTGTAGTAGATAAACTGCATCTTGACATAAGTGATCATAAAACACTCCAAAGCTACTTTGATAGTGCAAGAGTGGAGCTTTTAAAGCGAGACTTGCAAAGTGATCTAAGAGTCATAAATGCACCGCGAGAGGGGTTATCTAGCAAAGATGTGAGTTTTAGAGAGGCACTTTATAGGTTTGTGCGAAGTGACTATCTTGTGGCAAAGCGTGGTGAGAGCTTCAAAAGCTATGCAAATCTCAAAGATAGGTCGCTTTTGTTAAAAAGAGGTGATGGTATTAATGAAATTGTGTTAAAATATGCTCCAAAATGAAGATAGTAGCAAAAAAGAAGTTTGGACAAAACTTTTTAAAAGATGAGAGCGTCTTGCACCAGATCATCGAAGCGATGCCCAAAAATGACAATGTCATAGCAGAGATTGGGCCTGGCTTAGGTGATTTGACTAAATATTTAGTCCAGCTCAAAGGTGTAACAGCTTTTGAGGTCGATACCGATTTGTGTAAAATATTGCAAGAGAAGTTTGGGACTTTGATCGCAACCAACCAACTTCGCCTTAGATGCGGCGATGTTTTAGAGGTGTGGCAGAGCAATCTTTTAGATGAGGACTATGATCTTGTGGCAAACTTGCCCTACTACATAGCGACAAACATCATACTAAAGGCACTCGCAGATCCAAAGTGTCAAAATATCCTTGTGATGATCCAGCTTGAGGTGGCACAGAAGTTTTGTGCTACTGCAGGGGGGAGAGAGTTTGGCTCACTTAGCGTTTTGGCTCAAAGCGTTGCAGATGTGAGTTTGGTGGCAACCGTCCCACCAGAAGCGTTTGATCCAGCACCAAAAGTGGAGTCTGCTGTGATTTTGTTTGAGAAAAACCAAAGCAGAAACGACGCTGATTTTGAGCGTTTTTTGCAAAACTGCTTCTTGGCACCGCGAAAAACGCTTCTAAAAAACCTCTCTACTAGCTATGACAAAAAGAGAGTTTTAGATCTCTTTAGCGAGCTTGATCTAGCACAAACCATAAGACCTCACGAAGTGTGCACCCAGAGCTATCACCAACTCTATGAAAACATAAGGAGTTTGGATGAACCAAGAGGAACAAAAAAGCAGTGAAGTAAGTACAGGCGAAGCGACTCAGCATAGCCCAAAAAGGCCACAACAAAGAGGGCGAAACGACAAAAACAGACCAAGAAGAGACGCTTCAAGTACTCAAGATGGTAGCAAAAACTCACAAAGAAGAGGCTCACACAGAGGATCTTACGCACCAGATGAGACGCTAAAAAAGTTTGCACAAATCTACCACGAGGGGCAAAAACAGCGACTAAACCCACACTTTAAACTAGATCTAAACACAAAAGAGAGAGTCCGCATAACTCCACTAGGTGGTCTTGGCGAGATTGGTGGTAACATCACAGTTTTTGAGACGCAAAATGAGGCGATCGTCATAGATGTAGGTATGAGTTTTCCAGACAACCAGATGCATGGTGTCGATATTTTGGTGCCTGATTTTAGTTATATAAGAGAGATCAAAGATAAGATCGTCGCGGTGATCATCACTCACGCTCACGAGGATCACATCGGTGCAGTGCCATATCTCTTCAAAGAGATGCAGTTTCCGATCTATGGTACACCGCTACCACTTGCGATGATTGGATCTAAGTTTGATGAGCATCAGATGCGTGAGTATAGACGCTACTTTGTGCCTGTGGAAAAACGCAAGATCTATGAGATCGGAAATGACTTCAAGATCGAGTGGATGCACATGACGCACTCCATCATCGACTCATCGACTCTAGCGATCACAACAGAAGCGGGTACGATCATACATACAGGTGACTTTAAGCTCGATATGACGCCAGTTGATGGCTATGGCCCAGACTTGCATCGCCTTGCACACTATGGCGAGCAGGGAGTTTTGTGTCTGCTAAGTGACTCTACAAACTCTTATAACACCGCCTATACACCATCAGAGCTAAGCGTTGCACCAGCACTAGATCGTGTATTTGCAAAGGCGGAGGGTAGAGTGCTACTCTCAACTTTTAGCTCAAACATACACCGTGTCTATCAAGCCATACAGTATGGGATCAAGTATGGCAGAAAGGTTTGTGTCATAGGTAGATCTATGGAGCGAAACCTAGAAGTGGCGATGCAGTATGACTATATCAAGCTTCCAAAGAGTGCATTTATAGAGCCAGAGTCGCTCTCACATGTCAATGATAAAGATGTGCTAATCGTAACTACGGGGTCTCAAGGCGAGCCTAGTTCGGCACTGTTTCGTATGAGTGTGGGCGAGCATAGACATGTAAAGATCAAGCCAAATGACCTTGTGATCCTCTCATCTCGTGCGATCCCAGGTAATGAAGCAAGTATATCTATCATGCAAAACCATCTACAAAAAGCGGGTGCAAAAGTAGCAACTGATCGTGATCTGCATGTCTCTGGGCACGCTTCGATCGAGGAGCAAAAGATTATGCTTCGTCTTGTAAATCCTAAGTTTTTCCTGCCTGTGCATGGTGAGTACAACCATATCATGCAACACCGTGACACTGCTGTGGCTTGTGGAGTTCCTGAACGCAATATATTTTTGATGGACGATGGCGATATGGTGGAAGTTTCGCCAAAATATATGAAAAAAGTCAAAACCATCAGATCTGGCAAGACCTACATAGATAACCAGCTAAATACAAAGATCGAAGATGATATAGTCCAAGATCGCCAAAAACTAGCAACCGATGGAGTGGTGATCATAGCTGCTCACCTAGCTGATGGTAAGCTTACTCAAAAGCCTTCTATTACAACATTTGGAATCATATCTGATAAAAAAGATCGTTTCTTTACAAAAGATATGGAAGATCTACTAGATCAGTATATCATCAACATCAAGCCAGCTATGCTTGCAAACAGTAGAGCATTTGAGAGTGATCTAAGACAAGTTGTCAAGAAGTACATCTACAAAAAGATGAAAAAGTACCCACTAATCTCGATCAATATATTTTTGCAGTAGGCGAGCTAGACCACTAGTCTCATCATACCTTGAGGCGGTGTCAGTCACATACTTTAGAGTAAGTGGGATATCGCCAAGGTAGCCATCTTTGCCGTCTCTGATACTTAGGCGAGAAAATACTCCAAGCACTTTTATGTGACGCTGTAACCCCATAAAGTCAAACCACTCTAAAAACTCTTCATCACTTACTTTTGGAGATACAAGATCTCTAAAGTAGAGTGCCAGCTCCTCTATATGAGCTCTTTCAAACTCTATGTAGCAATCTTTTAGAAGTGAGACTAGATCGTAAGTGATAGCTCCGCTCATCGCGTCTTGAAAGTCGATGATGCCAAGTGAGCCATCACTCCTTAGCATAATGTTGCGTGAGTGGTAGTCACGGTGCACAAAAAAGCCTTGCGGTTGCTCTAAAACCTTCGCGGATATCGCACTTAGTGAGTTTTGCAAGAGGCTCTTCTCCTTACTGCTAAGCTCAAGTTTTAGATGTTTTTGCAAGTACCACTCCTGCATCAGATCCATCTCAAAGTGTAAAAACTCCCTATCATATAGTGGCAGATCTCTAGCATCTGCTCTTTGCATCTTTGCTATCTCATCTATCGCTTTTTTGTAAAGATCTACAAAGTTTGAAGTATCTAGTAGATCTAGGTAGTGGGTAGATCCTAGATCTTCAAGTATGAGATAGCCTCGCTCCAAGTTTTGCTCATAGATCTTAGGCACACTCCCACCTGTTAGATCTAGCTTAGTATGCACCCTCACAAACGCTTCAAGTGAGCCTAACTCTCTTGAGGAGTCCATAAGAATGGCACTTTTGTTGCCATCGGTGAGCCTAAAGTAAGATCTAGCACTTGCATCACCCTTTTGAGCATGCACCTCAAAGTTAGCATATGGCGTCTCTTTTAGCCATTTAGTCATAAATCACCCCTAAAAGTGTATCTCTACTAGCTCCCGTGACGCTTGAGATCTTGACACTTTTGCCATCAAGTCTCTCTCTAGCTAAGTATGCAAACGCCATCGCCTCCATAAACTCAGAGCTAACACCAAGCTCATCGCTTGTGCAGATCCTTACGCCTTGAAGTTTAGATCTTAAAAGCTCTAGCAGATGATCATTTTTCGCCCCGCCACCACACACTATGAGCTGTACAATACTGTGTTTTTTAGCCTCTTTGGCGATGCTTGTGGCGGTTAGCTCTGCTAAAGTGGCGAGCAGATCTCGCGGTGAGATGCTAAAGCCATCAAGCATAAGCTCTAGCCACGCTTTATTAAACTTCTCTCTGCCTGTACTTTTTGGGTAGCTTTTAGCAAAGTATGCCTCGCTTAGCATCTTTTCAAGCAAAGCCTCATCACATCTGCCCTCTTTTGCAAGTCTGCCACCCTCATCAAAACTCACGCCAAACTTCTCTTTGGCGACTAGATCTAGCAGTACATTGCCACACCCTGTGTCGTAACCTATCAGTTGATTATTGGAGGGATCTTGAAGTATGGTTATGTTTGCCATTCCGCCGATGTTTAGCACCGCAGAGCTTTTGTGCGAGGCAAATGCGTAGCTATGAAACGCAGGAGCAAGCGGAGCACCCTCGCCACCAAGGGTGAGATCCTTTTGCCTAAAGTCCGCCACAACTCTCACGCCGATGCGTGATGCGATGGTGTGAGCACAGCCTAACTGCATGCTAAAGTGTGGCGGATAGTGCCAGAGTGTCTGCCCATGTGAGCCGATGGCATCAAGCTTTGTTATGCCAAACTCACTCATAAACTGCTTGACTAAAGAGGCGAAAAAACTCCCAAGATCTATACTCAGTAGCCCCACTTCTTGTAGCGTTGTAGTGCCGTTTATGGCCTTTAAGATCCGCTTCTTTAGAGCTTCATCAAACGGGTAGGTTTTGGCGTGAATGAGCTTTATATCTTCATCGCAGTAGGCTAGATCTACGCCGTCTAAGCTTGTGCCTGACATGATGCCTATGAAGTATCTACTCACTTTTGACTCCCTAGTTGCACGCTAGCAAATGCTAGCAGAGTGCCGATGCTTATCTGATGGGCAAATGGCAGCTCTAAGCCAAAGTCTCCAAGCAAAAGCACACTCAAAAAGCCCACCACAAGAGCTAAAAGTGTAGTGCGAGAGTTGCCTCGTTTGGTAAAGATGGCACTAAAGTAGATCCCAAGTAGCCCTGTGTAGGAGTATGCCATCACGCCAAGAGCGAAGCTTAGAAGCGAGTGCGAAGTGTAGTTTTGCCACACATAGCTAAGAAGTGCCATGAGAAATAGTGCTAAAGTCGCTAGCAAAACCGCCACTTTAGAGGCTCGCACGAAGTGATCTTCACTCTTTGTGCTTCTGCTTTTTATACTTCTACTTTCTTGCCACGGTCTGTAAAGATCCTCTATCGCTACCGAAGAGAGTGCTCCCAAAACGGAGTTGGTGCTTGAGAGCGTAGTTGCGACTACGCCCACCGTTACCACCGCCTTTAGCCCATCGGGCAACTCTGTGAGTATGTAGTACATAAAGATGGTGACGCTCTCGCCTGCAAAACTCTGCTCAACCACTGCTTTTTCGTAGTGTAGGTATAAAAGCGAGCCGATGGACAAAAACAGAAGCACCACAAAGATGGTGATGATGATGGAGATGATGAGTGAGAGTGTTGCTTCATGCTTATTTTTGCAAGTTAGGACTCGCTGAGTCATGTCTTGATCCAGCCCAAAAGCAGCGATGTTTAGCAGTAGCCACCCACTTAGTAGGGCGATGATGTTAAACTGGTTGCTACTCGCGGTATCAAATAGCTTGAGCTTACTCTTAGCATCAAGTAGGGCAAAGATCTCCACTCCATCAAGCGAGGTGTAGAGGTACCACAGCACTATAAAAGCAGATCCTATGTATATGCTAGCTTGCAAAACATCGCTATATATGATGGACTTGATCCCGCCAAAGTAGGTGTAACTAAGGGAACCAAGAAGCAGTAGGGCGGTACTTAGTGCGATATGAACGATCGTTATGTCACTAAAGAGGATCATCGAAATGGCGATGCTTCCTATGTAGAGTCTTGCCCCGCTTGCGATGATGCGACCCACTAGAAACATCACGCTCGCTTGCTTTTTTGCTTCCAGCCCGTAGCGATGCCCTAGAAGCTCATAGACGGTGATGCACTTGTGAGCATAAAAGCGAGGCACAAGCACAAACGAGACAAAGATCACAGCTAGAAGTGCGGAGATGTAGAAGCCTATGAAGGTTAGATCGCCCTTGTAGGAGTACTCTGGAGCACCTAGAAATGTCGCGGCCGACTGCGAAGTAGCCACAACCGAGATGGCGACTGCGAGAAGTGGCATAGAGTTTTGGCTTACAAAGTAGTCACGAGTGGAGCTGATGCTGGTGCGACTAAGTAGGTATGAGCTTATGGCAAGGGCTAAAAAGTAGGAGCCAAATATGAGCCAATCAAGCGTAGAAAATGAGCTATCTAACACCACACCACCATAAAAACTTCCATAAAAACCTCTTTGGATCTACCATCTGCTAATCTGCAAAGTTTAGCCTATTTTTGCTTGTATGGCTCTTATCGCACTAGATCTTCTTAACGATGAGCTAACACGCAAGAGATATGATTTCGCAACATAAGGAGGTAGTATGGTACAAAAACTTCTAGTACTTCTGTTTTTAGTCCCCTACTCTTTTGCACTTAGCCTAGATGAGGCACTAGAGGCGAGCTTAAAAAACCACCCAGATATCGCTCTTGCAAGGCTTCAAGTAGATGCTTTACAAAGAGATGAGCTTGCATCAGGTAGTCTCTTGCTGCCTCAAGTGGGCTTAAGGGTGAGCTACGATCCAGTGATGACATACGCTTTGCCAGTAGATGGAGCGTTTAAGACAAAAGAGGAGAAGAGCTTTGTAACGACTCTCTCACTTGATCAGAAGATCTACGATTTTGGAGCGAGTTTGGATCAAAAAAGGGCAGCAGGCGTGGCAAAAGAGATGAGCTCTCTTAGTCTTGAAGATGCCAAAAATACCCTCACATATAGAACTAAAGTGCTATATAAACAGATAGTCATAACAAAAGAGCTACTTAACATAAAGCAAAAAGATCTAGATCTAAAGCAGATCTACTATGATGAGGCACTAAAAAAAGAGCAAGAGGGATTGCGGACAAAGGCAGATACTAGCCGTCTATATGTTGCTCTGATGGACGCAAAAGAGGCACTTGCCACTACTGCTGGTACGCTAGATCATCTTATATATAAACTAGGGCTTTTTATGGGTAGAGATCTTGTAAAAGATACACACTTTGATAGTGGTGTCATATATGATCAAGAGGAGCTAAAGAGATCTAGTGTAGATGAGCTACTTCTTAGTACAAAGATGCAGTTGGAGCAGAAAAATATAGAAAAAAGTGATCTTTTATATAGCTCAAACCGTTCATCTCACTTTGGAAGTTTGGATTTTCACGCTTCATACTCGCACCTAGATACGCTAAATAGTTACGATGCAACTGTTGTGGGAGTGGGGTATAGCTTGCCCATATATACAGGTGGCAAGATAGATGCCTATACGCAAAAAGCAAAGATTGAGGCGAAGATGGCAAGAGAGCAAAAAGAGTCAAGACTGCTTGAGTTGCAAGAGGCTCTTGATGGGCTTTTTGTAGATCTTCATAGGCTTAGTTTTAGCATAGAGACGAAAAAAAGTAGCATAGATGCCTCAAGAGATGCACTTAGCGTTATGGAGGGTAGGTATAGGGCTGGGCTTAGTAGTTATGTGGAGCTTTTAGATGCTTCAAACACTCTGCTAGCCTCGCAAGTGGGGCTTTTGGAAGCTTACTACGAGAAGAGTATTAGAGTTGATGAGATCAAGCTTTTGGAGGCAAAAAGATGAAAAAGTATCTATATATGGTTGGCGTAGCTCTGTTTGTAGTGGTGGGTGGAGCTATGTTTTATAACGCTGTTTATGTGCCAAAAACAACTTACAAAACTGTCTCTATGACAAAGGGTGAGTTTACTAAAAAGATCTACGCAACAGGCTATGTGGGGGCAAAAGAGTATAGTTACATTACAGCACAAAGTGGCGGAAAGATAGAGTATTTGCCATTTGAAGAGGGGGAGTGGATAAAAAAGGGTGACTTGCTAGCCAAGATAGACCCCGTAGATCTTCCAAAGCAACTAGATGAGGCGAGAGATGTTATACAAAAAGCCAAGCTTGAGCTTAGATCACTTGAGAGCGAGTTAGGATCGTTAGAGGCAAAGAGATCTCTTGCTAGCATAAACCACGACAGATACAAAGCACTGTTAGATAATGGTGTAGCAACAAAAGCGGAGTATGACATAGCAAAGAGTGATCTTGCTGTGCAGAAGTTTGCATATGATGCTCTTAGATCTAGCATAGATAGAGCCAAAGCGGAGGTAAAAAGAGCAACAAATAGCCTTGAGGGGTTAAAGCAGAGGCTCTCAACTTATGAGATCTACTCTCCCATCGATGCTCTTGTGGTACAAAAATATGCCTCATTTGCTCAAAGTGTCGCATCATCGTCGCAGATCTACAAACTTGTAGATGCCAAAAATGTCTGGGTAGATGCCTATGTAGATGAGAGGCTAAGTGGAGGAGTGAGAGTGGATCAAAGCTCACTTATAACTCTTAGATCAAAAAGCAGTGCCATAGATGGTAGGGTGGCAAGGATTGCCCCTCAAAGTGACGCCATAACTCAGGAGCGAGAGATCAACATCGCCTTTGATGAGCTTCCTATGCCATTTTATATAAATGAGCAAGCAAGGCTTAGTATAGCCATAGAGCACTTTGATGATGCAAATATAGTCCCACTAAATGTTATATGCCTCTATGATGGCAGAGAGGGTGTCTGGGTAGGGCGAGATCTTAGAGCTTACTTTGTACCGCTTGATGTGGTTGCCAAAGATGATGGCGTGGCGATGGTAAAGCAGAGTGTATCAGAACAGATCTTAGTGCCAGATCGTACCAAAAAGAGCCTAAGAGAGGCTATGAGGATCCATCTATGATAGATCTCGCATATAGAGACATAAGACACTCCGCGACAAAGTTTGTAGTAACTGCACTAGGTGTTGGTATGCTATTTGGCATAGTGCTTTTGATGATAGGTGTATATAGAGGGCTTATAGAGGACGCAAGATCGCTTTGCGATGATGTGGGAGCTGATCTGTGGGTAGTGCAAGATAACACTTTAGGGCCATTTGGTGAGTCATCTAGGATCCATAGTGATCTAGAGCAGACTCTACACTCCATAGAGGGTATAAAGGAGATCTCTGCACTCACGCTCTACTCTACACAGCTCCCTTATAATGGGCAAGATCTAAGAGTATTTCTCGTAGGTTATGACCCATTTGGCTCAATAGTACCCATAAAAGATGAGAAGCTTATAAGAGGTAGAGTTATAGAGCGTGATCGCTATGAGATGGTAGTCTCTAGTGCTTTAGGGGTCGATCTAGACAGTAAGATAGTGATGGCAAATGATGAGTACAAAGTTGTAGGCATAGTGACCTCAAGTGTATCAAGTGGAGGAGATCCGCTTGTCTATGTGAGCTTGAAAGATTCGCAAAAGATACAGTTTGCCTACACAAATGAGACTATAAGAAATGACAGAGCAAGAGGGGTGCTAAAGCAAGATACAAATATAGTAAATGCAGTAGTAGCAACTCTAAGAGAGGGCTATGATGATAGAGTGGTAGCTGATGATATCGCAAAATGGAAGCATCTAAGCGTCTATACAAACGAGGAGCAGTTAGAGATCCTTTTGAAAAATGTCGTAGAGAAGTCTGCTAGACAGATAGGGCTATTTACCGCCATACTTATACTTGTCTCGACCGTGATTATCGGGCTTATCATCTACACCATGACTCTAGAAAAGATGAAAAGTATCGCTATTATGAAGCTAGTTGGGATCGCAAACTACCACATCATAAAGATGATAGTAAAAGAGACGCTAATCCTTGGTGGGATCGCCTTTGTGTGCGGTAGTATATTTGCAAATCTTACTTATAAAAACTTCCCAAAAAAGATGGTTTTAGAATTGCAAGATGCCTCTATGCTTTTTGTCGTCATTTTAGTTGCTTCGGTTCTTGCTTCACTCATAGGAGTTCATAAAGTCCTTGGTGCAAATGCACAATCGGCGATCGGCGGTTAAGATGAAAAGCAGTATAAGAGTAGAGAATCTTGTCAAGAGCTTTGGCAAGGGCGAGACATTTTTAAGTGTGATAGATGGTGCATCTTTTGAGGTAGAGGGCGGTGAGTTAGTCGCTCTTGTTGCTCCTAGTGGGGCGGGAAAGACAACGCTTTTGATGATGATGGGTTGCATCGAAGAGCCAACAAGTGGCAAGATCTACCTCGGAGATGAGCTTGTCTATGATGATGGTTATCTGCATAGAGATACTAGAAAACTAAGGCGAGAGAAGATCGGCTTTATATTTCAAGCCCACCATCTTTTGCCATTTTTAAATATAGAGGAAAATGTGACACTTCTGCCACTTGCAAATGGTAAAACAAAAGCAGAATCTAGCAAGATAGCTAGTGATCTTTTGGAGTATTTGGGCATAAAAGAGAAGCTAAAAGCTATGCCATCACAGCTCTCTGGCGGGCAAAACCAAAGAGTCGCCATAGCTAGAGCACTAGCAAATAAACCCAGAATCATACTAGCAGATGAGCCAACAGCAGCACTTGATGCAAGTAGATCTAAAAGCGTGGTTGATCTTCTAAAGAGCATCGCTAGAAAAGAGGGTGTGGCGATAGTTATGGTAACCCATGACGATGCTATACTAACGCTTTGTGATAGGGTGCTAAAGATAGAAGATAAAAAAGTGATAAGCTATAAGGCATAATTATGTTTAGGTTGCTACTTGTTGAAGATGATGACTCGCTTAGCTCAAGTCTAGTGGATCTTCTAAGGCTAGAGAGCTTTAGTGTAGATCTCGCTAGTTGTGCAAATGAGGCGTTAGAGCTTAGCTTTGCTAGGAGTTACGATCTCTTTTTGTTTGATGTGGACATACCAGATCTTAGTGGGTTTGAGCTACTAAAGAGCTTTAGAGATATGCACAACTTTACTCCAGCCATATTTATAACAGCACTAAGAGATATCGGATCTATCTCTGAGGGCTTTAGCGTTGGAGCTGATGACTACATAAAAAAACCATTTGACTTTGATGAGCTACTTATTCGCATAAATGCACTCCTAAAGCGAGAGACCCTTTTGCAAAGACAGCGTATAGTGCTTAGGGAGTTTGTTTTTGATGTGAGGAAAAATGAGCTATATAGAGATGGGGTTTTTGTCGCTCTTTCGCCCTATGAGCTACTTTTAGCTAAGATCTTTTTTAAAAATATCAACAAAACACTAAGCAAAGATAGTATCTTAGATGAGATAGGTGGAAGCGATGGCTCTCTTAGGGTTCATATAAGCTCTCTAAGAAAACTAGGGCTAAAGATAGAGACGCTAAAAGGGATCGGATACCGCCTTGGCAAAGCATGAGAGAGTCGCGTTTTTAAAGTTCTTTTCGGGCTACTTTATAAGTGTGGCATTGCTGATCTTAGTAGTGGGATACCTCTACTACTCACAGATGCAGCGTCAGTTTATACAAAGAGAGCACTTTTCGCTCATAGAGTATGCTAGACACATAAAAAACAGCGAACCGCTAGATAGTTTTGTGGATTTTTATAGCCTTAGAGTACCAAAAGAGAGTATCTCGATGGATAACCTTCTAGAGACTAGAGATGAGTTTATAAAAACTATACCCATGGAGGATAGTGGCGGTACTTATCTTCGAGTGTTTAAGTCAAAAAAGCACTATTTACAGAGTTTAGATGAGTTGGCTCTTAGGGTAAAAAGCACTCAAGTTGCACTTTTAGCACTTTTTGCTCTGCTTAGTTATATACTAGCTAAAAGTGCCATAAAGCCTATGCAAGAGAGCATCGAGGCACTAGATAGTTTCTCAAAAGATCTGCTTCATGACCTAAACACCCCACTAACATCGATGAAACTAAATATTAAGCTACTTCAAAAGAGGGGCTATGATGATGTGCTAATAACAAAGCTTAAAAGGGATCTCGACTCCATAGTGGAGCTTGAGGAGAATCTAACTATACTACTAGATAAAAAGAGCTTTGTTTTTGAAGATGTGAGTGTTTGCCTGCTACTAAAAGAGCTACTTGCTTTGCATAGAGATGCTCACAAAGAGGTGGAGTTTTTCTTAGAGTGCAGAAGTTTTACCAAGCACACCAACCAAAAAGCACTAAAAGAGATACTAAATAATCTTCTAGCAAATGCCACAAAACATGGTGGAGGCGTGGTGAAAATCTATACTAAAGATAGCACCCTCTTTATGTACAACAACATCTCTAGCGAGATAGCAAGTGGAAGAAAACGGGGGCTAAATATAGTAAAACAGCTCTGCAAAGCACTAGACATCGAGTTTGGTTATAGCTTTGAAGATGGTGTTGCTATCGTTAGTTTGGGGTTTAGGTAGCACAATAGCATCTTTGCCTTTATAATTTATGCTAGATCTTGTTAAAGTGTCTTGCCACACGCTCATAGCTCCTCATAAAAAACTCCTTAGATCTAGAGTAATTTCCTTTCTCGTAGTACTCTTTTATACCACCAATGTAGAGCGGTATATCTTCACTCGAGGGGATCAGTAGCATCTTGCCACTGCTCTTAAGAGATAGGTTTAGCACAGCTCTAGCGGTTCTTTTGTTCGCATCTGCGAAGTAGTGTAAGTAGGCTAAGTTGTTGTGCAGATATAGGGCTTGATCGTAGGGGTTTGCTATGGTTTTGCTAGTAGAGATCACCCTTTCTAGCTCGCTTGTAAGCAGGGTACTATCTGCTAGTGGCTCGTAGTGACTGCCTGTGATGGTGACTCTGTGTTTCCTTGCTGCTCCTACGCTCTCTTTTTTGAGCAGATCACTAGCTAAGATCTGGTGTATAGATATGATCGCATCTCTACTGATGGTGTGATCGCTAGAGAGTATATGCTCAAATGCTCTGTTTAGGTTTAGTAGCATCGTAGCGTCACTAAAGCTCGCACTACTAGTTATGCCACGCTTTAAAAGTGTCATGGCATCAGCTCTTGTGTAGGCGTTGCCCTCTATTTTGGCACTTGTATATACAAACTCAAAGCCAAGAGCCTCTACTAGATCTCTATTTTGCAAAAACTCATCTAGCGGTAGTTTGGCATTTAGCTCTTCTAGTAGATCTATCTCATCTCTACTGAAGATCTCTGTGTTATCTAAAAAGTTTGGGTTGTAGGGTAGCATTTGTAGATCCTTTAGTAGCCCTGTTCATTTAGCTATCTGTACTTGTTGGGTGAATAAATTTGGCAGGTATTCATCTTTACAAGTCAGGGTATTTTACCTTGGATTCTTTATAGTCTCCAATAGTCTAGTAAATTTTTTATTGCTTCATGGAATAATTCCGGGGCTTTAATACCTAGAACCATCTTCCCTTGTTTGTTTAGTAAAAAACTTACTTCAATTCTATCTACTGCTTCTTTTACTCCACCGTAAATTACGACAGTTCTTATTATTTCTTTATATTCTGGATAGTAAGTTTTAATATAAGTATTTTCAAAAGCATGAAAATTATTTAACTCTTCAATACCTTGTTCCATTGTAGTGTCTTTTTTACCTTCAATATTGATAATTTTTAATCTATCAATATCAGCTAAAACAAGATCTGGAATATGTATTATTTGTGATTTATCTCCAGCTTTATAAGCTTCTCTATTCTTATATTTTTCTACTACAATAGGCTCACCTCTTGAAGTTAAAAAATATCCCCTTTCGCAACCCGCATGATTCTCGTATACTGAAAAACCATTTGTAAAATTATCTACTACTAAATGAACAAAGATAGTTCCTAGTTTTTCACCTTGAGTGTCATATCTCCAATAATCTTTTTTCTCTTTCGGTTTAGCAATTATTAAATTTTCTAATCCGATATTAAATCTATTTGCTATTTTAATAAATTTATTTGTTGCATTTACATGTGATTGTGATAATCCATGTAATGTTATTTCTAATTCTCCTTGCCAACCAAGAGTCCTTAGTGTAGAACAAATTAAACTTAATGAGCCAATATTTGGATCATGTGCAAGTCCACCTGATTTAAATAATCTTCCAGATACTTGAATTTTATCACCATTTTTATATATATTTATTGGTACATTACCTTTAGGTGGTTGTCTCATGGTATTTTTAACAGCAATAACTTCTTCAACAGAAGTGAAAGGAATCATTATGCTAGGATCTAATTTTTTACCTAAAATTTCCACACCAATTGTCAATAAACAACGCGTTCCAAAAATATTTGTAGGTGTAGGTTCTTCCTTTTGATTTACTTGAAGGCTATAAAGCATTATCTTTTTGATACTTGGATAGTAGTATTCGATATAAACAAATTTAGAAGCTCTTTGATAAACACCTGTATTTCTACTCTCTGCATCAT
>JACDJB010001502.1_pt1 | contig 18656 bp, 13 predicted proteins | sample 7454121 | NCBI WGS metagenome assembly JACDJB01 (sample SAMN14253290, study PRJNA609438) | sludge metagenome | isolation source: sludge after 25d culture with pyrite | collected 2018-12-20 | reverse complement strand
CGCTTAATACTCAATTCCTTAGCAATATCACGTAGCTCGGGAACAAGCTTTTTGTTCAATTCTAAAATGTCGTACATTATTTAAATTTATTAATAATTATCCAGATTAACCTGTAACAGTTTCCGGGTTTGAAACAAAAATTGTGGAGTTGGAGTTTTGTTGAAATTTTGCTGCAATTATAGTAAATAGTTGTTACATGCCAAAATAAATTCTCTAATTTTAATTTTCAATCTAAATTATCCCAACTCTTTTAATATTAGGCAGAAGAAAGCTTTCAAAGATTGTTTTTTCTATTTTTCAGACCGGATTACTACCTGATTTTTTCCTTTTTGAACAACGTTATTAAATCAACGGGGTGTTTGTTTTAGGGTATTTTCGCTAATGTAACGATTTTTTTTTGATTTTGTTTCATTTCAGAGCCTGATTTTCTGTTTTATTTTTAGTTATAGGAAAAGAAATGGATGACAGAGTTCTGAATCGGATTAAGAAATGCCACCAAGACACTAAGACCCACAAAAAACTGTTAAAAAAGTTAGTGAGATTTTGCGCCTGCCTGCCGTAGGCATGGCCTTTGTGCATTAGTGGCAAATAAATGAAAACAGAACGCAGATTACACGAATGAGTAGGCTCAACACGGATATTACAGATAAAAATTCTGCGAAAATCTGCGGAATCTGCGGGAGAAAATCAGCGATAAATAAAGAGAATTGAGAATTAAGAATTGAAGTATAAGATATAAGATAAGAAAACTGATGGGAAAGATTTTTGATACTTAGTGCCTTAGCGCTTTAGTGACAAAATTAAGAGAAGAAACAGAACGCTGATGATACAGATGAACAATTTTATTTGTCTTTGGGTCATTAAATAGGTTTCTTTTTTATTTTTGCACAAAATCGACAAAATGAGAATAGAAATTGAACAACCCGACCGTGAAGAGCTGGAAGAAGCGGGAGTTTTCGACTGGCCCGTTTGGGAACACGAAGAAGATAAATTTGACTGGTATTTTGACAAAACAGAACATTGCTATATAATAGAAGGTGTGGCAGATATTGTTTCCGAGTTTGACACCATTACAGTAAAACCCGGAGATTATCTGATTTTTCCTGCAGGGTTGGAGTGTGTCTGGGATATCAGATCCAAAATCAGGAAGCACTACAGTTTTGAATAATCCTTCGGTTTGATTCAGAAAAGAGTCATTTTGAAATCAGACTGCGCTTTTGTTTGATTTTTGGCTTATTCTCAGCCAAAAACAGATGTGAAGCGTAATAAATCCGTTTTTTGTTGGAACCTTCCGGTTAATGACTAAATTTGTAGCTGCAATACAGGCTTTTTAGGAACATTTAAAATTCTGTGTTGTTTTTTATTTAGTCTTAACAGATAAAGTAATTTCAGCAATGGATAAATTTTCATCGGTTGGAAATCAGGAACAGGATACGATAGATGACCTGTATAAATTATACCTCGAAAACCCTGAATCGCTTGACAAAAGCTGGCAGCACTTTTTTGCAGGATTTGAACTGGCACGCACCGGTTATACCGATCAGCAAACCCCGGCTGCCGATAGCAATCTTCACAAGGAATTTGCAATTTTTGACCTGATTCACAGTTACCGCCAACGCGGTCATCTGTTCACGAAAACCAATCCCGTGCGTGCACGGCGGCAATATTCGCCCACTTTAGACATCGAAAATTTCGGTCTTTCAAAAGATGATTTGGTAACCACGTTTCAGGCAGGAAAAGAGATTGGCATAGGTCCCGCCAAACTGAAAGATATTGTTGAGCATCTGGAAGCAACATACTGTCGCTCAATAGGTGTGGAATATCTTTATGTAAGGGATCGGGAGATGGTGCAGTGGCTAAAGGAAAAAATGGAGGGCAGCCGCAATACGGGAGTATTTTCCGAAGAAAAAAGGAGAGATATTTTTTATCATCTGAAGATTGCAGCTGGTTTTGAGCATTTCATTCACAAGAAATTTGTCGGTCAAAAGCGGTTCTCTCTCGAAGGCGCCGAAAGTTTGATTCCAGCATTGGACTCGATTATTGAACGTGGTGCCGAATTGGGTATAGAAGAGTTCGTTATCGGCATGGCTCACAGGGGAAGGCTGAATGTTTTAGCCAATATTATCGAAAAACCGTACGAATATATTTTCAAGGAATTTTACGGAAAGGAGTACGAAGAAGATATCTGGAACGGTGATGTGATGTATCATCTGGGTTATGAAAATGAAGTTCAGACCGATTACGGAAAAAATGTAAAACTGAAGCTTTTGCCCAATCCGTCTCATCTGGAGGCAGTTGGACCTATTGTTCAGGGAATGGTGCGCTCCCGGATCAATTCGGTGTATGACAGCGATTACAGCAAAGCCGCCGGAATTATTATTCACGGCGATGCGGCAATTGCAGCGCAGGGCGTGGTTTATGAAACCATTCAGATGTCGCAGCTCAAAGGTTACAGAACGGGGGGAACCATTCATTTAGTTATCAACAATCAGGTGGGATTCACAACATCCTATCTCGATGCCCGGTCAAGTACCTACAGCACCGGTGTTGCAAAGGTTACCCGCTCGCCCGTTTTTCACGTAAACGGAGATGACGTGGAAGCAATGGTTTACACGATTCAGTTAGCAATGGAGTTCAGACAAAAGTTTCATACTGATGTGTTTATTGATATTCTTTGTTATCGCAAGTACGGACACAACGAAGGGGATGAACCCCGCTTTACCCAGCCTCTGCTTTATAAAATTATTGAAAAACATCCCAATCCGCGTGATATTTATGCTCAGAAACTGGAGAAACTCGGCATTATGACTGCAAAAGAGTCACAGGAGATGGTCAGGAGTTTTGATCAGTTATTAGAAGAAAAATTTAAAGAGTCGGAAAAAATTGAACGGATGAAAATCCGTAAATTTCTGGTAAATGAATATGCTTCCTATGAGATGCCGAGTAAAACCATGTTTCACCAATCGGTGAACACCGGTGTTCCGGCAAAAACACTTTTTGAAATTGCCGATTCCATAAATAATTTGCCTGAAAACCTCACCTTTTTCAAAAAAGTAAATCGCATTTTATCTGACAGGCGCATTATGATGCTGGATAACCGTCTTGATTGGGCAATGGCAGAATTGCTTGCCTACGGATCATTAGTAATTGAAGGGCATCCGGTGCGAATCAGCGGGCAGGACAGCGAGCGGGGTACTTTTGCCCATCGTCATGCCTCTTTTGTGGTGGAAGGTTGTGAAGATAAGTACTTTCCACTAAAACATATTTCTGAAAATCAGGCAACTTTTCATGTCTATAATTCGCTGCTTTCGGAATATGCCGCGTTAGGTTTTGAATACGGCTACGCTTTGGGCAAACCCAACGGCTTGACAATCTGGGAAGCACAGTTTGGCGATTTTGCAAATATGGCACAGGCTATTATTGATCAGTATATCTCGTCAGCATTCGAAAAATGGGGATTGATGAACAACCTTGTGTTGTTGCTGCCTCACGGTTTTGAAGGGCAGGGACCCGAACACTCCAGTGCGCGGATTGAGCGCTTTCTCGAATTGTCTGCCAACAATAATATGCAGGTGGTGACGCCGTCAACGCCCGCCAATATGTTTCATCTGCTGCGAAGGCAGGTAAAAATGAAGATGAGACTGCCGCTTGTTGTTTTAACACCAAAGAGTCTGCTACGCCATCCGATGGTGGTTTCAACGGTTGACAGTCTTGCAAAAGGCGCTTTCATGGAAGTGATTGACGATGCCGAAGCTATTCCCGAGGCAATTGATAAGCTGGTGTTTACCTCAGGCAGGCTCTACTATGACCTGCTCAAGTATAAGATGGAAAATGCGCTGACGAATGTGGCAATTGTGCGGATTGAGCAAATTTTTCCGCTTCCCCTGAAACAGATCAACAAAATTCTGGGAAAATACAAAACAGCAAACATAATCTGGGCGCAGGATGAACCTGAGAATATGGGAATCTGGCCCTTTCTGAACAGAAAATTAGGTTCTTTAAACTTTAAGGTTGTTGCCCGCCCGGAGAGTGCAAGTCCGGCTGTTGGTCTGATGGGAAAACATCAGAAAGAACTGGAAAGAATATTATCGGAGATATTTCAGGTAGAAGAAGTTATAGCCTCATAATAAAGACGAAAATGATATTAGAAGTTAAAGTTCCCAGTCCGGGTGAATCCATTGTTGAAGTGGAAATTGGCGCCTGGCTTGTTGAAAACGGTTCGGTGGTTGCAAAAGATCAGGAGATTGCCGAAGTGGAGTCAGACAAAGCCACCCTGACAATTATTGCCGCAGAAGCGGGAAAAATTGATATTCTTGTTGCCGAAGGAGAGACCGTAGCAGTTGGCGCTGTGGCTTGTACCATAGATACCAGCGTTCAGCCTCCGGCAGAAGATGTTGCCGAAAAGCAGGAAGAAGCTGTTCCGGTTCAGGAAACAAATGAGCGGGAACAGGTGCCGGTACAGGAAGAATCTGTAGAAGTTACTCCGGTTCCTCAGCCGGAAAAGCTTTCGGAAACGGGAACTTCTTCCGAAACCGGACAGGTAAAAGTTACTCCGCTTGCCAAAGAGCTGATGAAGGAGCACGGAATTTCGGTGGAAGAGGTGATTCAGGGGCTGAAACGTTTGGGGAAAAAAGAAGTGGAGACAGTAATCAGTGCCAAAGACAGCTTTTCTGCACTGTCGCCTAATGAAACCCAACCCACTCAGATTTCCCGTGAAGTGGACAAAATCCGACTCACTGCGCTTCGCCGCAAACTTAGTGAACGATTGGTGGCCGTGAAGAATGAAACTGCCATGCTCACCACTTTCAATGAAGTGGATATGAGTCGTGTCATGGAGCTGCGAAAAAAATACCAGCAGCAGTTTGTGGATAAATATGGCTACAAAGTGGGGTTTATGTCATTTTTTGCAACAGCAGCAACGGTGGCAATGAATTTTCATCCGTTGGTGAATGCACAGTTGGGAGATGATGAGATTATCTCGCCCCGTTACGTGGATATTGGAATCGCAGTTTCAACACCAAGAGGGCTGATGGTGCCTGTTATTCGAAACACGGAAAGCAAAACAATCGCTCAGATTGAGCTGGAAATCAAAGAGCTTGCAGAAAAGGCACGAAACAAAAAAATCACGGTTGATGAGCTGACCGGCGGAACTTTCACTATCACCAACGGGGGAGTGTTCGGGTCGCTGCTTTCCACGCCACTGATTAACCCGCCGCAGTCGGCTATTCTCGGTTTGCACAATATTGTGGAAAGACCCGTCGCGATTGATGGACAGGTGGTTATCCGTCCGATGATGTACACTGCCTTATCTTACGACCACCGTGTTATTGATGGAAAAGATTCCGTGAGTTTTTTGCTGAAAATTAAGGAACTGATCGAAAATCCGGAAAGGCTGCTGACCGGCGGAAATGAATTTGAAAAAGTTTTACTGGGTGTTTAAAGTTTTTTGATAAAGCTTTTCCGGTTTAGCCAGTATCCCGCAATAAAAATCAGGGTAAAAATGGCATTGGTTTGAGAAAATGCCTGCCAGTCGCTCCAGATAACCGGAACGAAAAGTATCACCAGTTGTGTGAAAATATAGAGATACAACCCGTCTGCATGTAATTTCCACATCCTTATTGCACCTGTCAGTGAGAGCGCATTCATCGCCATCAAAAGGGTGAAATATGTCGGGGAGAGCATTTCAGTATTGCTCCACGAGGAGTATTTGATGATTATTTCGGTTGCTTTTTCGAAAAAGAGAGACGCCAGAAAGTAACCTGCGAAACCAATAGTGCTTCCGATAAATGTGAGCAGGCATAAAGCGCTTAAAAAAGGAGTGCGTTGTGTTGTTTTTTCCAACTCTTTTATTTTTAAAAATTAACTGTTCAAAAATAGTGAGTTTTCCCGGATATAATTTTCCCCGACTTTTTTAAAATGTTATACCTTTGACGCTGATTTTTCAAAAATAACGCTAAAATGAAAAGAGATTCACTGGTTTTCGATATTATTAAAAAGGAACATGAGCGGCAGTTGAACGGAATTGAGCTGATTGCTTCTGAGAATTTTGTGAGCGACCAGGTGATGGAAGCCATGGGTTCGGTTTTGACCAATAAATATGCCGAAGGCTATCCGGGACGTAGATATTATGGTGGTTGTCAGTTTGTTGACCAGTCGGAGCAACTGGCGATTGACCGTTTAAATGAGCTTTTCGGCGCAGAATGGTCTAATGTGCAGCCGCACTCGGGAGCACAGGCAAATGCAGCAGTTTTAAGCGTTGTTTTAAAACCGGGTGACACATTCATGGGATTTGACCTGTCGCATGGCGGGCATCTTTCACATGGCTCTCCGGTAAACAGCTCAGGAATTCTTTACAATCCGGTTGGGTATCAAGTGAACAGGGAAACCGGACTGGTGGATTATGATGAAATGGAAAAACTGGCGATTGAGCATCAGCCAAAGCTGATCATTGCCGGCGCGTCGGCTTATAGCCGTGAGTGGGATTACGCAAGAATGCGCAAAACAGCCGATAAGGTGGGAGCAATTCTCATGGTGGATATGGCTCATCCGGCTGGGCTAATTGCTGCCGGTTTGCTGGATAATCCGTTGAAATATGCGCATGTGGTTACATCAACCACTCACAAAACTCTGCGCGGACCGCGCGGCGGAATCATCTTAATGGGAAAAGATTTTGAAAATCCATGGGGAATTAAAACCCCCAAAGGGGTAGTCCGCACGCTGTCGTCACTGTTTGATTCTTCAGTTTTTCCGGGACATCAGGGTGGACCGCTGGAGCACGTTATCGCAGCCAAAGCTGTAGCTTTTTATGAAGCGCTTGCTCCTGAGTTCACTGAATATCAAAAGCAGGTTTTGAAAAATTCACGCACCATGGCGGAGGCGTTTATCGAACTTGGCTACAAGGTGATTTCAGGCGGAACGGACAACCACTCCATGCTCATTGATTTGCGCACAAAGTTTCCTGATATTACCGGAAGACAGGTGGAAAACGCATTGGTGAAGGCAGAAATTACGGTAAATAAAAATATGGTTCCGTTTGACAGCCGTTCGCCATTTCAAACTTCAGGACTGCGTCTCGGAACTCCCGCAATTACTACACGTGGCGTGAAGGAGAACCTGATGCCTGAGATTGTGGAGCTGATAGATCATGTAATTTCAAATATTGATGACGACAAAATTATCAGCGCTGCCGGCGAGAAAGTACATCAAATGATGAAAGATTTTCCACTGTTTGCATTCTGAAAGCTTAGCGGATCAGGGAAATAGGAATACCTGGTCTGTTTAACTTTTTGGGAAGTCTATTTCTTTGAATGATGATTTTATGCTGCTTTTTTGCAGTAATAATGTTTCTTATGAGTTGAGCCAGTTGCCGTAATTGATATGTTTCCGGACATCGGTAACAAACATTCCTGCACTTTTGGCTGCTTCAATTCCCAAATCGCCATCTTCAAAAACCTGACACAGAGCGGGCTCAACGCCCATAATTCGGGCACATTCCAAAAAAGTATCGGGGTAGGGTTTGTGGCGGATAACATCGTTTGATGTTACAACTGCATCAAACCAGTTGGTGAGACCAAGCTGTTTCAGCTGCACTTCTGCACTTCTGCGGCTGGCTCCGGTGCCGACAGCCATGGGCAATTTGCCGTGATATTCCCTGACTATGGAGATGATTTCATCAACCGGAACCAGCAATTCCGGAGAATCCCAGAAAGAAGTTTGCTTCAGCCTGACAATTTCCTCCGGTTCAACGGAAAGGTTGTATTCATCCACAATTCGCCGGGCAAAATCAATAGTTGCTCGTCCGGTCAATTCCGCCATAATCTGCGGATCAAACACAAAACCGAATTTCTCCCCGATTTTGTTCCAGTTGGCTAAATGCACCGGCAGCGAGTCGGAGAGTGTGCCGTCAAGATCGAAAATCAGTCCCTTAGCTTCAGGATGAACACTTAATCCCATAATTTTTGTTTTCCCCAAAAATACGAAGTTAGCAGAGAATTACAGTTGAAAAGGATTGTACACCAAAATTAATTAAGGCTCTGTTAAACAGGAAAATGTATTTCTCCGATATCGAAACTGACAAAAATTCCCACTTCACAGCGGAATATTCCCATGTTTTCGCGGTGGATTGGTTTTCCTTTTATTTCTGGTCATTTCCAGTGCGCCAATTATTTTTTTTCGGGTGTCTCTTGGGTAAATGACTTCGTCAATATAGCCTAATGAAGCGGCTTTGTAGGGATTGGCAAATTTATTTCGGTAAGCAATGACCTCTTCAGCTTTTTCTTCATCCGATTTGTTTCGGTGCAGGATATTTACTGCCCCTTCGGGACCCATAACTGCAATTTCGGCGGTAGGGTAAGCGAAGTTTGCATCTCCGCCAATGTGTTTGCTCGACATAACATCATAAGCGCCGCCATAAGCTTTGCGGGTGATTACTGTAATTTTCGGAACTGTTGCTTCCGAAAAAGCGTAGAGTAATTTTGCACCGTGCTTGATGATGCCTCCAAACTCCTGCGTGGTACCCGGTAAAAAGCCGGGAACATCAACAAAAGTTATAATCGGCAGGTTGAATGCATCGCAAAAGCGCACGAAACGGGCTGCCTTAATCGATGAGTTGATGTCTAAAACACCGGCAAGGTTTGCCGGCTGATTGGCAACAATGCCAACAGGGATGCCTGCAAATCTTGCAAATCCGCAGATTATATTTTTGGCATAATTGGGCTGAACCTCTAAAAAATGATGATTGTCAATCACATTTCCGATGATTTCAAGCATGTCATACGGTTTGTTCGGATCAGCAGGAACCAGCTCCTGCAAAATCTCCTCAGCCCGGTCGGATGGGTCAATGGTGGTTTTTACCGGCGGGTCTTCCATGTTGTTTGACGGCAGGAAACTGATTAACTCTCTGATCATCATCAGTACCTGCTCCTCGTCATCGCCCGTGAAATGGGCAACACCACTTTTGGAGCTGTGTGTCAGCGCCCCGCCCAGATCCTCTTTGGACACATCTTCGTGGGTAACGGTTTTGATAACTTCGGGACCGGTTACAAACATGTGGCTTTTCTCATTTACCATGAAAATAAAGTCGGTGAGTGCGGGCGAATAGACCGCACCGCCGGCACAAGGACCAAGAATGGCGGATATTTGCGGAATAACACCCGAGGAGATGACGTTGTTGTAAAAAATATCGGCATAGCCGGCAAGACTTTCAACGCCCTCCTGTATGCGGGCGCCGCCCGAATCATTCAGCCCGATTAAGGGCGCTCCCATTTGCAGCGCAAGTTTTTGAATTTTTACAATTTTATCGGCATTTGCACGGCTAAGCGAACCTCCGAAAACTGTAAAATCCTGCGCAAAAACATAAATCAGTTTGCCGTTGATTTTTCCGTAGCCTGTAATTACCCCATCACCGAAAATTCGATTTCCCTCATTGTTATCACCGGCATTTCTTTGGGTTACCAGCTTGTCAATTTCGGTAAATGAACCGGGATCGAGAAGCTGTTCGATGCGTTCGCGTGCCGTTTTTTTTCCTGAAGCGTGCTGTTTCTGAATGCGTTCAACTCCTCCGCCCAGCTCTGCTTCCTGATTAAACAGGTCGAGCTGTCTATATTTTGCTGTTAAATCCATGAAAAAATAATTTATTCGATTTCAATAAGAATCTGGTTGCCTTCAATGGTATCGCCCTCCTTTACGTTCACTTTTTTAACTATTCCGTCAATGGGGGCTTTGTATTCGCTTTCCATTTTCATGGCAGAAATGATGATTGCGTTCTCTCCCTGTCTGATAATATCGCCTTCGCGAACAAGCACTTTGACCACCTTGCCCGGCATGGGGGAGAAGATGGTTTTTTCGCTTGCCGCCGAACCGTTGGAGCCACGGTTGATCAGATAACGGGCTTCAGCGTCGATCACTTCAACGTCAAACCTGTCATAAAGCGTGTATGCAGTATATTTTTTTGGTTTTGCCTGTGGAACAAGCTCAATATTGTATGATCTGCCACTTTCTATTATTGAGAAAGTGCCGCTTTGGGTATGTAGCAGGTCAACATTGTAAACCTTTCCATCTACTTCAATTTCAAGTAAATTCCCATCCTGACTCAATAAATTGACCCAGCAGGTGCGATTGTTGATTTTAATTTCAACCGGCATAACAGTTATTTAAAAATGGTTGATGTAATTAATTTTCTTCCAGCGACTTTGTGCAGGTGCAAATCCCTGATTGCTGTTTTTATTTATCTGGCTCAATTTATCTAAATAGTCTATATAGGCAGCAATCAAAACCATATCCTCACACTCTTCGCAGGTTGTTGCGGCAGTAAGTTGCCCCTGATGATTTTCAATAAAATGCGTATTATATTTTCCTTCAATAAAATCGGGATGATTCATAATCCGCTCAAGAAATTTGATTGAAGTTTTCACACCGGTGATCTTGTATTCGTACAATGCCCTGCGCATTCTCCGGATTGCCTCATCCCTGTTTCCGCCCCAAACGATTAATTTTGAAATCATGGGGTCGTAGTGAATGGGTATTTCATACCCTTCATAGACATAACCGTCAGTTCTTACACCCAATCCCAACGGCTCGGAAATCTTGTAAATCTTCCCGGCGCTTGGCATGAAATTATTGTCCGGGTCTTCCGCATAAATTCTGCACTCTATGGAGTGTCCGCGGATAAACAGTTCATCCTGTGTTATTTCCAACGGATTTCCTTCGGCAATTTTTATCTGTTGCTTCACCAGATCAACACCTGAAACCCGTTCAGTAATAGGATGTTCCACCTGAAGGCGGGTATTCATTTCGAGAAAATAGTAGTTCAGCTCATCGTCCACTAAAAACTCAATGGTTCCGGCGCCCGCATATTTTACAGCGCGGGCAGCTTCAACGGCAGCTTCCCCCATTTTTTGCCTGAGTTCGGGAGTCATTACGGGTGATGGGGTCTCTTCAATCATTTTTTGATGTCTGCGCTGGATAGAGCACTCTCTTTCAAAAAGATGAATGGCATTTCCGTGCTTGTCGCCAAGAATCTGAAATTCGATATGATGCGGAGATGCAATATATTTTTCGATATAAACCGAACCGTTTCCGAAAGCGGCTTTTGCCTCGGAACGCGCCGCACGGACAGCCGATGCAATTTCGTGTTTGTGATGAACAAGGCGCATTCCTTTTCCGCCACCGCCGGCAGATGCCTTAATCATTACCGGCAGACCAATCTCTTCTATTGCGCGAAATGCTTCTTCTTCCGAGTCGATGCTTCCTTCCGTGCCGGGCACTACCGGAATGCCGGCAAGTTTCATCGTTTCGCGCGCCTTGATTTTGTCTCCCATCCGGTCAATAACTTCGGGAGACGGTCCGATGAAAAGAATCCCTTCTTCTTCGCATCGCCGGGCAAACTCAGAGTTTTCAGATAAAAATCCATATCCCGGGTGAATGGCATCTGCATTGCACGCCTTAGCAGTTTCAATGATTTTTTCGATGTTCAGATAGCTTTCAGACGAAGGAGCTTTGCCGATATAGTAGGCTTCATCTGCATATCTGACATGGAGAGAAGTTCTGTCAGCACCGGAAAAAACCGCAACCGATGAAATATCCATTTCCCTGCATGTGCGCATGATACGGATGGCAATCTCGCCCCGGTTAGCTACAAGAATTTTTTTAATATGCTTCATTTGTGATAAATTCAATTGTTAAGCTCAATCAATAAATAACTACGGTTTGATTAAAATGTTTATTTCAGGTTTTTGGATTTTCTATTTGCAAGTTAGTTTTGTCGTGGTTTTCAACCTATAAATTGATGTTAATAAATCTAAATTCCTCTAATATTATTAATAGATTTAACTCTTTATTAGAAACATTGAAGAACAAAGTCAAAAATTACCTGAAAGGATTTTTTGTTGTTTATCAATTCATATTATCTTTAACCTTTAAAAGCTGAATGTTAATGAATCGGAAAATCCTGACTGTTTTTCTAATTTGCATTTTGCCTGTCTGGGCAGGAGCGCAGGATTTTGAGTATAATCTTTCAGACGATTCGCTGGTAAATCATTTTGCCGGAATCAAACGGATTTACTACGCTACCCGAATTGACAAAGCGCCAAAAATTGATGGTAAACTTGATGACGAATGCTGGCAGGATGCCGGCACATGGGATGGTAACTTTATTCAGCAAATACCAAATCAGGCTCAGGCTCCTTCGCAGGAAACACGAATAAAAATATTGTACGATGATTTTTATCTTTACGTGGGGATTGTGTGTGAAGACAATGAACCGGAGAAAATCCGAAAAGTTTTGGGGCGGCGCGATGTCAATAACGGAGATATTGCAGGTATTGCGCTTGATACTTATTTTGACAGGCAGACCGCTTTTGAATTTAATGTAACAGCCGCCGGACAAAAAGTGGATTTGATGCATTTGGGCGATTATGTTTGGGATTTCAACTGGGATGCCGTGTGGGATGGAAAATCATCCGTTGGCGACTCCGCCTGGTATGCCGAATTTCGGATTCCGTTCAATCAGTTGCGGTTTGCAAAGCGCGATAGGCAAATCTGGGGAATGCACGTCTGGAGGTGGATTGACAGGCTGAATGAAGAGAATCACTGGAAGCTGATCCCCATTGATGCGCCTGCAATGGTCTATATTTTCGGGGAGCTTCGCGGTATTCAGAATATCAGTACAAAACGGAATTTTGAATTGCTGCCCTATTCAAAAATCAAATTTATCCCCGATGCGGTGAAAAGTGTTACACCCGGATTTGGTTTGGACGGTAAAATTGGAGTAACATCCGATTTTACATTAGATTATACGTTTAATCCCGATTTTGGTCAGGTGGAAGCCGACCCGTCTGTTTTAAATCTTACCGCCTATGAGGTTTTTTATGACGAAAAAAGACCATTTTTTCTCGAAGGAAACAATATTCTCAACTACAGCGCCGGAGATGATCTGCTTTTTTATTCAAGAAGAATAGGAGCTGCGCCTGAATTTCAGCCCACTCCGGTTTCGGGCGAAAGGGTGTCGCTGCCCGACCAGACCACTATTTTGAATGCTTTGAAGCTTACCGGGAAAAATCATGCAGGACTTTCATTAGGTGTTATAAACAGCATGACAACCGCAGAACATGCAACTTTTTTTTCGGATAACGGAAACCGAAAAGAGCAGGTTGAACCTTTCACCAACTATTTTATCGGCAGGGTGAAACAGGATTTCAACAACAGAAATACAGTATTGGGCGGAATGGCAACTTCCGTAATCAGAAAAATTAATGACGATAACCTGAAATTTCTGCCTTCCAACTCGGTAACCGGCGGAGTTGATTTTCAGCATTTCTGGAAAAACCGAAAATATTATGTCGATTTTAAGAGCTTTGCTTCAAAGGTTTCAGGCAGCGAGCAGTCTATAAATATTTTACAGAAAGATCCGCGTCACCAGTTTCAGCGCGAAGATGCGAAACACCTTGAATACAGGGAAGGACAGACCAGTATGGAAGGGTGGGGCGGACAACTATCCGGTGGAAAAATCAGCGGAAAGCTGCGGCTTGAAGCTGAGCTTGACTGGCGCTCGCCGGGAGTCGAACTCAATGATGTCGGCTATCTGTGGCAGGCGGACTACATCAATCAGGGACTGAGTTTTTTGTATTGGATTAACAAACCAAAAGGCATTTTGAACAGCTACTATATTAGTCTTGATCAGAAACACAGAAGAAGTTACGGTGGGGAAAAACTTGGCGATGATGTTGACGGAAATGTACGTTTTCAGTTTAAAAATTTATGGAGACTTGACCTGTTTGGCAGTCGAAGTTTTTACAACATTGATACGCGCGAATTGCGCGGTGGACCTGCCCTTCGCAAGGATGGCGAGAATATGGCAAGACTTTTTCTTCAGACAAACCCCAGTAAGGATTTAATTTTAGGCGGCGGACCAACAATTACCTGGAATGATGATAAAATTGGTCGCTCAGAGAACTATATGTTTGTTGTCAGGTGGCTGATTGCCGGATGGATAAATCTGGATTCAAACACCCACTTTACAAAAACAACCGATAATAACCAATACGCCTTTCAGACGGAAACAGATGAGGGAAAAGCATATATCGTGGGAAGATTGAATCGCAAACTATTGACTACCACATTAAGGGCAGAAATTTTTGCCACACCCGAACTCTCTTTTCAATATTACGGAAATCCTTATGCATCTGTCGGGAGATATGATGATTTCAGAAAGGTAAATGTTTCTAAATCATTGAACTTTGATGAACGCTTTTCTCCATTGTTTATTAATGAAACATCAGGCGATAAAATTCTTCTTGACGAAAATAACAACATGCTTCTGAATTTGAATCTGGTTAGTCCCGATTTCAATTTTCAGGAATTTCGTTCCAATTTTGTTGCTCGCTGGGAATATAAAACCGGTTCAACGCTCTATCTTGTCTGGACAAACACCCGAACCCGCTATCAGAACGTCTATGAACCGTCAGTTTTTGACAGTTTGAAGGGAATTCATAAAGTTAAGGCTGAAAACGCTTTTATGCTAAAATTGAGTTTTTGGTTCTCCATTTAATTCTATGAAGTATCTTTGGCGCCGTGAAAATGGCGAGCTACATACCGTTTTATAAGAACAACATGCGACTGGCTTTGCCGGTTATTCTTTCTCACGCCGGGCAAATCACCGTTTCGCTTGCTGATACCATAATGGTTGGGCATGTAGGAACAACCGAGCTTGCGGCAGCAGCTTTTGCCAACAATGTTTTTGTGGTGGGTATGTTTTTCGGAATGGGAATCACAATCGGCTCAACTCCGCTTGTTGGCAGAGCTTTTGGAAATAATCGCCTTGATGAAGTTGTAAAATGGCTGAAAAATGGAATTTTCACCCATCTTTTTTCATCGGTTGTGCTTTCATTTTTGATGTTCGGCGTCTATTTTTTTCTTCCGTTCATGGGGCAGACAGGCAGTGTTGTGGAACTTGCAAAACCCTATTATCTGATTTTGTGCGTTTCCTATCTCCCTTTTATGCTCTTCTTTTCGGTGAAACAGTTTTTTGAAGGTGTCGGAAATACAAAAATTGCAATGCAAATAACGCTGATTTCCAATGTGATAAATATTGCTGTAAACTATGTTCTGATTTACGGAAAACTGGGTTTTCCGGCAATGGGACTTTTGGGCGCAGGAGTTGGCACATTGGTTTCCAGGATTGCCATGCCGCTTCTCTATCTCATTTATATTTTCCGGACTGACCGTTTCAGAAAATATTTCACGCTTGCCAGAAGGCAAGCCTTCAGCTTAAAACGTATCACGGCTCTTTTAAAAATCGGAATCCCTGTCGGATTTCAGATAGTTATTGAAGGAATTACCTTCAGTCTTGGCGCTGTGATGATGGGATGGCTTGGCGAAACCCCTCTTGCTGCGCATCAGGTGGCAATCGGACTGGCAAGTTTCACCTACATGATTTCGTTGGGAATTGCACAGGCAACCACCATAAGAGTCAGCCATCAGTTAGGAAAAAGTGACTTTAAATCGCTGAGAATGGCTGCTTATGCATCAACTCACATGGTACTGCTTTTTATGTTTTGCATGGGACTTTTCTTTGTTTTTGCAAGAAAGCAACTTCCGTTTATTTTCACCACAGACGCCGAAGTGATTGTGGTGGCTGCACAGTTGTTGATTGTTGCGGCAATCTTTCAGATTTTTGATGGCTTGCAGGTTGTGATGCTCAGTACACTGCGCGGAATGGCAGATGTAAGAATTCCCCTGTTTTTGGCTTTTGTTTCCTATATTCTTGTCGGAATTCCGTCAGGTTATATATTTGCTTTTCTGGCCGGCGTCGGACCGATGGGAATCTGGTACGGATATCTTCTGGGGTTGGGAGTTGCCGGGGCGCTGTTCTTTTTCCGTTTTAAACATAATATTGCAAAACAGCAATAAAAAAAGGGTTATCGTTTAAAAAGATAACCCGATTGTTCACAATTTAGTTAGACCTGTATAAAATATTGGCTTAACAGAGAAAAGGTAGTGTTACAAATAATATTTTATTTACATTGTCTTAAAACTGCGCTAATATAACATTTAATTGAGTTAATTGTGAAATAAAATTAAAAAATTATTAATAAATGTTAATAGAATATTTTGCTTAAAATGCAAGCTGCTGATTTTAAGGTGTGTAAGAAATAAGTTTTAATATGACGAAAAATTGAAAATTTTGAATCTTTTTTGGAGTTTTCCAAAAAATGAAAACTTTTTAAAAGAATTTAAAAGAAATTCTTAAAAAACCTTAAATTGTGCTGATGGTAGCAATTTTTCATTTAAAGCTCTTTTTCAGGTTGAAAAATTAATTAAACGAATATGAAATCGCTTTCACTATTTACCGGCTTACTGCTTATTTTCTCGTTTTTTGCAAGCTTTGTAAATGCGCAGTACCAATCCCTGCAGGTTGTCATTAAAAATCAACCGGGCAATCCCGTTGTTTTAGGAACAATTTCCGGCGAAAATTTTATTCCCGTGGATACGCTTTTGCCTGAAAAAACAGGCAGTGACGGTTTGATAAAAATGGTGCGTTACCAATTTTCCGAAGATGCAGCACCCGGTATGTATCGACTGATTTTCGGACAAACCACCTATGCACTGGTTATGGATGAGCCACCCCAGCAGCTCGATTTCTTTTTCAACAATGAAACAATAGTGTTTGAAACTGATTTTAATGCGCCGGAAACTGCTCTTGTAATTTCTCAGTCTGAAGAGAACCGGGTTTGGTTTGATTTTTTGAAAAAGGAGAAAATTCTCCGTGAACAGATTGAGCTTATTGATAAGGAAGTGGATTATTTTCATGCTGAAGTAAACAGATTGAAGTTGAATGCCCTGCCAGCCGGGGAGATGGAGTCAGCGCTGAGCGGGAAAGCCAATGAATTGAATAAGTTGCAGATGGAGCGCGAAGGATTTGTTGAGAAATTGGTTCAGGATAATCAAAAATTGTTGGTTTCCCGTTTTATCAATTTATATCGTGAGCCTTTTCGGGATGCATTCCTGAATCCTGCCGAGCGGCTTGAGCATTTTCAGCGCGAATATTTTTCTTATGTCGATTTTGGCGATGAAACACTTATCCGCTCCACCGTTTTAGCCGACAAAATTTTCAACTATTTAGTGAGCTGGAATCAGCCGGGATATACCCGCGAGCAGCGGGAAATTGCCTACATTAAAGCGGTGAACGGCATCATGTCAAAAGTGAAATCCGGAAGCAGAGCTGCTGATCCTGCCGTTGCCGATTTTATTCTTGATTACCTGAAAACCGGTTTTCAGCGGTTGGGAATGGAAAATATTGTGAAATACATCAATGAAAGGTACTCCGGCTAAACCGGGATGGTTTTTCGGTTTTAGACCTGGGTTTTACCTGAAGAAAATATCATTAACAGAAATCAGATAAGAAAATGAAAAAGAAGTACAACTGGGCTGTGTTGGGTTGTGGGCGCATTGCCGGCAAATTCAGCAGCGATTTGAAGTTTTTACCCAACGCCAATCTTTATGCTGCCGCTTCGCGCGATTTTGAAAGAGCGCAGGATTTTGCCCGTGAAAATGGATTTGAAAAGGCTTACGGCAGCTATGAAGAGATGGTTGCCGACCCTATGGTTGACATTGTGTATGTGGCAACGCCCCATTCGCATCATTACGAACACACGCTGCTTTGCCTGAAAAACAAAAAGGCGGTTCTTTGCGAAAAAGCGTTTGCAATCAATAAAAGGGAAGCCGAAGAGATGGTTGCCTGTGCAAAAGAGAACAACACCTTCTTGATGGAAGCTTTCTGGACGATGTTTCAGCCAAGCTACAACAAGGCGATGGAAATTATCCGCTCGGGAGAGTTGGGCGAATTGAAAATTGTGCGCTCTGATTTTGCTTTCAAAGCGGCTTTTGACCCGCAAAAGCGACTCTATAATGTTGCTCTTGGCGGCGGTTCGCTGTTAGATATAGGAATTTATCCGGTTTTTGCCGCGCTCACATCATTGGGCAAACCGCAAAACATCAAAACTTTTGCAGATTTTAGTCCGACAGGTTCCGAAGAATCGATAAGTATTCTTTTTGAATATGATGACGGTAAAATGGCAAATCTCACATCCAGTTTTGCTACATTTTCTCCAACCCAAACCGAATACTGGTTTGAGAAAGGATATATGATATTGAATCCCAGATGGTTTACTCCAACAAATATCACTTTGCAAAAAGCAGGTGGTGAAATACAAACCTTTCCATCAGAACATAAGGAAGGATTTGGATACCAGTATGAAGCTGCTCATGTGATGGAGTGCCTGGATGCCGGCAAAATTGAAAGCGACAAAATGCCCTGGCAGCTGAGCCTTGACCTGATGGAAACCCTTGACAGAATTCGTGCAGATGCAGGAATTATTTTCCCTGAACATGACAATACTTCGTTAAAAAATTAAGCGGCAATAGTGCCATAATATATAAGTTCATTGACAAGATTTCTATTTTTAGCAGAGTATGCATTAACACCGAATTCGTCAATAAATCGTTGCAGTAGTAACCTTTTGTGGTTCATTGTTTTAATGTCAGTCATTGAAAATGGTTTGCGTACCTCTTTTGGTGTGCTCAGCCAGTGTTCCACTTTGGCAATATTGATTGCTGTCAGGGCGGCATTAAATTGAAAATTCAGTTTGTTTGCGCTGCGT
>JACDJB010001501.1_pt1 | contig 18667 bp, 22 predicted proteins | sample 7454121 | NCBI WGS metagenome assembly JACDJB01 (sample SAMN14253290, study PRJNA609438) | sludge metagenome | isolation source: sludge after 25d culture with pyrite | collected 2018-12-20 | reverse complement strand
GGATGCTGTGGCATCGGGCAAGGCGGACGCCATCGCATTCGGGCGGCACTTCATCTCGAATCCGGATCTGCCGCATCGGCTGAAGGAGAAGGCGCCGCTGACGCCCTACAATCGCGCGACCTTCTATGGCGGCGCGGAGACCGGCTACACCGATTATCCGTTTTACGAGAACGCCTGAACGCGAATTCTTACGGATCGAGTTCGGTGTCCCAGTAGAGATAGTCGAGCCAGCTTTCGTGCAGGTAGTTCGGCGGGAACAGCCGGCCGTTGCGGTGAAGCTGATGCACTGTCGGCGCGAACGGCGTCTGGCGCGGATGCATCTTCGCCTGCGCCATGGTCATGTTGCCCTTGCGCAGGTTGCACGGTGAGCACGCCGCCACGACGTTTTCCCATGTGGTCTGGCCGCCGCGCGAGCGCGGGATGATGTGATCGAAGGTCAGGTCCTCGGGCGAGCCGCAATACTGACAGGAAAACCGGTCGCGCAGGAACACGTTGAAACGCGTGAAGGCGGGATGCGTCGTCGGCTGCACGAACGACTTGAGCGAAACGACGCTCGGCAGTTTCATCTCGAACGAGGGGCTGTGAACCGCGTGGTCGTAATTGGCGACGATATTGACGCGGTCGAGGAACACGGCCTTGACAGCATCCTGCCAGGACCAGAGCGAGAGTGGATAGTAACTCAGCGGCCGGAAGTCCGCATTCAGCACGAGCACCGGCCAACCGCCTTGTGACACATGTGCGTTCAAGTAACGCTCCTGGCCCCAACCCCAATTGGCTGCGAAGCAGCTTGGGATGACATACTACAGGCAGCGTGACGGGATTGTGAAGAGCGTTTCGGCTCACCTGCCGGTGACCGCTGTACCTCAGTCGGCCATCGACAGCATGTGCGCTTGTGCCGGTTTTACGCGGCCTTTCAGCGTGTCGAGATAGACCTGCTGAACCGCATCGGAACCCCGGCTTTCCACCACATCGAGCTTCGGCCCCATGGCGGCGGTGAATCCGGACCAGACCGCGCCGAATCGCTGGTCGATTCCACCCGGTCCCCATTCCTTGGCGCGCTTGCGGATCTGGTCCGGCGCGAAGAACCATGTCGGTTTCGCACCCGGCAGCGAATCATCGTCGGGCGCGGCGTCCTGATGGGTCAGGCCGACCCGCCCGCTATAGACCAGCCGGTCGCCGAAGTGCTTGTGCAGGCGGGTGCGCAGGCCGGGATTGCCCGCCATATCGACAAAGGCGGCCGCTTGCTGCGGCATCGCTTCAATCTGGTCGTAGGTGACGACCTCGTCGTAGCAGCCAAGCGACGTCACGAAGTCCTTGTTGCTTGCCGATGTCAGTCCGATCACGCGCACCGGCTTGCGGTGGGTGTGCAGCAGCCACGCAAGGCCGAACGCGGTCTTGCTCGATGCGCTGGACAGGATCACGCTTTGCGCGCCGAAGAAATCCTTGTCGGCGAGGAAGTCGTCCACCAGGAATGACAGCATGAACAGCGGCCGCAGCAGCGCCTGATAATCGCCCTGACGTCCCTCGAAGGCGGGATCGCCGGTGACGCGCGCATAGGCGTTGTAAACCGGTGAGACGCCTTGCCTATGCGCGGCGGCGTCGCGGAAGCCGCCTTTCTTCACATCGGCTGCCTCGATCACCAGATGCGTCGCCATCGGCAGATAGCCGAAGATCACTTCGCCTCTGGCGATATCCGGATGGCGCGATTCGAGCACGCGCCCGAACCCCCAGACCGGAATGTTGCCGAAACCCTCAGGTGCCGGAAACAGGTGCCAGTATTTCAACTGCTCGCCCATCATCGCATAGGTGATGTTGTTGGCTGTGAACGCGAAGCGATCGACCTTCACCAGCAACCCATCGTCCGGAAGTTGGGTGATGCCCGGCATCGGCACCTCCATCACCCTGCAGGTGCCAAGATCGTTGCGTCCGACGACGAACTGAGTGGAGGATGTCATTTTCGCGCTCCGGCTTTTTTCGCTGCTGTCTTTCGTAACGCAGTCTTGGCCGTCTTCGCTGACGATTTTGCGACGCGGGATTTGTTTAAAACGCCCTTGCTGTTTGAAACAGATTTCGGTTGTGCGGGCTTTTTCTTCGCGATTGTCCTGTTTGCGAGAGTCTTTTTCGCAAGTGTCTTTTTCGCAGGCGGTTTGGGTGATGTTGCCGCAGCGCCGGCGATCACACCTTCGCGCTTCTTGATGGCGTGATAATACGACCACCACAAATGCGCCGCCGCGCCACGCAACGGCCGCCATGGTTCCGCGAGCGGCTGCATCTCTTTCACCGTCGGGCGTGATTTCAAACCGAGCCCGATCCGCATCGCTTCCTGAATGGCGAGATCGCCGGCGGGCCAGGCATCGCCATGGCCGAGGCAGAACAGCAGATAGATGTCCGCGGTCCATGGGCCGATGCCGTGCAGCCGTGTCAGCGTCGCATGCGCGGTGTCGGCGTCTTCTTCCGCGAGTACGTCGAGATTGAGCCGCTCGTCGCTCAATTCGCGCGCGATGAACTTGAGCGACTTGATCTTCGCGGCCGACAGGCCAAGACGCCCGAGCCGGTCGGCGCGCGCCTTCTTCACCACATCATGATGAAACGGATCGAAGGTGGTGCTGACCCGGCCCCAGATCGCCGCGGCGGCCTTGGTCGACAACTGCTGGCCGCAGACGATGGCGGCGAGACCGGCAAATCCCGGTTCGCGCCGCCGCAGCGCCGGCATCCCGGCGGTCTCAAGCACCGGGCCGAGGCGCGGGTCGCTGCGGACCAGCGCATGGATGGCGTCATCAAGGTCGGCTTGCGTGTCGAGATGGACTGTCATTGGATTTGTGAGCATGAATGGAATCGGACGCGAGTGCAATTGCGCCACGCGTCGGACAGGTTTGAGCCATGCCGCCACCCGTTTTCCGTTTTGCGCCAAGCCCGAATGGATTTCTCCATCTCGGACATGCGCGCTCGGCCTTGCTGAATTCGGATCTCGCGCAACGATCCGGCGGGCGGCTGCTGCTGCGGATCGAGGATATCGACACCACGCGCTGCAGGCCGGAATACGAGCAGGCGATCTATGATGACCTCGCCTGGCTCGGCATGGCGTGGGAACAACCGGTGCGGCGGCAATCGGAGCACCTGCCGCTTTATCGCGGCGCGATCGAACGCCTGATGCGCGGCGGGCTGATCTATCCGGCGTTCGAGACCCGCGCCGACATCGCCCGCGTGGTTGCGGAGAAGGAAAAATCAGGGTCGTGGCCGCGCGATCCCGATGGCGCGCCGCTTTATCCGGGAACCGGCCGGCATCTTTCAGCGGGCGAGCGCGAACGAAAGATCGCTGCCGGCGCGCCCTATGCGTTGCGGCTCGACATGGCTGAAGCCATTGCCCGCACCGGTCCGCTCTGCTGGATGGAGGAGGGGCAAGGTCCGGACGGTGAAACCGGCGACGTCCCCGCGCGGCCCGAGCAATGGGGCGATGTTATCCTCGCCCGCAAGGACACGCCCACGAGCTATCACCTCTCGGTGGTGATCGACGATGCCCTGCAGGGTGTGACCCACGTTGTGCGTGGTCAGGACCTGTTCCGGGCCACCGGTGTGCATCGTTTGTTGCAGGAGCTGCTCGGACTGCCGCAGCCGGTTTATCGCCATCACGCCCTCGTGCTGGACGAGGCCGGGCAGAAATTGTCGAAATCCACACGGTCGACGGCCTTGCGGGAATTGCGCGCCGGCGGAATGACCCCGGACGAGGTGCGGCGCCTTGTTGGTATTACAAGCCATTGAACCCGCGATGGCGTGACTCCCGCGCCCCCGGCATGCCATGTTGGATGTGGATGGGGGAATCATGGCGGCGACATCGCGCGTCAAGCGTAGTCTGAAGACGCGCGTCAGGCGCGGCGCGAAAGCGCCTGCGCGGCAGTCTCCTGCGGCGAACAAGGCCGCTCCGAAGAAGGCCGCTCCCAAGAAGGCCGCTCCCAAGAAGGCCATGGGAAAAAAGCCTGCCCGCAAACCATCCAGGACACCTCCGGCCAAAAGGCCCGAGGCGGACTCCCGGATCGTCGAAGCCGCGCTTGCTGCCTTCGCGCATGAAGTCCGCACCCCTCTGACCGGCATTCTGGCGATCAGTTCGCTGCTGGCGACCTCAGAACTCGGCGAGCGCGAAAAGCGCTGGGTCGATACCATCAAGGCTGGCGCGGAGCATCTTGCGGCGCTGGCGACGCTGTTCGTCGATGCCGCACGCAGCGGCAGCACCGGGCTTGCGGTGCGTCAGGACTTTTTCGATCTGCGGACGCTGTCGCGAACGCTGGGGGATTCGCTGGCCGGACGGGCTTCCGCGAAGGGCCTGCAATCCCAGGTCGGCATCGCCGAGGACCTGCCCGCCTTTGTGATCGGCGATCCGGTCCGTTTGCGCGCCGCTCTGGAAAACCTGATCGACAATGCGGTCAAGTTCACGCAGCAGGGCAATGTCGCGCTGGACGTGTCGGTGAAGGCCGGTGCGGGCGGGCGGCTTCGCGCAAGGTTTGCCGTGTCCGACAGCGGTATCGGCCTCTCGCTCGCGGAAATCAGGCGGCTCTTCAAGCCGTTCTCGCAGGCCAATGTCAGCATCGCCTCCCGCTTCGGCGGCGCCGGTCTCGGGCTGTCGTCGGTGAAGCAGCTCGCACGCGCGATGGGTGGCGATATCACCGCCAGCCAGCGCAGCGGCGGCGGAACCACGTTTGTCCTGACGGTGGCGTTGAAATCGGCTGACGGATTGAAGCCGCCGCCAGGCGTGGAGATGCCGGCGCCCGCCCCGCAGGGTCTGCGTATTCTGAGCATTGAGGACAATCCGTTCGGGCGCGTGGTGCTCAACGCCATTCTCACCGAACTCGGTCATCAGGCCGAATTCATCGGGCGCGGCGAGGCGGCGCCGGAACGGATTGCGCAAGGTCGGTTCGACGCGGTGCTGATGGACATGGTGCTTCCCGGCATCGACGGCATCGAGGCGATCCGGCGGATCCGCGCGCTGGAGGGAGCGTGCGGACGCATCGCGATCATCGGCGTGTCGGGACGTGCAGAAGACGAGGAGCCGTCGCGCGCGGCTGGCGCCGATGGTTTCCTGACCAAGCCGGTCAGCCCGCGTGCGCTGGCGACTGCGCTTCTCCGGACGGTGCGGCGCTAGTTCTTTATTGCGTTTTCTTTACTTGAACCGGTTTCCGCGCCGTCTGGAAACGCCTTGGCCTTTTGCCACTTGGCGATCGACGCATTCAGTTCGCCGCCATAAACGAAAATCGCGGCGATGAAATACAGAAACACCAGCGCGATCATCACCGAGGCGAGACCCGCATAGGTCGTCACGTAATTGCTGGCGAAGCGCGCGAGATACTGGCCGAACACCACGCCGGAGACCAGTGAGCCAACCATGGTGACCACGATGCCCGGCATGATCTCGCGCATCCGGCGCGTTCCGGCAGGCAGCCATTTATGCAGGATCACCAGCGCTACGATCAGTGCGGCGATAGTCAGGCCGAAACGCAGGATCGTCAGCATGTCTTCGTTCGACTCGATCCGCAGCGGGATATGTCGCCGCGCGGCCTCGATGAGCAGGGGGCCGAGCACGATCAGGAAGGCCAACGCCAGCGAGGTAATGGCGGCAACCATGGTGTAGCCGATGGACTCCAGCCGCAGCCAGTACCAGCGCCGCTGTTCGATCACGCCATAGGCGCGGTTCAGGCCGACGCGCAGGCTTTCGACTCCGTTCGAGGCGAAATACAGCGCGAGCACAACGCCGATGGTCAGCACGCCGCTGTGCGACTGGGTCAGGACATTGTGAACTTCGCCGGACAGCGCATCGGCGACCTGCGATGGCCAGGTTTCCAGGATCATCTCGGCGGCCTGGTCGGCGAGTTCTTTCGAGCCGAAGAAGCCAGCGAGAGAGGTGATCACGATCAGGAAGGGAAACAGCGCCATCAGCGCCGACAGCGCGATGTGGCTGGCAATCGCCCAGCCGTCATCGGCCAGGAACGTATAGAACGCATCGAGTGCGATATTGAACGTGTCCCTGATCAGCCTCACGGTTCACCCTGATCCATCACACCCATGATTTACCGTGCCGGTCACGTAAAGTCATGTACGGCTGAAACGCGAAAAGGTTCTGTCCCGCGTTTTCCGCCGGGTGGCATGAGGCCGCTCGCGGTGTTATGTACCCCTCATGACATCGTTCCTTTCAAGTATCGCCCTTCCTATCGCATTGGCAGCGGTCACCATCGTGCTGATGCTCGGCCTGTTCAACATGATGCGCGGCGGCTCGCCCAACACCTCGCAGAAGCTGATGCGGCTGCGCGTGCTGTTTCAGTTCATTGCCATTATCATCGCCATGCTTGCCGTCTGGGCGCTGGGCCGGAGCTGACGCGCCAACCGCGACAACGGATCAACACCATGGTCATTCTCAACCGGATCTACACCCGCACCGGCGATGACGGCACCACGGCGCTCGGCAGCGGCGAGCGCCGTCCGAAGTATGATCTTCGCGTCAGTGCCTATGGAACCGTCGATGAAGCCAACGCTGTCATCGGCGTGGCGCGGCTCCATCTGGCGCAAGCGCAGGAACTGGAGCAGGCGCCTGTGATTGATGCCATGCTCGGGCGGGTACAGAACGATCTGTTCGATCTTGGTGCCGATCTGGCGGTGCCGCAGCGGGACGGCAAGGCCGAGCGGCTGCGCGTCCTGGGAACGCAGGTCGAACGCCTTGAGCAGGATATCGACGCGCTCAATGCCCACCTCGCGCCGTTGACCTCGTTTATTTTGCCTGGCGGAACACCTGCCGCGGCGCATTTGCATCTGGCGCGGACGGTTTGCCGCCGCGCGGAGCGGCTGGTGGTGGAGCTCGCATCCCGGCCGGATGAGCCGGTGAACGATGCGGCCATTCAATATCTCAACCGGTTGTCGGATTTTCTTTTTGTGGCCGGCCGGTCGGTCAATGACAACGGGGCACGGGATGTTCTCTGGGTACCCGGTCAGAACCGCTGAGCCGTGATATTAGGTATACCTTCCTCGTTTTCCATTTTTCGCGCGTTGACCCGGATTGTCGGGACTATTAGGTTCCGCCGCCAGCCGCATTAATGTGGATGTGATCAATCATTTCAGGACGAAGGGGAACCGATGAAGGTTCTGGTGCCGGTTAAGCGCGTCGTTGACTACAACGTCAAAATTCGCGTCAAGAGCGACGGGACGGGTGTTGAACTCGCGAACGTCAAGATGTCGATGAATCCGTTCGACGAAATCGCTGTCGAGGAAGCCCTTCGCCTGAAAGAGGCGGGCAAGGCGACCGAGGTGGTTGTCGTGTCGATCGGGCCTGCACAGGCGTCGGAGACGATCCGCACCGGCCTCGCCATGGGCGCTGACCGCGGCATCCTGGTGAAGACCGATGCGGCTGTTGAACCGCTCGGCGTCGCGAAAATTCTGCAAAAGATTGCAGAAGAGGAGAAGCCCGGCCTGATCATTCTCGGCAAGCAGGCGATCGACGACGACAGCAACCAGACCGGCCAGATGCTGGCGGCATTGCTCGGCTGGGCGCAGGCGACCTTCGCCTCCAAGCTCGAAGTCGACGGATCGGACTTCAAGGTCACGCGCGAAGTCGACGGCGGCCTGCAGACGGTCAAGGTCAAGGGCCCGGCGATTGTCACCACCGACCTGCGCCTCAACGAGCCGCGCTATGCGAGCCTTCCCAACATCATGAAGGCGAAGAAGAAGCCGATCGACGAGAAGGCTGCCGAGAGCTTCGGCATCGACCTGTCGCCGCGCCTCGAAGTTCTCAAGACCACCGAGCCTCCGGGCCGCAAGGCAGGCGTCAAGGTCAAGGACGTCGCTGAACTGGTGTCGAAACTCAAGGAAGCGGGGGCGCTCTGATGGCCACGTTGCTGATTGCTGAACACGATAACGCATCCATTAAGGACGCCACCAACAAGGCGCTGACCGCCGCCGCCGCGCTCGGCGGCGACGTGGACGTGCTGGTTGCGGGCGAGGGCGCCAAGGGCGCGGCGGAAGCCGCCGCCAAGCTCAAGGGCGTCCGCAAGGTGCTGCTGGCTGACAACGCCGCCTACGCGCACGATCTCGCCGAGCCGCTGGCCGCGCTGATCGTCTCGCTGGCCGGTCCCTACGACGCCATCGTCGCGCCCGCGACCACCCGCTACAAGAACACGCTGCCGCGCGTCGCGGCGCTGCTCGACGTCGCGCAGATCTCCGAGATCATCAAGGTGGTTTCGCCCGACACGTTCGAGCGGCCAATCTACGCCGGCAATGCGATCCAGACCGTGAAGTCGAAGGACGCCAAGAAGGTGATCACCGTGCGCACCTCGACCTTCGGTGCCACCGGCGATGGCGGCAGCGCTTCCGTCGACAACGCGGCGGCCGCGGCCGACCCGGCGCTGTCGAGCTTCGTCGGTGAGGAAGTCGCCAAGAGCGACCGTCCGGAACTGACCTCGGCGAAGATTATCGTCTCTGGTGGCCGCGCCATGCAGAGCCGTGAGAACTTCACCAAGTACATTGAGCCCCTCGCGGACAAGCTGGGCGCCGGTGTCGGCGCTTCGCGCGCCGCGGTGGACGCGGGCTACGCGCCGAACGACTGGCAGGTCGGCCAGACCGGCAAGGTGGTGGCGCCCGAGCTGTATATCGCGATCGGCATTTCCGGCGCGATCCAGCATCTGGCCGGCATGAAGGACTCCAAGGTGATCGTCGCGATCAACAAGGATGAGGACGCGCCGATCTTTCAGGTCGCGGATTACGGCCTGGTCGCAGACCTCTATCAGGCTGTCCCGGAACTGACGTCGGCGGTCTAAAATCGAAACCCGGGCGCTTTGCGCCCGGCCTTGTTCATGCACCGGCCGGCGGAAATTCCGCTGGCCGGTGTTTGACTTCCGGGGAGAGGGTGCGGCATGGTTGCCGTATCCTACGGGGCAAGAGCGACAGAGATCGAAAAGCGAATGGCAGCGATCAAGACGGTTGGTGTGATTGGGTCAGGGCAGATGGGCAACGGCATCGCGCATGTTGCCGCGCTCGCCGGGTTCAACGTGGTGCTCTACGATGTGTCCGCCGATCGCGTGAAGTCCGCGATGGCCACCATCAACGGCAACCTGACGCGCCAGGTCGCCAAGAAGACCATCACCGAAGATGCCCATAAGCAGGCGATCGCCAGGATCTCGTCCACGGACAATTTCGACGGCTTCGCGAACTGCGATCTCGTGATCGAGACCGCTGTCGAGAAGGAAGACGTCAAGCGCAAGATTTTCCATGATCTTTGCCCGGTGCTTCGGCCGGACGCCATCATCGCATCGAACTCGTCGTCGATTTCGATCACCCGCCTTGCGGCCTCGACCGACCGCCCGGAAAAATTCATCGGCATTCACTTCATGAATCCGGTGCCGGTGATGGAACTGGTCGAACTGATCCGCGGCATCGCCACCGACGACGCGACATTCGATGCCGCGCGCGGCTTCGTCACCGCGATGGGCAAGCAGATCGCGGTTTCGGAAGACTTTCCGGCGTTCATCGTCAACCGCATCCTGCTGCCGATGATCAACGAGGCGATCTATACGTTGTACGAGGGCGTCGGGAATGTCGAAGCCATCGACGCGGCGATGAAACTCGGTGCGCATCATCCGATGGGACCGCTGGAACTGGCGGATTTCATCGGCCTCGATACCTGCCTGTCGATCATGCAGGTGCTTCATGAGGGTCTGGCGGATTCCAAGTATCGCCCGTGTCCGCTGCTGGTGAAGTATGTCGAAGCGGGTTGGCTCGGCCGCAAATCGCAGCGCGGCTTCTATGACTATCGCGGTGACAAGCCGGTTCCGACGCGATAACGCGGAAAATCAATTCGCCAGACTTTGTTAACCCTCTCCGTTTAGGTTCGCGCCGTAAAGCGGGGAGAGTGCGTTTCCATGGACGTGATGAGCATCGTCAGCAGCATGATGGCCATGCAGGCTGCCAACACGCAGCAGCAGATCGCCACCAGCGTGATGAAGCAGAATATCGATTCGGAAAAATCGGTGCTGCAATTGCTTCAGCCCGCCGCGAACAACCCTCCGGGCGTCGGCGGCAATCTCGATATCTCAGTCTAATTGTCCACCGGGGTGATCCATCCGATGCCGGCGCCGCCGGGTTCGGTCAGGATCGCGATGCGCCCCACATGCGGCACGTCGAAAATTGGCCGCATCAGTTGCGCGCCGGCTGCGACCGCTGTCTTGACCCGGGCGTCGACATCGTCGACAGCCAGATAGGACATCCAGCCTTCGGGCACGCCCTCGAATTCGGGACGGTCGGTCGGAAAGATTCCCGCCGCCATCTCGCCGTCGGCATAGGCGACCCAGTAGGTCGCGCCGTCCTCCATCGGCATCGGCTCGAAGGTCCAGCCAATGGTCTTTTTGTAGAACTGCATGGCGCGGTCCGCGTCAGGCGTCACCAGTTCATTCCAGTGGAAATGTCCGTGCGCCGTCATGGTGGTGTCCTCGTTGCTGTGCGCGGGACGCGGCGATCCGCCTATATCATGCCCTTGGCATCTATCACCGACAGGATGTTGCCTGCGGGGTCCTTGAACCAGGCGATGGTAGGCCCGCCATTGTTGCGCGAAATGCCTTTGGCATCTGTCTTGAACCCCGGGTCGTCATAGATTTCAAAACGCACGCCGCGCTTTCCAAGTTCATCGACGGCCTGATCCACATTCTCGACCGGAAAGTTGAGGACGGTGAACGTCGCCGGCGTATGAGCAGCTTTCGGATAGATCAGCACATCGGCGCCGCCGCCGAGATGGAGGCTCAGGATTCCGTGGTCCTCCGAGATATCGAGGCCGAGTGTGCGGCCGTAGAACTCCCGGGCTTTCCCGATATCGTTGGCCGAGAAGCCGCTGAATGCCTTGCTTGTCTTCAACATGGCCTGTCTCCCTTGCTCCGCGGTCGCTTCGGCGTGAGCCCACGCCATGTTGAACGCCCGCGTATAGAAATTGGTTGCAGGCTCCATCGCTGGAATGACCGCAAGGCCATTCCAGCGGCGAGTCTTGCAGGATCGAGCCGGTTCAGGCTGCCTTGTCATAGGCCTGTTTAAGGGTTGCGATGTCGAGCTTGGTCATTTGCATGACGGCTTCCATCATCTTTTGCGATTGTGCGGGTGACGCACTGCCCATCAGGTGCGGCATGTCTTTCGGAACGATCTGCCAGGAGATGCCGAACCTGTCCTTGAGCCAGCCGCACTGCTGCGTCTCGCCGCCGCCCGCAGAGAGCTTGTCCCAGTAATGGTCGATCTCCTGCTGGGTCTCGCAGTTCACCATGAACGAGATGGCCGGCGTGAAGGAGAACATCGGCGGTCCGTTCAGCGCCAGAAATTTCTGGCCCTCGATTTCGAGTTCTGCCGTCATGACCGAACCTTTGGGCATCGGCATGTTCTCGCCGTAGCGGGAGACGTGGCCGACCTTGGCGGACTTGAAAACGGACTTGTAGAAATCGACGGCGTCCTCGGCTTTGCCGTCGAAGAACAGGCAGGGCACGATGGTTTGCATGGAGTTGCTCCCTTTGTCTCTGAACGGAAGGATCGTGCGGGTCATGCCGTCACGATGGTCTCGAAGCCGCCGAAGAACATGCGCTTGGTATCGAACGGCATTTTCTTCGGGTCCATCATCGCGCCGAGCCGCGGATCCTTCATGACTTTTTCCATAACCTTGTCGCGATGCTTGCGGGACTTGTAGGTGATCCAGGAAAACACCACCGTCTCGCCGGCCTTCAGTTTCACGCTCTGCGGAAACGAGGTGAGCTTGCCGGGCTTGACGTCTTCGGCGACGCATTCGCGATAGTCGAGCGCGCCGTGTTCGAGCCAGACCTTGCAGGCCAGCTTGGCCAGCGCGGTGTAGGCTTTCAGGTTTTTCTTCGGGACCGGCAACACAAATCCGTCGACATACTGCATTTCAGACTCCTTGGTGGTTGCCGGGTTTGATCCGGCGGTGAACGCATTCCTTCGGGTTCAGGCAAAGAACTTCTCGAGCTTGTCGAGAGTTCCGGTCCAGCCGCGCTTGTGGCCGTCCCGCGCCGCCTCATCGAAGAACTTGTCGTGGGTCAGCGTGAGCAGCGTGACGTCGCCTTCCTCGCGCAGCACCACGGTGACCTGCGAGACACGCTCCGGTGTCGAATGCCAGGCCCAACTGAAGACAAGGCGCTGCGGAGGTGTGACTTCGAGATACTTGCCGCCGACCTGATGCGACTGGCCGTCGTCGGTGCTGAAGTTGATCTGGAAATGGCCACCGACACGCACGTCCATGTCGGCCCGCACGCTGTCGCCTATGGTGTGTCCGGGTCCGAACCACTGGACGATTTTGGCGGGGTCCGTCCACGCCTCGAAGACTTTGGAAGCGGGAGCTTTGAGTCGTCGGGCGAGGGTGAGGCTGGGCTGGGTGAGCATAAGTCCTTCTCCACAAAAGCGGCGAGACGATCGAGTTGCGCGGTCCAGAAACGCTGGTAGCGGCCGAGCCATTCCATTGCCTGCTCCATCGGCGCCGCGGTGAGGCGGCACGTCACCGTGCGACCCGTTTTGGTCTTGGTGATCAGCCCGGCGTCCGAAAGCACATCGAGATGCTTCATCACGGCCGGCAGCGACATAGCGAACGGCTTCGCGAGCTCGCTGACAGTGATGTCGCCGCGGCCCTCGAGTTCGGCCAGCAGGGCCCGCCGGGTCGGGTCGGCGACGGCGGCAAACACGCGGTTCAGGTGATCAGACGAATAGTAAACCATTTGGTTAAGTATAAAGACGCGGACGATCCCGTCAAGAGGACAATCCCCGGGTGAACCTGCGGCGTTATTTCGCGGTAGCGGCCTTGATCAGGTTGAAGGCGTCCTCGCTGGCCCACTCAGCAGGACCTGCGATGGTGCCGATCTCGCAGCCCGCGCCATCGACCAGCACCGAGGTCGGCATGCCCAGCGCCCGTCCTGCGCTCTTCAGGTCCTGGAACACCCTGGCCTTCTGGTCGTGGAAGTAGGCGAGTTTGGTCAACCCGGCGTCCTTCAGAAAGGCCTTCGGCTTGTCGGTATCGCGGGTGTCGATATTGATGGCGACCACCTCGAAGTCCTTGTCCCCGAGCGTCTCCTGCAGCTTGTCCAGCGCGGGCATTTCCTTGCGGCAGGGGACACACCAGGTCGCCCACAGATTGATCAGGACCGTCCGCCCCCTCCATTCCGAGAGTTTCCGGGTTTTGCCTTCCGCGTCCTGGAAGGCGAGATCGGGGATCTGGAGCGGGGCGGTGGCCATGGTTAACGCGGCGACCTCGCCCTTCACCAGGGGAGAGATTTTCCTGGCCAGATCGACCGCAGGGGCACACTGGGCCTGCGCCTGCGCATTGCGCATGAACCCGCCAATCCCGTATACCCCACCCACTCCGGCTGCGGCCGCCAGAACTGCGGTAATGGCAACGAGCCGGATGCGAAATCCACGCGTTCGGGGCGCGCCGGAAGTCACGGGATCGGTCTTGTTCATGGTTTTGGGCATGGTCTTGTCTCGGTTGACGCGGTCATTGCGCCATTTCCGCAACGGTTATGGCAATTTGACGGAGGACTTCGGTGCGCGGTTGGATTTCTGAGCAGGAACGCGTGAGTACCAGACTGTGAGTGGCGGACAATGAGTGGCGGACAATGAGCAACAAGATGTGGGGCGGCCGCTTCGGGGAAAGTCCCGATGCGATCATGGAGGAGATCAACGTCTCGATCGACGTCGATCAGCACCTTTACGCCCAGGATATCGCTGCGTCCAAGGCTCACGCCGCGATGCTCGCGGCTCAGGGCATCATCACCGCCAACGATGCAAAAAACATCACCAGCGGTCTAGACACGATTTTGTCAGAGATCGGCAAGGGTTCATTCTCGTTCAAGCGCGCGCTTGAAGACATCCATATGAATGTCGAGAGCCGTCTTGGCGAATTGATCGGACCGGCCGCGGGCCGCCTGCACACCGCGCGTTCGCGCAACGATCAGGTCGCGACCGACTTCCGGCTCTATGTGCGCGATGTCATCGACGATATCGACCGCGCGCTGGCGGCGTTCCAGCGCGCGCTGGTGGATCGCGCCATCGAGCATGCCGACACGGTGATGCCGGGCTTCACCCATCTGCAGACCGCGCAGCCTGTGACATTCGGTCACCACCTGCTGGCGTACACGGAAATGGCCGCGCGCGACCGTGGCCGCTTCGCCGATGCGCGCAAGCGGCTGAATGAAAGTCCGCTGGGTGCTGCGGCGCTGGCCGGGACTTCATTCCCGATTGACCGGCATGCGACCGCGCGGACGCTCGGGTTCGACCGGCCGATGGCGAATTCGCTGGATGCGGTGTCGGATCGTGACTTCGTGCTCGAAGCGCTGTCGGCCTCCGCGATCGCCGCGGTGCATCTGTCGCGCTTCGCCGAGGAGATCGTGATCTGGACCTCGCCGCTGGTCGGACTGGTGCGCCTGTCCGACAAGTTCACCACCGGCTCGTCGATCATGCCGCAGAAGCGCAACCCCGATGCCGCCGAACTGGTGCGCGCCAAGACCGGCCGCGTGATCGGTTCGCTGAATGCCTTGCTGATCGTGATGAAGGGCCTTCCACTCGCCTATCAAAAGGACATGCAGGAAGACAAGGAAGGCGCGATGGAGGCCTTCGCCGCGCTGTCGCTTGCGATCCGCGCCATGACCGGCATGACGCTGGACCTGGTGCCCGAAGAAGCACGGATGAAGGTGGCGGCAGGCGAGGGCTATGCCACCGCCACCGATCTCGCCGACTGGCTGGTGCGCACACTCAAGATGCCGTTCCGGGAGGCGCATCATGTCACCGGGCGTATCGTCGCTAAGGCGGCGGAGCAGGGCATCGCCCTGCACAAGGTCCCGCTCGGCGATATGCAGGCGATCGAACCGAAAATCACTGAAGGCGTGTTCGACGTGCTGTCGGTGCAGGCGTCGGTGGAAAGCCGCACCAGTTATGGCGGCACCGCCCCGGCAAACGTGCGTGCGCAGGCCAAGGAATGGCTCAAGCGGCTGGAAAAAGAGCAAAATTCGGGCTGACCCCGGAAATTTTCGTTCAATCCAGCCCTCGCCAGAGCGGCACCTTCTTTGTATGGTGGCGCGCCATTTCAGGAACGGGACGGAGTGATCCGGTTCTGACATTCGCGCTCCATCTGCGCAGGCACTTTGCGAATGTCAGAACCAAAGGATCACTCGAAATATAATTTGCTGGTGTCCTTTCGTATCCGGCGTTTGTACGGAGGATGCTGCAGAATGACCCAAACGCCGGATACGGGACAACAGCGCGTGACTGCTCGTTCGAATCGCTCCTTCTCGAAACTGACCGCCATCGGGCTGATTGTCGCGTCGTGTGCGCTGGCCGGCTGCGGCCGCAAGGCCGGCCTCGATCTTCCGCCCGGCGCGGCGGAGGAGCAGAAGCTGAACAGCGGCACCGCTGACACCGCCGACCGGAACTCCGCCGGCAACCTGCAGAGCCAGGTTTACACGCCGTCGGGCAGCAAGAGCATCGCGGTCGCGCCGCGCGGAGAGAAAAAGCGCATCCCGCTCGACGCGATTCTGGACTGAGACCAGTATCCCGTATCTGACGTTCGTTGCAGCCCGCTGCGCTTTCCCTACGAACATCAGATACGAAAGGACACTGGTTGATCATAACAACCCTAGCGATCCTTTGGTTCTGACATTCGTAAAGGTTGCCTGCGGAAAATCGTGATACGAATGTCAGAACCGGATCGCCAGGCATGAATCACTTCCAGTATCGTAACGGCGTGCTGCATGCCGAAGACGTGAGCTTGGCCCGCCTCGCGGACGAGGTGGGGACGCCGTTTTATTGCTATTCGACCGCGACGCTGGAACGTCACTACCGCGTCTTTTCCGGCGCCTTCGCCGGCACGCCGCATCTGGTCTGCTACGCGATGAAGGCGAATTCCAACCAGTCGGTCTTGCGCACGCTGGCCAAGCTCGGCGCCGGCGCGGATGTCGTGTCGGGCGGCGAACTGATGCGCGCGCTGGCGGCTGGAATCCCGGCGAACAAGATTCTGTTTTCCGGCGTCGGCAAGACGGCGGACGAACTGCGCCTCGCGGTGTCGCACGACATTCTGTGCATCAATGTCGAATCCGAGCCGGAGCTTGAGGCCCTGTCGCGGATCGCATCCGCCATGGGCCGCACCGCGCGCATCTCGATCCGCGTCAATCCGGATGTCGATTCCGGCACGCATGCGAAGATTTCCACCGGCAAGTCGGAGAACAAATTCGGCATTCCGATCGCGCGGGCGCGCGAGGTCTATGCGCGCGCGGCGAAACTGCCGGGCATCGAGGTCACCGGCGTCGACATGCATATCGGCAGCCAGATCACCGATCTTGGCCCGATGGAAGCCGCCTTCCGCCTGCTCGCCGAGTTCGTCACCGTGCTGCGCGGCGACGGCCACACCATTTCGCATGTCGATTTCGGCGGCGGCCTCGGCGTGCCCTATTACGAGGACCGCGCCGCGCCGCCCGAGCCTGTCGCCTATGCCGAGATGGTCAAGCGCGTGACGCACAATCTCGGCTGCACGCTGATGTTCGAGCCGGGGCGCATGATCGTCGGCAATGCCGGCATCCTGGTGTCGCGCGTGATCTATGTGAAGCACGGCGATGCGCGCAACTTCGTCATCATCGACGCCGCGATGAACGACCTGATCCGCCCGACGCTCTATGAAGCCTATCACCAGATCATGCCGGTACGTGCGGCGGCGCCTGACGCGCCGGTGCTGGTGGCGGATGTGGTGGGTCCGGTGTGCGAGACCGGCGATTATCTCGCGCTCGGGCGCAACCTGCCGGAGCCGAAGGAGGGCGATCTGCTCGCCATCATGACGGCGGGGGCTTATGGCGCCGTGCAGTCCGGTACCTACAACACCCGCGCGCTGGTGCCCGAGGTGCTGGTGAACGGCGATCAGTATGCCGTCGTGCGTCCGCGCATCGAGGCCGAAGCCCTGATTGCGATGGATCGCGTCGCACCGTGGCTGTAGCTGGGCGGTGCCCGCTTGCGTCGTCTATTGATGCAGAATTGCTGCGTTCAGCGGCGTTTTCCGAACCGAAAAAATGATCTTCTCGTTGCCGCTGATGCGCGAGACGTATCGACCAGAGAGCGAAATCATTTCGCAATAGCATTTCATTGCTGAAACGCGCATCCGGGACGATCTTCAAGTCTCATCACTGGCGCTTCGGTCATTGAGACGTTGCGCTGCCGGCCAGGTCATCAGCGCACCGTCGACGCGATCAAGCGAAGAGAATGGATGCACATGATTCCTGACCGGATGGCAGGAGAATTCGTCATGCTGTTTTTTGGCTTCCATCGTCTTGTTGTCGCAGCCGTGGTTGCGTCCGGCCTGTTTGTCAGCGCCGGTACAGGAGCCTCGGCCGGTGCCGTGAATGGCTGGCCGAGCCGTTCGATCAAGCTGATCGTGCCGTTTCCGGCGGGCGGAGCTGCGGACACCATCGCGCGGATCTATGGCGAGAAACTCAGCGAGGCTTTGAAGCAGCCGGTTGTAATTGAAAACAAGGCGGGCGCCGGCACCGCGATTGCCGCGGAAGCCGTCGCCGCGGCAGAGCCCGATGGCTACACATTGTCGCTCGCGCCCGCGGGACAGCTCACAATCCTGCCGCACGTCAACACGTCGATCAAATTCGATCCGTTCAAGAGCTTCGTGCCGGTGTCGCCGCTGGCGTCGGTGCCGTATGTGGTCGCGGCCAGTCCGGATGCGAAGGTGTCGAACCTGCACGAGCTGATTGCCGCGGCGAAAAAGGAGCCGGGCAAGTTCACCTATTCATCGTGCGGCCCGGGAACGCTCTGCCATCTGAGCGGAGAACTGTTCAAGAGCCAGACCGGCACCGATCTCCTGCACGTTCCCTTCAAGGGGAGCGCGCCCGCGATCAACGCCCTGCTTGGCAATCAGGTGAACCTTGCTTTCGATACGCTGACCGTGCTGGCGCCGCAGATCAGGGACGGCAAGGTGAAGGGGCTGGCGGTGACAAGCCGTGAGCGCTCGCCGTTGCTTCCGAATGTGCCGACGGCAGCAGAGGCGGGACTTTCCGATTTCGTGGTCAACTCCTGGTTCGGTCTTGTTGTGCCGGCGTCGACGCCGGTTCCGATCGTGGAGCGTCTGAACGCGGAGGTGATCCGGATCGGAAAACTCCCCGACGTGCGTGAGCGCCTTGAAGCCCAGGGCCTCAGCGTGACGACCTCGACGCCCGAGGCCTTCAGCAGGCTGATCCGTGCCGACTACGAGCGTTGGGGCCGGGTCGTGGATACCGCGGGCGCAAAGATCAACTGACAAACCGGAACGGGCGGCAAGCCATTCGCCTGTTCCTGATTCGAGATTTTCCGGCTCCGTCACGCTTTCGTGAGAGATCGGCTTCGGTCGCGGCAGGGGGCTTGCATGTGGGTATGCAGCATCGGGGCCATGCCTCATTGCCGCCGCCGTGATAAGCTGCACTGAACCGAAGCCGGAGAGCCCGTTGATCGGATCGAGCCCAGACCCATCGGAGCGTCCGCGGACCGCCGAGGATGCCCGGAAAGCCGAGCTTGCGCAGGCCTTGCAGCGTGCGCGGCTTGCGGTCGCATGGGAGCGTGGCTGGCCGCATATCGCGCGCATTCTGACGGTTGCGGGCCTGTTCCTGGCGGCATCATGGGCCGGCTTGTGGGTCACGTTTCCGCT
>JACDJB010001500.1_pt1 | contig 18671 bp, 17 predicted proteins | sample 7454121 | NCBI WGS metagenome assembly JACDJB01 (sample SAMN14253290, study PRJNA609438) | sludge metagenome | isolation source: sludge after 25d culture with pyrite | collected 2018-12-20 | reverse complement strand
GGCGATTGCGGCTCTGCATCGGCTTCATGATTCCGCGTTGGTTTGCGTGAAGTGCCGTCCTTGCCCGTTCATGAGGGCGGCACAACAGACACATCGAGGCGTCCGTGACCGAAGCCCGTTTGAGCGGATGCGGCACGCAATGTAATCCCAAGGAGAAGCCCGTCAGACATGATGATCAGAATCGGCTCAAGCCCACCCAATTACTGCAATAAGCTTAGGGAAGCGCTGATTTATTCAGTGCTTCCCGCTTGGGGCAGGATGCCCCAACACGAACAAAGACGTAAGTCTTTGATTTGTGGGAGCCATCGCGGGCGTGTACCGCGATGAGCGAGCTGATTTATTCCAAGGATGGAATAAATCAGCATTTACTTAGGGCCTCCAGAACCGCAAAAATCAGACCACGAAATTTTTTCGCGGTCATCTCGTTTGATGATCGGGCGGGGAGAGACGAAATCCAGCTGTTTGTGCCAAGCGGACGGTCAAGCTGGGCTTGCTGGCGGGTAATTCACAAATCCAACAGGTATTCGGGTAAATTAGCGGCTATTTTATTTCTATCTGTGAGGGGTCCATGTCCAGCATCTATTTAGAAACGGCACTTGCCGCCGCCCGTGCCGCCGAAACGGTTGTTCGCAAATATTGGCAGCAGAACGTGGATATCACCATCAAGGCGGATGCCTCGCCGGTTACGGTGGCCGATGTGGAAACGGAAGAGGCCATCAAGGCGGTTATTCTCAAGCAGTTTCCCGATCATGGTTTCTATGGTGAGGAGACGGGCAAAACCCGTCCTAATGCTGAATATACCTGGCTGGTCGACCCCATCGATGGCACCAAGAGCTTTGTGCGGGAATACCCGTTTTTTTCGACCCAGATTGCGTTGATGCGTGGCAACGAACTGATTCTGGGGGTTTCGAGTGCCCCGGTGTTTGGTGAATATGCCTATGCGGAGCAGGGCGGCGGTGCCTTCTGGATGGATAAGGCAGCGAAGGTGAGCCGGATTGATACGGTAGCCGCGGCTACATTATCTGTGGGCAATCTCAAGACGCTGGCCGCCAATCCGACCGGCTGGGCCGGTTTGGCGAGTATGGTACGTGAAGTCAATCGCACGCGGGGTTATGGCGATTTCTATCATTACCATTTGCTGGCCCGTGGCGCGATTGATCTGGTTGTCGAGTCCGATGTCAACGTGCTGGATATCGCCGCACTGTCGGTCATTGTTCGCGAGGCCGGTGGCGTGTTTACCGATCTTGAAGGTAAGCCGGTTGGGTTGGAAACGACGACCGTGTGCGCAGCGGCGACGCCTGCATTACATAGTGAGGCTCGTCGCCGATTGGGCTATTCGGATCTCTGATTATCCAGAGGTGCGATATAAGGATGTATTGCCATCATTTTTGAAACCTCTGAATAATTCCATCCTGGAATTCTCAGAGGGCGATAATCAAAAAATGTGATTTTTTATTTTCTTCATGAACAATCAGTTATGTGATCGTTCATGGCGGCATCCCTATGCCGCACGGAATTGCTGATTTAATCAGATTCCTTTTGTGTGTAATTTGCATTCGTCCATAAAAAAGCCCCGCATGGAAGCGAGGCTTTTTTCCATTCAATTCAGTGCTAGAACTTATTTGAAACTTGCAAAATAAGCGGCAACGTTTTTCATGTCTTCATCGGTCAGTGCTTTGGCCATTGGTACCATGATTGGATTGTTCCGTCCGCCGTCACGATACTGTTTGAGCGCATCAACCAGGTATTGTGGATGTTGTCCGGCAAGATTGGGATAAGTGGGTATTGCCGCCTTGCCATTGGCACCATGACAGGCGATACAAACAGCGGCCTTTTCCTTGCCCGCGGCTATATCGGCAGCCAGCGCATTGACCGAGGTGAGAGCGATTAGAGCAGTGATTAAAATCAATGGTTTCATTTTGGTTCCTTGTGTTTGAAATGTTCTGTCGAGGGCCAAGCGTTACTGGCCCCTGTGATTGTCTGATTAACCGTTATTTCTCAGCCATATCCAGATGCCTGTGCCGATAAACACGACAACCCAGATGGCGGTTGATGCCAGTGAGCCGTTGCCGAGTTTGGTCACCGTGGCATCGGCTTCATAGGGTCCTTGAACCCGACCGGCTTTGTATACGAGGGTGATGATGAAGCCGCCCATCAATCCACCGACGACGACGATGGTGAAGAGGAAGAGGGCAAAAGAGGGTATATCCCACAAGACTTTGTAGTTCAGAATGTCGTAATTGAACGGATGCAGGTACGCCATGCGCAGAACTTCGCGGAAGATGGACACCAAGGCGGCCATGCCAATACTCATGGCAAGCAGACGGTAGCCCTGTCCGGCATTGTTTGAGCGCGCCAACCAAAACGCTGCTAACAGAACAAATAGATAGGCTGCGAGCAACCATGTCATCGGGTGTGTCCAAACATGAACTTGAGCGGGCACATCGATTAACCACCAGAGCAACAAAACCACCTGAAGAAGCGCCCCGGTGATGGCGATTTTGGCCCCCAAGGCCCGGGCGAAATCAAGGTAGGCAGGGGCCCGGTCTGCACGTACTTTGAAATAATCGCCATAAGCGATCAGGAAGGCACCGAATACGGTCAGACTCATGGCCATGAAGAATCCCCAACGTGGGAGTTCAAAGGCATGAATAGCAGTGCCTGACATATCGACGTGGCCACCCGGTGTGTACCAGGAGAGCCATTTTTCTGGGTGCAATCCCTGATATGCCAGGACATGCATGATGAAGCCATCTAGCAGGAACATGGCTAAACCGAACACACCCAGCCAGAAAATCCAGCCCGGTGCCTGAGCCCCGTGATTTTTGAGGTAAAACGTGAACCAGGCGAGATAGCCGATGGTAAGTGTAAAGATGAAACCAATAACCCAGGCGGCGGATAGCACATTAGATGCGTACCACGATGGATCATAAATGGTTTGGGTGAAGAGCAGCGGCGCAACCCCCAGTACCACCAACAATGAAACCCCCACTTTGGCGACTTTGGTCATGGCTTCGGAGAGCAGTTGCCAGTTGGGATCCTGCCTTTTGGTGAAGGCATACAATCCCACCAGAGCGGCGCCCAGGCTGATGTTTACAAACAGGATGTGCGGAATCCAGGTAAATACCATGAGAATCTGGAAAATCAGTGGATGCGACGGTATACCCGCCTGATCCTGCATGGTCTGGAGCATGTTTGCGGTTGTTGCGGCATCCATTAGTTGACTCCTTTTGCTTCGATTTCAGTTTGGTTAATGGCTACGCTGGCCGGCTTTTTGCTGCCACCGGGCAACGAGGCGATGTAAACAGCCATGGCTTCCCGTTCATCTTCGGGTAAAGGCATTTTGGGCATGTAAGGAACCATGCCGTGATACAAGGCACCATCGAGATATGCCTTGATCATTTTGGGCTCTTTCGAGTAGCCAAAGAGTGCAGGTAGTGGCCTCAGCGCACCATTGGGCTCCAGACTATGGCAGTTGGCACACATCACATGGGTAAGCAGACTGCCTGCGCGCAACTGATTCTCCGGTGTAATTGTGTGCAAATCTGCGGGTACGAAATAATCCGTCGCCAGTACACCTTTGGCTTTGATGAGCGGCATATCTGATTTAACGCCCTTGCCCGGAACATCGCGAGAGAAGAACTGATTGGAGTAAATGTACTGCCCTGCCACATAGGGTTTGCGCATGGATTCGCGTGAACGCTCCTCGGGCCACAAACCGAACAGCGCGATGGCCAAGGTCATCGCGCCTGCCATTGACTGGCGCAACTGCAAGGGTTTCCATGCCGTGAACATAAAATAAAGAGCGGTGGTCGTGAGCAGCACCAACAATACTTTGCCGTATCTCGGCATCATCTGAGTGTCCATGATCAACCGTGCATTGTCGGGCAGGGTCAGGGTGTACCACATGAACATGAAGCTCATTAAGACCAGGCCAGCCAAACCCATTTTCGAAAGAAAACGCGTAATTTCGATACGGGTTTCGCGATCTTTGAGGGTCGAGGCGATAATACCGCCCACTGCTCCGGCAACCGCGAACATGAACGCCGTGCGTACCCCGAGATGCGCGAAGTAATTCAGATTGAATGCAGCATCGAAGGTCGAACCCGTCTGGAACCAATGATCATTCCCCGGCCACATCATGAAACTTAAGATGGGAACGATCAGAATCATCGTGGCCCAGGACGCCACAGCGAAAGACCAAGCCAGCTTCAAATAGGTTTTGTTATCAATCTTGCCGATCAGGTACACCATGGCATAAACGCCGATCACTTCGACAAAGAAGAACACCCACTCAGATGCCCATAGCCAGACAAAATTGTGAATCAGGCCACTGATCCCCCGGGGGCTGGCGACGGTAACCGAATACCAGATGCCAGGGCCGGTGATCGAGCCGATGATGTATGAAAAAACCAGCAGGAACATGCCATATTTTTTCAGATACACCATGATTTCCGGTTTGTTTTCATGGACAGATTTGGTTGCGAGCAAGGCAAAAAGCCAAGCCGCTCCAACCGAGGTATGGGAGGCAAGCACATGAATCGTGCCTATGATTCCCATGACCCATGCCGTACCGATTCCGGGCACATACCATTGCGGATAGAGCCCAAGCATTTCATTCATAGATATCGCTCCTCAAGTTTTTGTTTTTCAGCATTTTCTAATGCTGGAGCGATATTGCATTGATTATGCCAACTGTAAGTTATTGTAATTAATAAATATTAGAAATATTTATAGAGTTTAATGACTCGTCGATGTGTTGTGTGTGGGGCAAATGACAGCAGGTCGCGCACTGTATATGATGGATATTTACTCATTCGCTCTCAATGAGAACGGCGACCATGCTTGATCATATTCTGGATTTTTTGACTTTTAGATACTTGATCAGCCCTTATGCGCTGATGGTCTTCTATTATTTGGGCGCGGTGATGATGCCGTTGGCAATGTGGTTTTTTTGGATATGGTTAAAGCGAAGATATATCAGGTTGTCTCAAGCCCGGGATAAACTCGGCACGCTGGGGCGTGACTACCTCTCGCCGGCGCAGAGGGCCGGGATAGTCATCGGCTGCACATTGTGTTTTTTCATGATGGAATTGTTCTGGCGCATGATGTTCGAGTTAATGATTGCGTACTTTCATATGGCCGAGGATATTCAGGCACTGGTCCGTTGAGATTTGGCTTTGAACATAGCCGTTGTTGCGCGTGAATGCTTGGTCGAAATGCGCAGCCCAGTACCCCGAAAACCTTTCGAGGTTCCCGGTAATCCAAATCGAAACCCTGAAGATTAGCCGCCTGCCTGGCCTTAGCGAAGGTCCGCACAAATGCTGACCTTCCCGTGCAGGGTATGGATGCAATGCCGCTCAATGACGCAAGTCATTGAAATGCTGAGCACAAGACGGGCGTGAACGCGGGCTTACGCCTGATTCGCATTGAGATGGCGCAAGCCCGCGAAGCCATGGATGGATTCGTGCAGAGTTTCCTTATGGAAATTGGCTGCAAATCCATCTGGATGGCAGCTATATCGCTGATCTTTTGGACAATAGAACCTGATGTAGGTTTTATTTGTCTTCCATTGCGATCGAGCGAATCTTCTGAATCATGCCCATCAAGCCCGTTGCCCGATTGGCGGAAAGATGTGATTTAAGACCAAGCTGATCGAGAAAATCGGGCGAGGTGTCCAGAATTTCCTGGGGTGTGCGTTGGTCGTACACGCGAAAGAGCAGGGCGATCAGCCCCTTGACAATCGCTGCATCACTCGTGCCTTGCAGATGGATTCGGCCATCACGCCACGCGTAATCGAACCACACTTGAGACTGGCAACCGTGGAACTTATGCGCGTCATCCAGTTTATCCGAGGGAAATTCGGGCAGTTGCTTGCCCATGTCGATGATGTACTGGTACCGATCGGTCCAGTCATCGAAAAAAACGAATTCGTCGGCAAGCGTCTGGATGGCAGCGGTTGGTGATTGTGTATCAGACATGAGTCGGATTCTCTTCTTTGACGGTGAAGCTCTCGCCACAACCACAGCTATCGACGACATTGGGGTTGGAAAATTGCAATAAACGAGAAAGGCCGTTGACGACATAATCCAGTGTTGAGCCTTTGAGCATCGTAAAGCTGGATTCATCACAGACGACGAGTACCTCATCGCCCGATGGTGTCTGGGTAACGAATACGAAATCATTCGGCGTTACAGATTGAGCGAAATCCATGACATAACCGAATCCGGAGCACCCAGATTTGGCAACACCAACGCGCAGGCCGAGGGCATTCTGCTGATCCGCCAGTGTCCGCTGAATATGCGATGCCGCTGCGGGGGTGATTTTCAATCGCTCATCGGTTGGAAGGTTCTGCGCGCGTTGCTGCGCTTGCTTTACTGCGGTGTCGATTACGGTGTTCATTGTTTATCTCCGAAAGCGCCTGTTGGACGCAACCTGTGATTCAAATCGAACGAGGCGCACTGGCGACATAGATCCGGTCATTTTCGATCTTGATGTCGTAACAGCCAATGGGTTCGTACGCGGGTGCGGATAATGCCTCGCCTGTGCGAAGACAGAACTGGGCGTTGTGATACGGGCAGGTGATGAGGTCGCCATCGAGCGAACCTTCGTCGAGCGGCAGCGCCTGATGGCTGCATTGGTTGCTCACAGCCAGAATGATGCCATCGGCGTTAACAACCAGGATGTCTTCATCAGGCCCGGCGACAACGCGCCGTTCGCCTTCGGCCAACTCGCGTGTTTCTGCAACGAAAAGCCAGTTCCCTTGTTGTTCTTCGGTATTTGAATTCATGTCAGATAAGCTCATAAACCTGATTTAAAACATGCCCGTGGCGAGTCTGGCTGCTTCGGACATCATCTCTCGATGCCAGGGCGGATCGAACACCAACTCGACGGCGGCTTCTTCCACGGTCGGGATTTCCATGATGCGTTGATGCGCATCGGATGCGATTACGCCGCCCATGCCGCAACCGGGCGCGGTCAGGGTCATGTCCACCTCTACCCGACGACCGGAAACCGGCAAAGATTCAACCTTTACCTTGTAAACAAGTCCTAACTCTACGATATTTATGGGGATTTCCGGGTCGAATACGCCACGGAGCTGCTCCCATACCATGTTTTCGATATCGGCATCTGTGGCATTTTCGGGTAACTCCGGCTTTGGCGGTGGCTCTTTACCGAGCGCGTCGGCATCTTTGCCTTCCAACCTCAGCAGGTGCCCGCGTGCCTTGATGGTAAAGCTGCCGCCCAAAGCCTGCATGATCTCGACGGGCGTATCTTTCGAGGCCAATACCTTCTGGCCGGAAGGGACCATGGTGGCGACACAATCACGAGTCAGTCGAACGCGTTCCAGGGGTTCCATACGATTTCTCAGCTCAGCATTTGCCGGGCGCGATGCACGGCACGAACCAGCGCATCGACTTCATCCAGCGTGTTGTAAAAAGCAAATGAGGCGCGCACGGTGCCTTGCGGCGCGCCCAAAAACTGCAAGACCGGCATGGCGCAATGTTGGCCGGTGCGTACGGCGATGCCCTGGGCATCCAGCAAGGTGCCGATATCGTGCGGGTGGCTGCCTTCAATGATAAAGGAGAGTACCGGCACCTTATGTTTGGCTGTGCCAATAATTCTGACGCCATTGATGCCTTGCAGCGATTCTGTCGCTCGTTCGAGCAGAGCGGCTTCGTGTGCCTTGAGGGCTTGCCAATCAAGCGCTGCGTGCCAATCGAGTGCCGCTTTGAGGCCGATGGCCCCTTCAATATTAGGCGTGCCTGCCTCGAATTTGGCTGGCGGCGGCGCGTAGCGCACCGCTTCGAAACTGACCGTTTCGATCATGTCGCCACCGCCCTGATAGGGGGGTAACTCATCTAGCCAGGGGCGGCGCGCGTACAGAACACCGACGCCGCTGGGGGCAAACACCTTATGCCCGGAGAGCGTGTAAAAATCACAATCAATGGCCTGAACATCCACTGGGCCATGCGGGAGGCCCTGAGCGCCATCAATCAATATCGGCACACCATGCTGTTTGGCGATGGCGGCAATCTGTGCAACCGGATTGATTGTGCCCAAGGCATTCGAGACATGATTGACGGCAATCAGGCGTGTGCGATCGGTAATCAGAGCGGGTAGGGCGCCAAGATCGAGTTCGCCTTTGATCGTGACGGGGATTACCTTCAGCACCACGCCGATCCGGGTTCTCAGCAGATGCCAGGGCACGATGTTGGCGTGATGCTCCAGAGCGGAAATCAGTATCTCGTCACCGGCCTTGAGTGTTTGACCGAAGCTCGATGCAACCAGATTGATGGCTTCGGTGGTGCCGCGAACAAACACGATTTCTTCCGTGGCGGACGCATTCAGACTTAGGCGTACACGTTCGCGTGCCGCTTCATACTGATCGGTGGCGCGTGCAGATAACGTGTGCACGCCACGATGGATATTGGCATTATCGTGACGATAAAACGTGCGCACCGCCTCGATGACGCATTCCGGTTTTTGCGTGGTGGCGGCATTGTCGAGGTACACCAGCGGCTTGCCGTTGACGGTTTGATCCAGTGCTGGAAATTGCCGACGTATGGCATCAAGGTCGAAAGGGGTAGCGGACATGGGTGCCTTCCTACTGCGCGTTCTGGCGTTCGAGGCGCCGTGAAATGATCCCGCCCATCCATTCGACCAGTTCCGGTGTCACAAGCAGGTCAACGATCTCCTGGGCAAAACCGGCGATCAGCAGCTTGCGGGCGTTGGCCGTTGAAATCCCCCGGCTTTGCAGGTAATAGAGCGCCTCGTCGTCCAGTCGGCCAATCGTGGCGCCGTGGCTGCATTTTACGTCGTCGGCGTAGATTTCGAGTTCCGGTTTGGTATCGATTTCGGCCGAGTCCGAAAGCAGAAGGTTCCGGCTGCTTTGGTAAGCCTCGATCTTCTGTGCGTCCTGCGCCACGAGAATCCGGCCCTTGAAGATGCCGCGTCCAGATTCGTCGGCAATGACCTGATAGCGTTCGTCGCTGGTGGTATGTGCCGCGCCATGCGTAAGTCGCGTGTGGGTATCCAGAACCTGCTTGGCCCGCGGCATCATCAGGCCGAACAGATCGCAGTGCGCGCCCGTGTCGGTGATGTTGACATCAATTTCACGTCGAACCAGTTGCCCGCCCAGTTGAATGTTGATCGAGCGATAGCGGGCATCGCGCGCGAGCGTGACGAAACTGCGGTCGGTCAGCAGCCGGGCATCGCCATCCAGCCCCAGTGACAGATGCGTCAACTGGCTGTTATCGGCCAGTTCGGCCACCAGCACCGAATTACGCCATGAGGTGACGCCATCGGCACCTGTTGCCGTTTCAATCAATGTGGCGCGGCTGTGCGGGCCGCATCGAACCAGAACGCGCGTTTGTGCGGCGGTTTCGCTGGGTGCGTCGAGAAATTCGAGCACGATGGGCGGCTTGATATCGGCGTTTGCAGCAATATCGATGACCAGTCCTTCTGCTGCCGTGGCCGTATTGAGTGCCAGCAGTGCGTCGTCCGGTGTGACGGCCTTAGGTGCAAAGGCGGCTGCGCGCTGGTCGAGATCGGCCTCGCGTAACGGCGTCAGACGCAAACCATCCGGAAGTTCACCGGGGCACTCGACGAGTTTGCCTCCGGCAAAGCGAATGAAAATGGCCTGCGGCAGGATGGCGTTCAGGCCGGAGCCTTCCGGTGTCGCGGTTTGTTCCGGTTTTGGCAGAGGACGCGTTAGGGCGCGCAGATTCGTCCAGCGCCATTCCTCATCACGCAGGGTGGGCAGGCCCCACTCGACCACTTGCACACGCGCTGTGGTGTGGATTTCCCCCGGTGCCGCGGGTTCCTGCTGATCTAGTGTGCCGGCCAGCCATTCGGGAAGCGGTGCGCGACTCATGATGCGGCCTCAAGGATGTCCTGATAGCCCTCGGCTTCCAGTTGCAGGGCAAGTGATTTGTCACCGGACTTGATGATTTTCCCTTTGTACAGGATGTGGACGAAATCAGGTTCCACATAGCTCAGCAGACGTTGATAGTGGGTCACGAGCACAATGCCACGATCGGCACCACGAAGCATGTTGATGCCCTCGGAAACCACTTTCAGCGCATCGATGTCGAGGCCGGAGTCGGTTTCATCCAGCAAGGCGAGTTTGGGTTGCAACAGCAACATCTGCAGAATCTCGTTGCGCTTTTTCTCGCCACCGGAGAAGCCCGCGTTCACGCCCCGGTGCAGGAACGCATCGTCCATGCCCATCGTTTTGGTGAGTTCGCGCACCTGCTTCATAAAGGCGAAGGTGTCGATTTCATCCAGGCCACGTGCCGCACGTTGCGCGTTGAGCGCTTCCTTGAGCAGGTAGATGTTCTTGACGCCCGGAATTTCGACCGGGTGCTGGAAGCCGAGCAGCAGACCGGCGGTGGCGCGTTCTTCGGTTGAAAGTTCGAGCAGATTCTTGCCGTCGTAGGTGACGCTGCCTTCGGTTACTTCAAAACCTTCGCGCCCGCCCAGCACTTGGCACAGCGTACTTTTCCCCGATCCGTTCGGCCCCATGATGGCGTGAACTTCACCGGCGTTGATGCAAAGATTGATACCGCGCAAGATGGGCTTGTCGCCAATTTTTGCGTGCAGGTTTTTGATTTCTAATAATTTCATTGTCTTTATCTCTAAAATTTACCGTCCGGGAACAACGAACGGGAATTAACCTACGGAGCCTTCGAGCGATACGGCCAGCAAGGCCTGAGCCTCTACTGCAAATTCCATCGGCAACTCATTGAATACTTCCTTGCAAAACCCGTTGACGATCATGTTCGTCGCATTTTCTTCGCTGATGCCGCGTGATTGCAGATAAAAAATCTGATCGTCGCTGATTTTGGAGGTGGTGGCTTCATGCTCGATCTGCGCGGTCGAATTCTTGGCCTCGATATACGGGAAGGTGTGTGCTCCGTTGCGATCACCAATCAGTAGCGCGTCACATTGTGTGTAGTTACGCGCGTCATCGGCCGATTTGGCAATGTGCACCAGACCGCGATAGGCATTCTGCGAATGACCCGCCGAAATGCTTTTCGATACGATCGTGCTGCGGGTACGTTTGCCCAGATGAATCATCTTGGTGCCGGAATCGACCTGCTGATAGTTATTACTGACGGCAACGGAATAGAACTCGCCGACCGAATCATCACCGCGCAGGATGCAGCTCGGATATTTCCAGGTAATCGCCGAACCGGCCTCGACTTGCGTCCAGGTGATCTTGCTGCGTGCGCCGCGCGCATCGCCGCGCTTGGTTACGAAGTTGTAAATGCCGCCTTTGCCTTCCTCGTCGCCCGGATACCAGTTCTGCACGGTGGAATATTTGATCGTGGCATCGTCCAATGCGACCAATTCGACCACGGCGGCATGCAGTTGGTTTTCATCGCGTTGAGGTGCCGTGCAGCCTTCGAGATAACTCACGTGCGCGCCTTCTTCGGCGACGATCAGCGTGCGTTCGAACTGGCCGGTGTTTTTGGCGTTGATGCGGAAATAGGTGGAAAGCTCCATCGGGCAGCGTACGCCCTTGGGAACAAACACGAACGACCCGTCAGAAAACACGGCAGAGTTGAGCGCGGCGTAGTAGTTATCGCCTGCGGGTACGACCGTGCCCAGATATTTTTTGATCAGATCCGGGTGGTTGTGCACAGCTTCCGAAAAAGAACAGAAAATCACGCCCGCTTCGGCCAGCTTTGCCTTGAAGGTCGTGGTGACGGAAACGCTGTCGAATACCGCATCGACGGCAACATTTGATGGTTGCGCCACGCCTGCCAAAACGGCACGCTCATGCAGCGGGATGCCCAGTTTCTCGTAGGTTTCGAGTAACTTGGGATCAACTTCATCGAGACTTTGCGGTTTGCTTGCCTCGATTTCGGCCAACTCGTCTGCGGTTTTCGGCGCAGCGTAATAAGACAAGGCCTGATAATCAATCGGCGGGTAATGTACATGCGCCCAGGTCGGCGGGGTCATCGTCAGCCAATGACGATAAGCCTTGAGCCGCCATTCGAGCAGGAATTCTGGCTCGTTTTTCTTGGCGGAAATCAGCCGGATGACATCTTCATTCAAACCCGGCGGGATGATGTCCTGCTCGATGTCTGTCGTGAAGCCGTATTTGTATTCCCGTTGCATCAGGTGTTCGATTTCCTGCTGCTCTGTAATGTGTTGCTCGGTCATGTTATTTCTCCCGAATCGGCGATATCTGATCTTGTCTATTGTGTGCTGGCTTGGCGGCGCGGTGTTTTGCTTGCTATTTGATTCATGTTTGTAGGCTGGCGTTCAAACCAAACCGGCACTTGAGGCGCGGGCTGAATCAATGCCGCCAGCGATGTGCTGTCCAGTAATTGGCGTACGCCTTGATTAATGGCTTGCCAGTGCGGTCTTAAGCCGCAATTGGCTTCACGATCACAATCATGATCGACCGTAAAGCATTCTGTCAGGGCGATCGGGCCATCTATGGCCTCGATGATATTGGCCAGACTGATCTCGTTTGCGCCGCGCGCGAGGCGATACCCACCGTTTCTCCCTTGTTGAGAGAGCAACAAGCCACCGGCAGAAAGCATTTTCAGCAGCTTGCCAACCGTGGGCAGGGTAAGCCCGGTGTCGACAGCCAGAATCCGTGCGGTAGATTGCGCGGCTTCTGTTCGTGCCATGGCCGTCAACAGCACAATGGCATAATCACTCATGCGGCTGATTTTGAGCATTTTGATCACCTTCTTGACTTAAGTTAACTGTACCAAATTGGTACGATATTTCAAGCATAAAAAACCGAAGCATTTGGCTTCGGTTGTGTGTGATAAAAATGCCTGTCCGTGTTTGGCTTATCGCGCTAACGGCTCATGGCTATGACTGCTGGAATTATTTAAGCAAGCGGCGATTGAACAGGTTGATGAAACCGTTGTTCAAATCGGTGGTAAACACAGCCCCGGTCACGGTTTGTTTGCCATCTTTGTAGCTGACTTGGTTCACCACGCCTTTTTTCTCTTTAGGGTTTACACCGAGTGCGAAGATATTGTCTTTGCCTGCCAGCCACGTTCCCACTGCTTTGTCTTCTTGTGCGGCCATTTCAACCCATTTTTTGCCAAATACAGTCAAATGCAGGAAGAGGGTGCCTTTGTAATCCTGCTTCGCCAAATCTGCCAGCAGCATTTTGACTTCCCTGGCGTTGGTTTCATCGCTTATTTGACCGCCGAATACCAAAGCAATGGCATCTTTATTTTTGAACTGCTGGGCGGCGAAGGCGGCAGAATCCGGCTTGTTAAAAGCCACGATGTCTAGTCGGCGCTCGGGGTTTTCGGTTTTATCAGCCAGACCATCGGCTTTGTTATGGGCAACAAATTCACCAGCCATAGATGCAGCCAAGGCGACACAAATGGTGCTGTCGTTGACGGCAATGCCCAGGGTTTTTGCTTTGACAACGTTGTTGAGTGCCAAGCCTTCGAGTTGACCGGCATAAGCGCGCACGATGAATTGTTCGCCCAGAGTCAACGGCTTGGGATCGTTGGCCAGTGCGGGCAAGGTGGTGGTTAGAAGTGCGGCTGCAATAATCATTCGTTTCATATCGGTCTCCGTCGTCGGGTTAAAAAGACCAACTGAATTTATCGGGTAAAGCAGGACTATACAAATTTTTTCTACTGCATTAATTATGTATTAATCAATAAAACTAATAGTCTTTCCATGGATCTGTGGCTTGTGCAGCGGCAGGAAATGTAACAATATAACGTTCTATTTGTAACAAGTTCAGAGAGACATTCCATGTCTGATTGTTTTTTCAACGTGAACCAACCCCTTCATTTGTCGAAACCTGCCCCAATGGCTTCAGCCATCGTTTCGGCACTATTGATGACAATCACAGGTGGGATAACCCAGGTGGCACAGGCCGCGGACCTTGGCAGCATTACGGTCAACGCGCCCGCGACAGTGATCGGTTTGCCGGGCGCGCCGACGATGGTGCTCGATGGTCCCGCACTGTTCGAGCGTCAGGGGGCCAGCACTTTGGGTGGTTTGCTCGATGGTCTGCCCGGATTGAGTTCAACCTGGTATGGGCCAAACAGCAATCGCCCCGTCATTCGTGGCCTGGATGCCCACCGAGTGGATCTATTCAGCAATGGGTTGCCCGCGTTGGATGCCTCTGCGGTCAGTTACGATCACAATGCTCCGGTCAATCCCTTATCGTTTGATCGCGTTGAGATTTTACGTGGCCCGCAGGCATTGCTCTACAGCGGCGGTGCGGCGGGTGGCGTGATTAAAACGGATAATTCCGCCATCGCCATGCAGCCAGTCGAAGGTGTATCCGGTCGAGCCCAGTTGCAAGGGGATACCGGGTACAGTCGATCATCGACAGCGGCGTCCGTTAATGCGGGTAATGGTCTTTATGCCTTGCATCTGGATGGATTTTTGCAAAATTCGGGCGATTACAATGCGCCTGATGGTTACACCGGGCCATCACTGGATGGCGGCAAGATTCGTAATTCGGCCGATCGTCAGCGCGGCGGCACGGTCGGGTTCAGTTTGACAGGCACCGATTCGGCCGTTGGGTTTTCCATTGGTCAAAGCCGGGATTATTACGGCGTGATCGTTGATCCTGCCACACGAATCGATATGCGTTCCACCCAATATGATTTCAAAGCGCAACAACGGAATCTGTCCGGATTCGTACAGCAGGTCACCCTAGAAGCGAACCACACGGACTATCAACATCAGGAATTGAATGACGGCGTGCCCGCCATCACCTTCAAAAACAAGGGCAACAGCCTGCGTTTGGCACTACAGAGTGAGTTGATGGGATTGAACTGGCAATACGGCCTGCAATACAGCCAGTTTGATTTTTCGGCGCTGGGTGATGAGGGTTTCTTGCCGAAAACCCACACGCGCAACATCGGTGGATTTGCGGTGGGCGAGGGCAAGCGTGGTGCCTGGTCATACAGCGTCGGCGCCCGCGTCGAGCGGGTTCGGGTGCAATCCGATGGTGCAGGCGATACCGGCGTTGATCGTTTTGGCTCGCCAAGTTCAAGCACATTCACTCCCGCCAGTGCCTCGTTGAGCCTGGCTTATCAATTCTTGCCGCAGTGGCATGTGATCGGCCAGTTGAGTCATAACGAAAGGGCTCCGGCATTTGACGAACTCTACGCCAATGGCCCGCACGATGCGACCGGCGCTTATGAACTCGGTGATCCTAACTTGAAGACCGAACGCAGCAATACGGTCGAGCTTGGTTTGCGCTGGCAACATGAAAAGGCCCAGTTCTCCACCACGGCCTATCTGAGTGATTACCAGAATTACATTGGCTTGCTCGGAACCGATCGCTGTCGTGACGAGGATGGCGGGTTCATTGGCTGCACCAACGCCGATGCCTTGCCCGAGTACGATTACAGCGGCGTTCGTGCGCGGATTTACGGTCTGGAATTCAGCGGGTTGTGGCCTGTATTTTCTCATGCCGGGCATTCCGTGGATGCGCGTATCGTTGCCGATGTTGTCCGTGCCGAAAACCGCAGTGCGGATGAACCTTTACCCCGCATTGCGCCGCTTACGGTCACGCCTGCATTGTTGTGGCAGTACGGTTTGTGGACGGCGCAACTCGAGTTGCCCATGGCCGCCCGACAGACGCGCGTTCCCGCGAGTGACGCGGCTGGGGAAACGCCGGGGTATGTCATGGTCAATGCCCGGGTGACACGGCAGTTCACGCCGCCATTTGGTGGCGGGCGCGTGGGCGGACAGTGGTATGTCGCATTGTCCAATCTCACCGACCGGACCGTGTACTCGGCTGGCAGTATAGATACGATGCGGTTTTTGGCGCCGAAACCCGGGCGCGCATTGTCTGCCGGGGTTCAGTTGCTGTTCTGAGCCGCTTCGGCGAAGCTAGCAGCCTGCCAGCAACCAACCTGCCCCAATGCGGTTTGGGGCATGGTGTCACGGAGATGGACTTGTGCTGTATCGATGTTCCGTCGAAACGGGTTTTAATTGGAGAAATCAGAAACAGGTGACTGGTTTACCTACCGAACTGATTTCGATTTGACCGCCAGAATGGCCTGGTTGCGCAGGGTGCGCAAGCTGTTGGCGTTCCCTTCGTGAAAGACATTGCTTTTGCCTTCCAGATACATAAGCCCGAAAGGTGCGCGATTGATGTAAAGCGGCAAGACTTCCGCCCTATCCGCTTTGCCTGAAAACTGCCAATCTGCGATGTCATCAACAGGCATGGCGGGGCAGAGCAGGGCTCGATCCTCGGCCGACTGGAACGTTTGGGCAATCCGGGAATTTCCCTTCAGTGATATGGGCATTTGTGTACGAAGCTTTGCGTACAAGGGGCCTTCACCCATTTTCGGTATCAGTTGCCAGTTATTCCGATCCAGCATGTAGAGCGCAGCAAGGTCCAGGTTGAGTCCCTCGGCCATTGCTTTCAGAATCAGACCGAATATATCGCCCAGTTTGTAATCGCTCATCAATTTGGCGGTGACGTCTTCAATGCAGCGAGTCAGTACCTCTGAACGCTGTTCGTTGGAGACGGCTGTTGGCATGGTGTCGATGGGGAGTTGATCATCATTTTCCATGCTCATGCGTTGTAAAAACGCCGGCTTCACCTGGGTTTGAACCAGCATGGACTCATATTCCCGAATGTGCGCTCGTGCATCGGTGATCGCTTTTTGATACAGGATTGGATCGACCCCCGCCGTTCTGGCCAGATCCGCCATTCCCTGCTGCATTTGCGCAAAGGTCGCCGCATTGGCCATGAGCGATGCCGTCTCGTTGGCCAAACGACCGATGGCCTGAGCTTTTGCCGTAGGGTTGAGCCCCATAAGCTTGCCGGGCGTTGCGCGTGTGGTCAGAAAACGTCGCGCCGATTCGGGCAATCCCCACTGCTGGCAGACATCCCGTGCAAGCGCCGCAGGTAGAACACCGGTCACGGCATGGATCGCGCTCGATTCATCCAAACCATCAACATTCCGGGCACGCTCAATTTCCGAAAGCAACTCTGGGGCATGCCGGAAGATCAGTAAGGCGCCAAGGTCTTGGAAAAGTGCACTCAGGAACATCTCCTCTACAGTGAAACCACCGATATGACTGGCCAGGTTCTTGGCAAGGAAGGCCTGAAAGAGGGCTTGCAGGAAACGGCTTTGAAGCAACTTGCCGTGTTGCTTGCACTCGATTTGCTCGAAAAGCGACATGGCCAGAGCTGCCATGCGGATTTCTTCGAATCCCATCAAGGTGACTGCGCGAGAGATGGTTGTGACCTGACCACCGAGATGTCGATATTCGACGGCATTGGCCAGTCGCAAAATCCGATGCGTCAGTGCCGGATCCTTGAGGATGAGCTTGACGAGTTCGTGCGATGAGGCGAGATCATTTTCTATGACGCGATAGGCCTCCTGAACAGTACGTGCAAAGGCGGGAAAATCGGGGCTGGCAGCAATACGTTTGAGCAAAATTTGGTGGAAATCGTCTTTCAAGGGATGGGCTTACTGAAATGGGTAAACTCGCCAATCTATCAGGTTTTGAACTGGAATTAGCCGATCCACCGTATCAAATCTCTATACCGCCCAAAAAATTTACGCGGCTGTACGTTCTGCACTGGCTTGTGTTTGAACCTGAGGTGATTCTTAGGGAAGCGCTGATTTATTCAGTGCTTCCCGCTTGGGGCAGGATGCCCCAACACGAACAAAGACATAAGTCTTTGATTCGTGAGCGCCATCGCGGGCGTGTACCGCGATGAGCGAGCTGATTTATTCCAAGGATGGAATAAATCTGCATTTACTTAGGTTCGTGCGCCCATAACCTGCGAAAGCCGGATTTTCAACTGGTAATCGTTTACTCTTTGCCTATGAATTTATTAATACCTTGTGAGCGTCGATTGCCATGACCAAATTCAGTGAACTGGATATCGGTGTAGATGGCATGACTTGCGCCTCGTGCAGTTCGCGAGTGGAGCGTGGTCTTGCCAAACTTCCAGGCGTGGCCTCTGCCAGTTTGAACCTCGCCACCGAACAGGCAACGATCAAATTCGACCCGCAACAGGTGCATCCCGCCGACTTGATCGAAGTCATCAGGGATGTCGGCTATACACCGGTTGTCGCCGAGATAGATCTCGCCATCGAAGGGATGACCTGCGCTTCTTGCGTCGGGCGCGTTGAGCGTGCACTGAAGCATTTGCCTGCTGTGCTGGATGCCGTGGTGAATCTGGCGACCGAACGCGCCCATGTTCGCTATATCCCGGCGATGGTTGGGCCGGAAGAGTTGATCGTCGCAGTGACAGAGGCGGGTTATGGCGCCAGCCTTGTCGATGATTTTGCTGATGGTCACACCAATGGTGTGGAGCCGGATGATAACCGTCAGCAGAAGAACCTCTCTGCCATGAAGCGTGACGTGATTCTGGCTGCCGGATTCTCTCTGGTTATCATGTTCCTATCCATGGGCGCCATGTTCATCCCCGGGCTGGAGCGCGTGTTGGCAGGAATCAGCCCGTTCCCGAATTTTTGGGACTGGGTTCAACTGCTCCTCGCTTCGGTTGTACTGTTCGGCCCGGGGCGACGTTTTTTCAAACCGGGCTTTATCGCCTATCGTCATCTCTCGCCGGATATGAACTCACTTGTCGCGACCGGCACAGGAGCGGCTTACGCTTACAGTGTGTTGGTGCTGGCTTTCCCCTTCTTGTTTCCGGTCGAGGCCAGGCATGTCTATTT
>JACDJB010001498.1_pt1 | contig 18681 bp, 29 predicted proteins | sample 7454121 | NCBI WGS metagenome assembly JACDJB01 (sample SAMN14253290, study PRJNA609438) | sludge metagenome | isolation source: sludge after 25d culture with pyrite | collected 2018-12-20 | reverse complement strand
CTCGAAGTTCAGGTCGGGTAAGGTTTTTTGTAGTTCCTCAATCATCGTCGACACCTCGGGCAGTTTGGGTTGGCGGGGGCCATGGCGCTCGGGCAGATGCACGGGGGCAAGGGCGGGTGGTCGGGCATTTCGGTGGCTTGACGCATTTCCATGACTTGGGCTCGGGGATACGCGGCCACGGCTTCTGCTTTCGTGGCGAACACCGGACAGAAGCCGATCGGGTCACCGTCTTGGGGCATCACGATCACACCCGGACCGTTGTCCACCGCACTGAACAGGTTCTCAGGTCGCTTCATCAGTAGCACCAGCCACATCAGACAAACTCCGCTTTGATACTCACACGAACCCGGCGCACGGGGATGTTCCCCGGCCAGTTGTGCGTGGCTTGACCGGAGACTACGTCGACCACTTCGATTTGGCCGGAATTACGGTTGCGAATCTTCTGGCAAAGGCTCCCCGCAGTGATGCTCAGGTAAGGGTTTCCGGACCCCGTGTAAATCTCTACCGGCTTGTCCGGCACGAAGTATTCTCCGTCCGGGAGTTCGTACGCACGGAGCGCGTTCTCGTTTCCAAATTCAACTCTCGTTGTCGTGGTCACGTAGCTTCTCCCGGCATTTGACACTGCAGAACCGGTGGGCGTTGCAGTGCGGCTTGAACTTTCTCTCGCAGGCTTCGCACCGACGGGGGGCACGGTCGGGGAAACGGCGGCGCTTGATTCCCTTTGCCTTTTCGCACCTTTGGCACGTATGTCCCCCCAAGGAAAAAACCGTTACCTTGCGCCACTTGCGGCAAGTGTGGCAGCATCGAACCCCCTTGCGCCGGGCATGGGCCTTAGCCTGGGCTGCACAACTGCCACAGCAGTACAGCCTAGACGGAGGGTCCGTCTTCCGCAATGACATTCGGCACACGGGGCAGGACCTAGTAGTCAATCGAGTCCTGTTCTGGCACGTTTGTGCTGCGCCGCTTCACCGGAGAACCCCGCCGACGTATTGGTCCAAGTTCATGGCCGCGCCTTTGACCCGGTACAGTGCCTCCTGCGCGGCTCGTTCACGGTTCACTAGTCGGTTTAGGGCATCGAACACCATTCTCGAGTCGAGCTTGGCGTCAGTCTGGTCATCCTCCCCGAGGTCCTTGAAGTCCACCACGTCGCACTCTACCCGGGCGCAAGGGGTGAACCAGACCCCTTCAATCCGGATTCTCCCCGTGTTCAGATCGAAGACGACGTCAAGGGCTGGTTTGAGTGTCTTCAGCACACGTGCTCCAGCCAGTCCGAGGACGGATCAAAGGCTCCGGTGGACTTGCTGCCGTCGTCCCACTGAATTTCAATGAACAGGTTCGTAAGAGCCGAGATGGTGCCGGGCGGCTGAAACTGGGCGCCGGTGCGCCGGACGCGGTCACCTTTCTTGAACGCTTTATGCGCTGCTGCCGCGTGCCCTAGGGTGTCGGGCTGTCGGACGGAAGCACCTCCGTCGGCCCAACGGACAAGGAACGATGAAAACCCCTCAAAGACCTTCTCGATAGTGCCCTTTCGGGACGGTGTCGTTGAATACATCCGGTCCCATACGTGGTCGCCGACCTTGAACTCTCCGTCCTTTCTTACCCGAAGGGCCGAGCAAAGCACGCTTTGTGGTGGCCCCGACTTTGAGCTTCCGTCGTCGAAGTCCACAGAGCAGAACTGGGAGTAGTGGTCTCCCTCGACGTGGGACAACTCCCGAACCACGCCGCGCTTTTGCCCGTTGCCGGCGTACGGACACAGCACGGTATCCCCTCGGCTGATTCCCCGGAACGTCATATCGGAGCGCTCTGGCGCCTTTTCGGTGTCGACGTGCTCCTCGACTTTCTTTTCAAGTTCGGCTGTCTGGAAGTGGTAGTTCTCCGCTGGCACGAATCGGAGTGCTCTGCGCAGGGTATCGGTCCGAAAAATGACTTCCCCCGGTCGGTCCTCGAACTCCACCGCGCAGGCGGGACTCCCGTCTACGTCCCCAAAGCATTGCACTACCGTTCCGATTTCCCCGTGAGGTGTGTGAACCTCGTCGCCGACTTCGATCCTTTTCCGAGGCGGGATGTTTTGGGGAGGGGGCGGTGCGGGGGGTTCGCGTCCGGTCACGGTGCGGTAGGTCTCATTGGCCTCTTCGTAGTTTTTGGCCCACAGACCCATCGTGTTTCTGACATTCGTCGTCGAGACGGCGTGCTGTAGCTTTTGGACGACCGCTGTAACGCCTTCTCCGTCCGTGGCGGACTTGAACGGGAAGAAGTCTACCTTGACCTCGTACTCCCCCGGAGGGAGGTACGGGTTACTCTGGGCTGCCTTGATTAGTTTGCGAACCTCGGCGTTGGCTTCGCGCTTGTGCTTGATGATCTCTACCGCGAAGTCCTCAGTGTTGGGCTGCGGTCCGAGGAGTTCCTGCCAGCGTCGACGTACGGGGTCTTGCTGAAGGACCTCGAGTTCCTTTTCGGCCAAGGTCTTCTGCGGTGGCTTCGGGTCGTATGGGAGGTCGATGTCGGGAAACAGGCTAAGCCAGCCGATGGTCACGCCTCGGGGCCACTTTTTTTCGCTGACTGCGTGCCCCTCGACGATGGAGTATCCGCCGCCTTCCGGGGTCAGTACCACGGTCCAACCTCGCTCCGGCAGACCCTGGTCCCTGCAGATTGCCGGATGGATTCGAACCTTGTCTCCGGCTTTGAATTCGAACTCGGGTTGGTTCATCATTAGTTACACCTTCGCCGCAATAGGCATGTGCGCAATCATCCCGTCCTCTTTGTCGAGAACGTAGACGTTCATGGCCTTGACGTTGCCTACGTAGCCGTTATTCACATGCCACCGGTCGGATCCGGCACACCTTCTGTCAGAACCATCGTACCATTCCAGACCCCGTCTTGTATATCTGATTTTGGTCCGGGATAGAATTCCCCCGGGATCGGCCCGGAGATTTGAATTCTAGGGTGTGGTAACTCAAGGCAAACCCTGTTCCACTCCCAAAAGAAACCCTTGTAGATCCCGTCTTTGAACTTTCCTTTGCCCTTTCTGTCTGCGGCGTTTCTAGCGGCCGGAAAACCAAGAATTTTAGCCCGCGAGTGCCACGGCAAGAACACTTGTCGCCCTGTGTCTAAGCATGTCCCAACTATTCCCTGTTTCTGGCCGGTAGTCTTGCTGCGCCAAAGAAAAAACCCGTACCTGTTGTAGCCCGCCTCGTGAGACCGCCTCCGTTGAGGCGTGTGTTTTACGCCCCTACGCTGCTTAGACCAAAGCGCTCTAGTTTCCAATGGCGGCACCCAACCCTTTCTGGAGCGCCCGGCTGGCGCTAGGTTTATTTGAAGGTGCGTCGGTATTTTAGCTAGATGCGCGATCTCCCGCGCGTCTAGCTCCTGCGGATCACTGACGACCTCCAGGACCCGGAACTCGAACTCCCCCTCTGCGTGTTTGTTCCAGATGCGCTGTAGCTTTTTGTTACTGTGCGCGCCCTGGGAAAGCCTCCACCTGTGGTAGTACAACCGGTATCGGGTGTTAACTGATTGCCCTATGTACACTCTGTCCGAGGGTACGTGCCGAATCTCGTAGATAGCACATAGCTTCGGCACGCCTCAGACCTTAGACGCAATGGGCATGTGCGCCAGCATTCCGTCGTCGTGCTCGATGACGTACACGTTCATACCGACGATGTTCCCCACATAGCCTTCGTTGTGATGCCAGGCGTCCTGACCCTTCATTGAACTGTGATGATGGACTTGCACTCCATTGAACTCGTTTGCGAACTGTGTATGGAAGTGTCCACTGAACCAGTAGCGGAACCGGGTGTCCGCCCAGTGTTCCTTGGCCTCGGTGGCCATCAACATCGGGAGCTTGGCATCCTTCGGCCCGTCCCCATGCGTCACACCGAGAAGGTTCTGACCGAAGCGGTAGTACTGGCGTGGTCTGATGTCTGACCGCACAGCGACGTCCGTCCTGCCTTTGAACGCCACCTCCAACCACTTCAGCAGCACGAGGCTCATCGTGTGGTCGTGATTGCCTGCACTGTTGAGGACCTGCACTTGCCCGGACGCCTGCGCGAGGTAATTCACCATCTCACAAGCCAAAGAGAAGCCGTCCACGAGTATCTTCGGGAGGGGGCCGTCGACGTCCTGTGGCGTTCCTTTTGTCGTCGTTTTGCCTGGGGTGTCGATGTGAAAAAAGTCCCCGCCGCACGGCAACACAACTTGCCCGATTTCACCGAACCGCCGCGCTCGGGACACGGCCGAAGCGAGGGTATCGAGGACGCGCTCGCGACAAAGCTTCGTGCTATACGCATTCTCTGGGCCCACCTCGCCCTCCCAGGAGTAGGCGCCGATGTGGATGTCCTGGGCGCCGATGTACGTCAGCAACCGCCCGTCATGCTTCTCGACGGCCTTGAGCTTCTTAGGCACCGGGATGCTCGGGATCGACATCGCCTCAATGCGGCTGAAGACGAACGCTTCCCACCGCTCGGCCTTTTCGGCCATCTTTTTGATCTTCTCCCAGCGCTCCTTCTCGGCGCGGACGATGATGCGCTGTTCCTTCTTGCGGACCTGGTCCTCGAGCAGGAAGTCTTCGTCGGCCTCGGCAATGGTCTCGTCACTGTAGCCGAGGCTGTCGTGGGTCTTGCCGCAGGCCTTGATAATCTCGCGCACCGTCGAACGGGCTAGCCCGTGCTTGCGGGCCACCTCATTGAGCGTCAGACCCTTGCCGTTGATCCAAGAGTAGTCGTCGAGGATGGTCTCGACTACGTCCTTGGGCAGCGTGATTCTCGCGTCGGTGAAGACGTAGATCTCTCGGTCCTTGTCGAACCAATACTTCTTGTCGTCCTCGTCCTGCACACCGCCCGTAGCCGCTCTGGCCGCTTGGGGCACTGAGTCTCTTTTTCTGGCGTCCCACAGGCACGAGTTACAGGTCTGTCCGCGGTTGCCGGAGTCGAGCTTTTTGAACTTTGATTCGTCCTTACTCTCCTGGCATACCTTACAAGCCTTTTTCACCCTTTTACTCCTTTGACAAAGTTAAGCACGGCCAGGCGGATGGCCTCTTCCTCGGGCATGCCAAGAACCATGTTGGTCAACGTGTGTCGCATTATCGATTCTGACGGCGTCTCTTCGACTTCGTCATAGATGAAATACTTATCGCCCCGTCGAGAGACTACCTTGGAAGACAGGAATGTTCCGGCGACTTGGTCCAAGATGATGGCCTTGCCCTCGTCCACAACGGACCCACAGTGGAACACGGCCAGGGTCTTACATGCCCGAGGCTCCACCCGACACAGCATGCAGTCCGTAGGGTGCTCAAGGTCCCGGGCTAGCACTCCCCCCTGGATCTCCTTGACCATTGCATCCTTGACGTCGCAGTCTTGTCGAATTTCTTGGATTCGGCCCCGCACTCGGTATAGGCGGATGGCCATCATGAGGATAAGCGGCCAACGGGTAACGATGTACAGCAGGTTGTGGCCCTCATTGAAGGCCTGGACCATGACCTCGTGTCGGGTGGGGTCCTCGTACTGAGCCCCCTCCATCACTCTTTCCCAGAAATCATCTACAAAAGTCGCAAGCAGCGGGGGTACGAGGCCAATCAAAACGTACCCGGCCGCGATCGCCAAGAGAGCACTCAAGGTTACCTCGAACAGTAGGTACCGAAGATGTCGAGCAGCTCGTCCCGCATCTGGCCAGAGCCAGACAACTGTGCGGTGCCACCGCCGCAGGTCTGCACGATATCGTCCCACTGAGATGCAAAAGCGTACTCGGTGAATACCGTTACACGGTATTCGTTGTCGACGCAGTCTCGCTCAACGTCATACGACATAAATGCGTTTTCTTGGATTGGTTCGTCCGTGAAAACCAGCATGTCTTTGGGGGCACCCGAAAAGGACAGGGGCTCTCTGTGTGCGAGCATAATCCCATCCAGCATGAACTCAAAGCCCCCGCCTAGGCGTACAGCCGCCATCAGGTCCAAGCATGCCTGATCGGGTGGTTGAAAGTCAAACAAAACCTCAACTGTCCCATCCGGGTGGGCATCCGGGGACACCGCAATCACTGCGAAATTGTGCTCGGCTCGGTCGGCATCACCCCAGTCACATACGGCTTGAGCCACTTCCCCAAGGGCGAACGACATGGAGCCGGAAAAGTCAATCACGAGTACTACGTCGTGAGCAACAACACCGCCGTCGGGGTTGAGGGCCCCGTCGCAATCTGAGTCTTTCTCGTCGCCGCACTGCTCAGGCTCCGGTAGCACCTCCCCCTCAGAGGTCGGCTCTCCGTTCCGGCACCGGACCACGCCCGGACGGCACTCACCCACGGAGGCTGTCTCAGGAGGTCCGGAGTAGTCGAAGCCTAGAACCCCAATGTCCTCGTCGACGTATCCGTCGCAGTCGTCGTCTAGGTCATTACAGGCCTCCGGGCTGGGGGCGTGTGTGCAGAGGTACTCTCCCCCGACACAGGCGGCGGCTGACTTTTGACACTCCCCTCGAAGCTCGAGGCAGGGGCTGCCCTCTTGTCGTGGCACGAAGTCGACGCCCTCGTCCACGTCCCCGTCGCAGTCGTCATCCACACCGTTGCATGTCTCTGGGTATGATTCTCGATACCCCGAGCAGGTCTGCTCCCCGTCTGAGTCGCACTTAAGCACCCCCGCACAGGGGTCTGTCCCAGACTCCAGGATCTGCCCATCGACGACGACGCAGGCTCCGCCGCACACGGTAGTCAGTTGTGCATCTTGACACGAATCACAAGAGGCCAGGAGCAGCCCGGCCAGCAGGAGCGTACGCATGCCTTCTCCGTTCAGGAGGGCTCTTCGGGGCCCTTCGAGTTAATACGCCCGGTCGCATACTCGGATTCATACGCTTCGTAGATCCGGTCCGACAAAACGTCGGCGATGCGGGTCAAAGCCTCCATGTGAATGGGCGGTGCTCCCCGGTCCTTCATGACCCGGACATAGCAGTTGGCGTGCGTGACCAACGCCACGATAATGGCCGACAGGTGGTCGGTCTCGTTTTCGGCTTGTGGGTCTTTTGAAATGGCTACCAGGGCCGCGTCCATCTTGCGCGCGTAGCCGGTGGCGAGGTCGACGACTCGGTCAATGGCGTCCGGGATCTCATCTTCGGGGTCAGGCATGCCCCATCGTAGCATGTACTACTGAGTAAAGCCACCAGGGCGAATGAATCCCCGTACTTTTTTGGTGATGGCGGAGTGCTTCACCTTGGCGACTCTGCCTTTACCGGTCGTGCCGAGAAGAAACTCCACGCAATGAATCCACCCGTTATCCATACGCTCAACGAGACCCACACCGTCGACGTGAAAAAGCGCGTCTCCGAGGGCCGGACCTCCAACCTTGGCGTCCCCCATGGAGACCCACCACCCCATGCGCTTGCAGGAGTATTCGTCTCCAGGCCAGACAATGCCGCACTGGGTATACATGTCGGCCACGAATAGGAGAGGGCTTGCCCAATGCTCGGTTCCGACATAATTTTGCGCCAATACTACCGCGCGGGCGGCCTGGGCTCGGGCGCTCATCAATCCTCCAGTACCGTAGGGACGTGGGGGCCAATGAGCGCGTTGGTACCCTCCACGGGGGACATTGCGATTGCGGGTGAGTCTTTCAGGAGGGCTTGGCCCTTCTCCCACTCCTCAGCAATGGCCAGGACCTCGTCTACCGTGAAGTCGTCCGGGTCCTTGCCAATCTTGTCCCAGAATCGTTTGGCCTTGGCCTTTACGTACGAGGCCCCTTTGCCTCGGCTGTCTGGGACGTGCTTGGCGAAGAACTTTCGCGATTCCCGCACGGCCTCAACAATGTGTGGGACCTTCTCCTCCGTCAAATTGGGCTGCTTGAAGTTGAGGGCCACGATGCTGGGCTGAGGGTCATCGACACGGTAATCACTCTCGTCTCCGTCCACCACCAACCAAGGGCCGTCAAACAGCATGGTGAACCCCTCCGAGTCCACCAGCCCGGAGGCTTGAATCTCGCGCCATGAGGTGCGCTGCTTCACCGTGGCGGGGCGGTTTGGATCTTCGGGGGCAAACGCTACCGCGACGCGCTCCCCTGCTCGAAGTGCCTCCACGCAGAGATTCTCGTTCGAGCCGGAGAACGAGAATGTCAGGTCTAGGATATCTCGAACGCGTTCGTACTCGGGAACTCCCCAGAACGGGATCTTGGTGTAGTCGTAGTGCTCGACGAGGCTGGCCGTGTCCTCGAGTAGCTCAGGGCACACCACGTACCATGGGATGTCCGACAGCATGTTCAACCGGACTATTGCGTCGTAGCCGCTCTTGTGTGCGGATTTTCCGAAGCCGAGTAGCTGCTTCCGAAGCAGGGCGACGAACGCCTCCGGTTCAGACAACAGCGCGTTCGTGTGCTTCATCTTGGCGTGCGCTGCCTGGATGGTGCTCGGGTGCTGGCCTGTGGTCACGAGGCACGTTTGACGGCAGAACTTGCTGGAGCCAGCGCAGAACGTCAAAAGCTCTGCAGCAGGGACCTCGGACCCCGCGGAGGCGGTCTGGGTTGTGCGCCCGTTGAATGCGTTGAACCAGTCTTTGTCGATCTGCAGCAACGCCCCAGACTCCTTGGTCGGCGTGAGGTTGAGGAGATTCGGGTAGAAGTGGGGTGCCAAGGAGAGGCCTCGGATGATTCCGGGGCGGCCCGAGGGTCGGGGTTTCTCCGTCTTTGCGTTGGTCTGCAGCAACTCCCCAATCTCATAGCGCTTCGCGAAGTCCTTGATGTCTTTGTCCGAGTAGGACATTACGACATCCCACGAAAGGCGCCCCAGACCCGACTGGTTTGCTGCGTCGTGCGGTGTCCTCGCTCGGGTCTCTTTGGCTCGCTCGGGAATCGGATTGCCCCTGAGAATCTGCTCTCCGGCAGGAGCGAACGGGCGTACCTCGAGAAGTTCTTTGGAAAGTTTCACTCTTGCTCCTCGTCCTTGGCTTTGCCCGCCAGGCGCATGATCAGCCGCTCGAGTTTATCGAAGCGCCGGTCCATGTCAAACTTCAACTCGGAAATCTCTCTTCGGAAGCCGTCCACGATCTCCTTGCTGGCCTTCTGGTCGTCAAGGCGGTCTAGCTGCGTGGCGAGCATCGTGACAGTGGCCTTCAGCGTCGAGTGCTCGGCGATGTCGTGCTTCTTCTCCTCTTCGAGTGCCCCGATGCGCTTGGCGTTGTCCTCGTGCCTCCCTTTGGTCTTTTGGTCCGCAAACAAAATGGACGCAATGCCCGTCACGGCGGCGAGCACCAAGCCAGCGATAATTTGAAGTGCCACGTCACTCATCCTCGTCTCCCTCCGACCACGCAGCCAAAGCCAGCACTACCAAGATGCACAACGAAAACAGCGCCGGGTCTACAAGAAGGTCCCACATATCATTGCTCGAGGTGCTCCGGCCTCGGGTACTTCCCACGGCCAAGGGTTTGCACATCTTCCCTGTCGTAACTGATTCGGTGCCCGAAGAGTTCTTCCGCGACATCGTCCGCATCTTGCTCCGAGTGGTCCTCGTCTCCGGCTTGGATGAGCACGGCGTGTGCTAGTTCGTGCATCAGGATCGCCGCGTAGCGGTTATACTCGGTGTCGTAGATCTTGCTCGCCACATAGACCGTGGTGCCGCTACATGCGGCATGGGCACGCGCTTCGGTGCGGCCGGCCAGAGCCTTTTCGTTGTTGCACACGAGCCGGCACCGGAAGTCCGGGTACAGGTCTTGAATGTGCTCGACGAGTTCGTCGAAGAGTTCGTTGGGCCCGTGCGCGGGGTTGTTGCGAACGGCTTTCCCAGTGCGTGCCTGCCACGCCGAGAGTGACTCTCCAGGTAGCGGCTTGTCGATCCCGGGGACCTTCTCCGCAAACTGGGGAGGCGCCTCAAGTTGCAACTGTGGGTACGGAATCCTCCCGGTGACGCCGGGGTGGGGGTGCTGTATCACTACCTTGGCGTGGTACGGGCCCTTCTCGATGATCTTCCCTCGCCAAGTCTCGCGCTTGTGCTCGAAGCTGACGTAGTCTCCAACCTTGAACCCGTGGCTGGCCTCGGCGGCAGATTCTCGGGTCAGGATTGGGCGTTTGGGCAGCCCTTTGGCCTCGTTGTAGGCATCGAGCAAGGTCTGCGACGCCTCCACGCTCAAACACCGGTCTCCCGTACAGCCGATAGACTTAGCAATCTTCTGCCACACTGGGCCGTGGTCGCTGGTCCTCGTCGTCAAAAACTGAATGGCGTGCGCGGCTTCGTGCAGGATTGTGTTCAACCGCTGCTCTTCGTTGAAGGCCGGCCACACGAGCCCGTTCAGTTTGATCTTGCATTCGTGCAGGCTGCGGCTATAGGAGCAAACTCCTGCGGCGCTCTTGCCCCCTCGCGTAAACGCTACGGACACCCTGTCCATGGTGAGCCCATGCTTCTGCAGGGCTTCCTCGACGACGGGAACGATGGTGTCCAGGTCCGCAAAGTTGCCGGTGGCCTTCTTTCGGGGATTCGTCCGAACCGTGCAGTCCGAGCACGAGCACTCGGCGATGGTCACCCAGTCATCAGCCTCGTCCTCTTCGGGGTTCTCGCGAAGCCCCGGGGAGTACGCCCACATGATCAGCGCGAGGTGTCTGCGCGATGGGTTGCCGTCCTCGTCGAATAGGTCCTCGTTACGCATCGCAACTTGTGCCATGTGCCGCTTGATGAAGGCCTCGCGCTTGGCGTGCCATTCCGGAGACAGGTTGCCCGACGTCTTCGCGCGTTTGTACGCTGTCAGGAAGCCCCTCTGGGACCGCGCGACAGAAGACACCCCCAGCTCCTCGGCGAGGGGTTCGTACTTCTCGACGACGGAGAGGGGGAGGAAACGGGACATCAGGCAACCTTGGCGGGTGCGGCGCTCACGAGAGAGATAATTCCGACGGGGCGGTACACCGTCCCCTTCTTGGTTTTTCCGGTGAAGTTGTCATCCAGCTGGATCGTCGTCCCGAAGGCCGGGTCGGAAATGACGTAGCCCTTCTCGTTGTGCCCGTTGACGATCACGAAGTGGTCTCCCGTGTCGTCGCCGTCTTTCGAGACGTGGACAATCGCCAGGGTACCGGACTGCAGCGCCTTGTCGGCTACGGCCTTGATGTTGGCCACCGTCGGCGGCGGGGTCGAGCCCTTTCGGAGCCGCTGCACAATCTTCATGCCGAGGGCTGGGACGGCCACGTCGAGGATCATGTTGGACCGGTTCATCCCCGAGGACGCGCCTGCCCATGCAGCGGCGCGTTCCTGCAGAATCTTGTTGACGTTGGAGGGCGTGAGGCTCTGGTTGTTCAGAGAGTTGGTCGCCATCGTCAGGGACGTCAGAAGGCATCCGGCCCTCTTGATGGTCAGGGTGCCGAGCCCGAGTAGCTCGTCGCCCCATCGGGAGTCCCCTTGGCGCAAGACTTTCACGGAAGTCATTGCCACGTATCCGCCGCCGGTGACCATAAGAACTGCTCCTGCGATGATGGCCCACTTTGCCCACTTGGGGAGGCCGGCCCACTTTGCCTTGAGGTTCATTTGAAGGCTCGCCACACGTACGCGGCCAGCACGAGGCCGACCGTACCTACCACTACTGCGGTGGTGATGACCGTTCCGGGAGACTCTTTTTTCAATTCGTCGACGGCAGCCGACACTGCCTCTTTGACCCCTTTACCCGCTTGGGCGCCGAGCCAGGCAGACACCATTCCGAACCCTTGGCTCACGGCTTCGAGGTTGTTCTTTGGAGCAGCGGCCCAGTTCTTCCCCTGCTCCCGGACGGCCTCCTTGATGTACTCCGACACCACTAGCACGAGTTCTGGCTTTTTCATGGCCAACATCTGTCCGTCCGATTGAAAGGACAGCAGCCGTCCGACCATATCGTCGACTTGGGCCTTGAAAGTCTTTGCCCACTCCTTCATCGTCACGCGGCCTGCGGCCTGCCACCACGTAGTGAACAGCCCATCCGACGTAGTGGCAACAAGTGCGTCTGTGGCTGCGCGTGCTTGGGCGGACAGTTCTACCAACTTCGCTTGGACTGCTGCCACGGAGGGCGCGGCGCCTAGGGCGTAGCTCATTTCTTCTTCACCACTCTCCAGATGACGTACCCCAAGGCGCCCAGTACCACCAGATTTAGAACCAACGCTGTTCCTCCAGCCACCGCTGCTGTGCGGTTGAACTGCGCTGCGGACTGTGCGCGGGCGGCTGCATCTGCCGCCACGGCTTGATTGAACTGCGCTTCGAACTGCTCTCGTGTACTCATTTTTCGTCCTCAAACATTTCAGGGTGCCGGTCCACAACGCACGATGGGCAGATTGCCTTAGGGCCCTGCCTGACACCATCCTCGAGCGTGCAGTAGAGGTGACCGTTGCAGAGCTTCCTGCCGCAGTCCTTGCAGTGAAATCCCAAGGTCACATGCTTGCACCCCGGAAAGTCACAACCCTGACCGGCCACACGGGCGGCCTTGGCGAGTTGCGCAGCAAGTTGAATGGCCAGACTCGAAGTCATAGGTCGATCTTCCTCTTGAAGGACACCTTTTTGGGCGCCTTCTGAGCCCGCCCCTCCGCTTTGGGCTGAGGTGGGGGCGTATGTGATTGTACCGTCCGAACGTCCCAGGGGTCGACCTCAAGGGCCTCCTCGAACCGTAAACTAGGGAACTTCTGGAACAAAGCCTCTCGATCCGCATCAGAAAGCGGTTCATAGCACATGGCGGTGTAGATACAGGTGTAGTATTCTTCGGACGCGTTGTGTGCACTATACACCCAACTCCAAGAAACTTCGTACAGGACGTTGCCTTTTAGGTCCTTGATTCGCCATTTACAGTGCGTAGTGTCTTTTTCGACCTCCACCTCTCGGTGGCCGGCAATCCTACTCGCTGGCATCGGTAAGGGCCTGAAAGAGGGCATTTAGGAACTTCGCCACGTCCTCTTTGGTTACGTCCGGGGACTCCAGGTTATCGAACACTAGTTCTGGTTTGAGGTCCCCGACAATCTCAAATAGTATTTGGGCCTCTCGTTCAGAGAAAATGAAGTGTACGGTTTTAGCCCCCGTCGCGCGGCTTTTGCTGACCGCATACTTCACAGATCGTCCCCGTCGAGTAGGCCCGGGTCGATTTCTTGGGCGCCGAATTCCCCGTCCGCAACTCCGTGGGGGGAGACGGATAGCTGTGCGGTTCGGCGACGTGCCTTGCGGATCAGCTGGTCGGAGATGTCCTCGAACCCGTCCCCTAGTTCGGTTTCGACTTGGTACCGAAGACGCATGCTATTGGCCACCCCGAGGTACTTCATGGTCGTGGCGATGTTGTTGTGTCCGAGCAGGAACTGCACGGCCTCTGGGCGCTTGCCCTGCGCTAGCATCAGGGTCGCGCGAGTGTGCCTCAGAACATGGCTGTGGCAAAGGTCTGGGGGGATCCCGGCCGCCGTGGCGAATCGGACAAAGGCCTTGTGCGCGGACATGCGCGAGATGGCGCTGTAGCCGCTGTCCAGCCTGCGAATCTGCCCGAGGCGCTCCTTTGGCTGGCGGTACGTCTTTCGGGGGCTTGGAAAGAGCCACGGGTTACCGGTGAGTCCTCTCTCTCTGGTCCAGGCCACTACCTGCTTGATGGCTCGCTTGAGTTCCGGGGTCAGGCCGTAGACCGACTCGGAGTAGCCGGTCTCGGTGTCCCGCTTCTTCAGCCGGCGGATGAGCACCAAGTCGTCCTTGAAAGAGATGTCCTCTCGTAGGATCAGGGCCGGCTCGGAGACGCGGCACCCGAAGTAGTACTGCAGGAAGAAAAAGGGGCGCCAAAACGGGTCATCGTTGACTTGGGAGAAAAACGCCCTAAGCTCGTGTGGTTCCAGGTGTTTTCGGTTGGCGTCAATGACATCGAACCCAGAGAACTTGCCCCTCTGCTGAATCTGGTTGACCTTCTGCTTGACTTCTTTGGGCTGTTCTGTCTTGGGTTCCGGCATGCCCCATTGTAGCGAAGTGTAAAGCCGTCAAAAAGAACGGGGCGCGCCAACGCCCCGTTCCGCATCACTCTAGAACTTCGCTGAAGGTAGCGTAGCCACATCTGACGTCAGCGTCAACCCCGAACGGACGTGACCACGTCCTGAAACACCCTAACGCCCCGCTTCAGCCACGCTTCTGGGTCGGCGTCTCCCGCGTCGATGGCGCGCTTGACGAGGTCCGGGTCGGGGCTGCAGAACTCTCGGGGGACGGCCTCCGAGTCTACTACCTCGAACTTGGTGACGATTCGGGTCGTGACCCCCTTGACGTGTGATACGTCTTGCGTCTCGGCCACCTCTTTGACGATGGCGGTCTTTTCAGCGATCGTGTTGGCTGCCCTGGCCTTTTCGGCGAGTTGCCGGCGTTGCTCCTCAGCGGCCAACTGGAACTTGGCGACCATCGCCTTCAGTCGAGCCTCCATGGTCTCGTACCGCTCCTTTGCGGGCTTGAACCATGCATCGATGCGCTTCTTCTCGGCATCGAGACGCTTCTTCTCCTCCACGAGTTGGGCTGTGGAGATCTCGTTCTCTTGCTTGATAAGCTTCAACTTGCCTTTGACGGCCTTGAGCAGTTCCTCGGCGGCGTGTAGTTCGTCCGCCGAGGACAAGGTGTAGCCCTCAACCACTTCAAGGTACGAGAGCGCTTCGGCTGCCAAGAGTTCGGCTTTCTTTTGTACTTGTAGGTCACTCAAGGGCGATTCCGTTCTTGGTCAAAGAGTGCGTCGAGTTCTCGCTCAAGTTCGAGGTCGACCACGCGTGAGCGCAGCTCCGAAAACTCCTCGGAGATCTGTCGTAGCTCCGAAAACTCCTCGGAGATCTGTCGTAGCAGGTACTGGGCGCGCTGGTCTGCTGGCAGGAACGCTGGTGGTCGCTCTAGTCGAGGAAGACACTCGAATGCGGTTCGCTCGAGTAGTTCCAGCACTCGCTCAGAGGAGTCCGTCTTCAAGGGCTGCTCGTCGGATTTGTTCTCGGAGATCATCGTGTCCCTTCTAGCGTGCGCTGCAAGCACACGCGCGCTTTTTCATGTAGTCCCGGCACATCGGAGTCGTTTAGTATAATTTCGTCAAAGCCCCCATACGTATCCAGACCTGTTTCCGAGGGGTGTGTATCCTCTGAGACAATCCCTGGCCGAACAATTCTCCACACCTGACCCCCCAAGCTTTTTATCAAGTCTGCCTCGTTCTCGAACCGGCAGTCCGCGACAACAAACTTTTTAGTAGGGTCTTCACGCCACGCGGCTTGTAGTCTCCGCTTCATGCCCTTTACCCATAGATCCTGCATGTAGCCACGTACCAAATCCGTACCTATCCGCTGCATCGCGTGGCGTGGTGAAAGCCCCCATTCTGGGTCTACTTCCTCCTTTAGGTCTCCATCGGTATGTTGTTCTGACCATCCGAAGATGGTACGCACCGCCTCCTTGAGCGGGCCGGCAAAGGACACACGCTCAAACCCCTCCGACACAAGAAGTTCTGCAGCGGTGTCCTTCCCCGACCCCTTTTTTCCAGACATGGCAACCAATCGGCAGGAGTGTGACAGGATGTACTTTGACGCCTTCTTTAAAAGGGCGGGTGAGTCTCTAAACTTCCCTAGCGCCGTGTTACAGGTGTTGCATAGCAGACCTCGAACCCTCCCAGTGGCGTGGTCGTGATCGATAGCGAGTCTCCTGCCTGTTTGGGATTTCTCGCAAATCGCACAGGCCCCCTTTTGGGTTTCAAAAAGGGCTTCATACGCTTCCACACTAATCCCCTTACTCCGGATAGTCTGAGCCCGATCTTGGGCTCGGGCTCTGTCCGGGTTGCGCGCTCGGTACCTGCGATGGTATTCCCTTCGGACTTCTAGCGGAGGTGGGTTTTTCTCCCTGCTCTCTTTCTTCCTGAGTCTGTCGCATTTTTTGCAGTACGGACTCCGCCCGTCCTTTCGTGTGTTCGACCTGTAAAAGTCATTCGCAGGCTGTACGTCTTTACACCCGGCACACTGCCTTTGCCCCTCAGCCTTTGGACTAGGATCCCTTTTTCCTTTTTTTCTCTCGCGATATTCCAACAACCTGCACGCGCGGGAACAATACCTCTGAGGTAGTCCTCGATTCTTTTTGGATTCAAACTCTGCTCCGCACTCTGGCCGCGCGCACGTGCTCATTCACCGTTCTCCGGTACATCTACTCGCTTCAGAGATGCCTCAGTAGAGAAGCCCTCAGGATAGCGACGGCGAAGTTTGTCGACGTTTTTTGCAAAGACCTCTTCCAGTGTGAATCCCAACTCGCTAGCGAGCACCGCCAAGTACCAGGCGACGTCTCCGCACTCCTTCAGCAGCGCGTCGCGGTCGAGGGGCTTACCGTGGAACAGGTGCTTCTTGAGTGCGTCCGCTAACTCCCCAGCCTCGCCAGCAAGGCCCAAGGCCCAGTTCGCCAAGCGATCGCGCTCCGTCGTGGTGTCGGGGTTTGCGTTTGCCGTGCGCAAGCACTCGTTCTGGTACTCGTTGGGGCTCATTGGTTCCTCGCCGTTCAAGACCTTGATGGGCAGATGCCCAACACGCCAGCACATGTATGCTGGGATGTCGACTCTGCCACATACCGGGCAGGTTTCGTCCTCCATGCAGGGGCACGTAGGTGCCGTGTACTGATGACACGCCGGATTCCCGACAAAAGGGCGGGCAGCCGGGGCCTCGTCCCCCGGACTAGTTCGGCCGGTATCGGCATCGTACACCGGCTTATGCTCGCGGAGTCTCTCTTTTTTGGCTTGGTAGGTGCGGTCGCTCGCTAGCGCTGCGCTGCAGAACGTCCAGAGGTATGGCTCTGCGCTGCAGAACGTCCAGAGGTATGGCTCTGCGCTACGCGAGAGCGCTGCCACGACCTCCGTAGCCGACATGCGCTCCAGTCCACTCAGACCTTCTATGTGGTCCAGAACGGCTAGCGCGTGGTGGCTAGTGGTGTTCTTTCGCACCTCGGCGAGTGCCCAACTTCTCCGATCGGCCGGCACTCGCATGAACGCGTCCGCCAGCATGTTAATGGCTGAAACATCCTTTGCGGTCATCGGCTGCTTCGCGCAGTCGCATGTAGGTGCCGTGTACTGTCTGCCACAGCGATGGCACGACGGATTCCCGGACATATTGATCATTCCGGATCCTTCGCGTTCTCGAGAGCCTTGCGGATGTACTTCATCAGAGTCATCGAGCGCTCGGTGGCGTTGAATACCCCGTCCCCCGTGTCGGAGACGGGCACCGGAAACTCGAACAGGACCTTCTGCGGGTTCTGGCCTTTTGCCATGTCGAGGTTGTTGTGCCTGACCTCATAAATCAGCTCGCCTTTGCGGAAGCGCGAGAAGGTGCAGGAGGTATCTGTCAGGAGTTCTTTGAGCGTGGGTAGTGACATGCGTCCTCAGTATGGTTGTTGCAGGAATCCAATCTCTCCAGCCTCTACACGATTCACGTCGCGGGTGACCTCGTCCAACTGCGGAGGTCTGCGGTAAAAGACCACGAACCTGTCACCTTGAACCAGAGCCCATCGGGCATTCACGCTGCGGGGTTCCCCCGACAGCAACTGCAGTCTGTACCTGACCGTGGTCTGCTTGCGTTCCCCGTTCGCGTCCTCCCCATCAAACCTGTTGACATCGAGGAACACGTCCTCCCTCGCCGGGTTGAAATTTCGTTCCGTATCCGGAATAACCTTGCCATTCTCGGTTTGCCACCTGTGGACTAGTGCGAAGCGTTCTTCGTCCTTTTGCTCAGACGCCTCAACCAGACTAAGGATAGTCTTTGCGAAGCGCTTCAGTTCGCCCCTGTCCTCGAGCCATTCGGCGCGACTCACGGGAACACACTCGCTTTCTTGGCCGTGGCCTGCAGGCCCACATCGGGGTCGAGAATGAACATGCGTCCGGCGGGGGACAGGTCCTCGACTCGAAACAGGTAGTTCGTCGGGCTGGCGTAGGTGAGCAGGTCAAGAGTGCTGTCGCTGTTCTGGTTCCAGGACCACGCAATGAATCCAACTCCGAGGGCGGCGAAGTCCTGCAGCGCCGGTTTTGTCAGGTACGCAACTTGGTCGCTGGCTTCCCAGCCCACCTCGCCCACAACGATGACGAGCCCACGCGCTTGAATGGCGGCCAACTCGTCCTTGATTCGCCATGGCGACTGTGTGCCTTGGTCGTTCCAGCGGCCGACGTCGGTGGCCTCAGAGGTTCGCCAGTACGCGTACATGTGCACGGAGAACACGACGTTCTTCTGCGGATCGGCAGCGAGGACGGCGGCGCCGAAGTCCCGCACGGTTCGGGGGTTCTGTCCGCAGGCTCCTCCCGCATCCACCATGATGGTTGCGTTAACGCCGGCTGCGCGAAGACGCTGGATTGCTGAGATGTATGCGTCGCGCCACTGAGCGCCGTCGAATCCAAGGGCCTCATTGGCGATGTTGAGGACGACGAACTTTTCAAACTCCTTCAGGTACGCCACGCGCTCCGGTTCAAGCCATCGAGAAACAGCCGCCTCGAACGAGACCAGGTCTGTCTTACACGTGGCGCCCATATCGGTGACGACGGGGATGAGCTTCGAGTTGACCGCGCTCTGGATGACCACCCGCTGCTCCGCGGCGGTGTCTTCACCCATACCGGGTCCGAAGACCATGCGGATAGCGTTGGCGCCGGTCTTTGCGATCTCGGGGACGGCGAGTCTGTTCCGATCTTGGTGGCCCCACCAGAGCGTGTGGTTGATGCCTCGGATCAAGAACTCCTTTCCGTTAGCGTCGAAGAGTTTGCCCGCGTCGACGAAGAATCCCGTTCCCGTGT
>JACDJB010001496.1_pt1 | contig 18700 bp, 16 predicted proteins | sample 7454121 | NCBI WGS metagenome assembly JACDJB01 (sample SAMN14253290, study PRJNA609438) | sludge metagenome | isolation source: sludge after 25d culture with pyrite | collected 2018-12-20 | reverse complement strand
GGATCTGGGACGCATGCTGTTACCGCTAACGCAGCAACAGCGCAGGCGCCAAAGAGCAGCTTTTTGACATTCCTCACGAGACGTTCCCCCAGGTCAGGCGAACCGCTCCGGTCCGCAGATTGTGGAGCGTATACCGACGGAGGTGTCCCGGGGGCAGAATCCGAACAAGTCCGGTCAGAACCGGTGTTCCCCTGGTGGGTCCGTCCCCGCGAGGGGTGAGCTTTGGTTACTCGGCTGGGGTGATGACGATGACGACGTCGCCGTTGGACACCGACGAGCCGGTCTCCACCTTGACCTCGGTCACCGTGCCGTCGACGCCGGCGGCGATGTTGTTCTCCATCTTCATCGCCTCGAGCACGCACACGGTGTCGGCGGCTTCGACCTCTTGGCCGACCTCGACGAGCACCTTGACGATGGTGCCCTGCATCGGCACGGCCACCGCTCCCGTTCCGGCAGCGGCGATCGCGCCGCCTCCCCCTCCGGAGCGGCGCGGCCGCGGTCGGGCGGCTGCCCCGCCGCCGGACGCAGCGATCTCGGACTCGGGGATCCACATCTTGACGTCGAAGCGCTTGCCGCCGACCTCGACGAGGACGTTGCGCTCCACCTTTTGCTCAGCATCGTCGGCGTCCGGGGGTGCCCCCGCAGCGCCACCGATGCCGGTGAGGTCGAGCACCTCCTCGACCCACTTGGTCGAGTGCTCGATGGCGGCAAAGTCGGGGTGCGACAGGATGGCGAGATCGGCGGGGATCGTGGTGGCCACGCCGGTGATCGTGGTCTCCTCGAGCGCACGGATCATGCGGGCGATCGCACGGTCGCGGTCACGACCCCAGACGCACAGCTTGCCGGTGAGGTTGTCGTAGAACTGGCTGACCTCGTCGCCGGTCTCATATCCGCCGTCCCAGCGGACGCCGATGCCGGCGGCCATGTCGAGCTCGGTCAGCGTGCCCGGGCTGGGCAGGAAGGCGCCCTCGGCCGGGTCCTCGGCGTTGATGCGGCACTCGATGGCGTGGCCGTTGATCTGGATGTCGTCCTGGGTGAACGGGAGCTCTTCGCCCGCGGCCACCCGCAGCTGCAGCTCGACGAGGTCGACGCCAGTGATCAGCTCGGTCACCGGGTGCTCAACCTGGAGGCGGGTGTTCATCTCCAGGTAGAAGAACTCACCGTCCTGGTAGAGGAACTCGACCGTACCGGCATTGACGTAATTGCAGCCCGCGGCCACGGCTACGGCGGCCTCGCCCATCGCGGTGATGATCTCGGGGTCGATCCCGGGGGCCGGGGCCTCCTCGATCAGCTTCTGGTGGCGGCGCTGCGCCGAGCAGTCCCGGGTGCCCAGGTACACGTGGTTGCCGTGGGTGTCCGAGATGGTCTGCACCTCGACGTGGCGAGGCTTGGTGAGGTAGCGCTCCATGTAGGCCTCGTCGCGACCGAAGTACGCCAGGGCCTCGCGCTGGGCGGACTCGAGTGCTGCGGCGGCCTCATCGGCGGACGCGACCACCTTCATGCCACGACCACCACCGCCGTAGGCGGCCTTGATGGCGATCGGATAACCGAACTCCTCACCGAAGGCGGTGACGTCGTCGGGGCCCTCGATCAGCTCGGTGGTGCCGGGCACGCCCTGCACGTTCACCCGCTCGGCGGCGTGGCGGGCGGAGATCTTGTCGCCCATCACCTCGATCGCCTCGGGCGGCGGGCCGATGAAGGCCACCCCGGCCTCGGTGATGCGTCGGGCGAAGTCGGCGTTCTCGGAGAAAAAGCCGTAGCCGGGGTGCACCGCCTCGGCGCCCGACTGCTCGATCACCTCGATCAACTTGTCGGCGTTGATGTAGCTCTCGGCCGCGGTTTGGCCGCCGAGCGCATAGGCCTCGTCGGCCAGGCGCACGTGCAGTGCCTCCCGGTCCAACTCGGAATAGACGGCGACTGAGGTGATGCCGAGTTCGCGGCAGGCTCGTATGACCCGCACTGCGATCTCGCCACGGTTGGCGATCAAGACCTTGGAGAACACGTGGCCTATCGTTGCCGGGTGCCCGGGGGTCGTGCCACTTTGTCGGCAAAGGTTTGTCTTCGGTGGCCTTCGGTGGGGTGTTGCATCGTGGGTCGGAGGGCCCGATGAGCAGTCCAGATGCGCCGGGGTCGGCCGGTTTTGGTGAGCTGCGTTGGGTGGAGGTGTGCGACTCGACCAGCACCCTGGTGCGGTCGTTGATCGCCGAGTTGCCACCCCACAACGCACCCAGGGCGGTCGCCGTCGCAGACGCCCAGAGCGCCGGGCGGGGACGGCTGGACCGTCGCTGGGAAGCGGCAGCCGGCTCGGCGCTGATGCTGAGCGTCGCCCACGAGGCGCCCAGCGATCCGGAGGTGCTGGGAGCGTTGCCCCTGGCGATGGGACTGGCCGCCGTCGAGGCGATTGCGGCGACGGTCGGGGCGATGCCAGGCCTGAAGTGGCCCAACGACCTGTTGGTCGAGGTTGGCGGTCCGGACGACTGGAAGAAGGTGGGCGGCATCCTGGGGGAGTCGTTCGACGATCCCCGTCCCGTCGCTGTTGGGCGGGTGGCCGTGCTGGGGATCGGCATCAACACCGGGTGGGACGCGCTGCGAAGCGACCTGCCGGAGGCCACGTCGCTCAACCTGGTCACCGGTGTCGAGGTCGACCGTCGGGAGCTGGCGACGGCACTGCTCGCCCGGTACCGGTTGTGGTGGCAGCGGTTGCTCGACGGCGATCGCGCCGGCTTCCGGGCGGCGTTGGAGGGCGCCTCGCTGACGATCGGCCGGCGGGTGCGGGTGGAGCTGCCCACCTCCGAGGTCCTGGGCGTGGCCGAGGCGATCACCGCATCGGGAGCGCTGGTCATCGTCGAGGACGGCGGCGCCCGTCGGGAGGTGACCGTCGGCGACGTCGTGCATCTTCGTCCGCTCGACGACCCTCAGAAGTGATCGCCAGCGTCAGCGGCGGCGGTGACCATCGTGCGCCTGGCGGTCGAGCACGGTGGTGTTGACGAGGGCCACCGGGTCGAGTTCCCAGTTCCCAGTTCCCAGTTCCCAGTTCCCAGTTCCCAGTTCCCGATGGCCGGCTCACGGGTCGGGGGTGGTCGCCCGAAGCTGGGACCAGTAGGCGTCGAGGCGCTGCCAGACCGGGCCGTCACGTCCGGGCATCGGCTGGTAGTCGATCGACTCCACCGGGATGATGCCACGCACCGACGACGTCAGGATCACCTCGTCGGCCTCCGAGGCATCGTGAGCGTCCAGGAGCTCGCCCACCGTCACCAGACCGGACTCCAACAGCAGCTGGCGGGTAATCCCGGGTAGGCAGCCGGTGTCGAGATCGGGGGTCTCCACCCGGGCGCCCGACACGACGATGACGTTGGTGGTGGTGCCCTCACACAATTCTCCTGCCGGGGTTTGATAGAGGCACTCGGTGGCGCCGCGGCGCCGTGCCGCCCAGGCGAGCACCGCCCTGGTGTTGGCGGCCCCGGCAAGCGTTTTGTGCCCGGCATCGAAGCGCTCGGGATCCCGAGGGTGGGCGCCGGTGACCGCCGAGACCGCCGAGATGGGTACCGAAGCGTCGACCTCGGTCAGGGTGGCCCACACGGTCGGCGAGGTGGCCGGATCGGCGGGAGCGCCGGGCCCGGCGGTGACGGTCACCCGCAGGCGTCCGTCGCCCACACCCAGCTCGGACGGCAAGTCGGCCAGCCGCTCCCACGGCACGTCCGCCGCGACGAGCCCCAGGTAGTCGAGCGAAGCGGCGAGGCGGCGGCGATGGCGTGACAGGGCGAACGGCACCCCGTCGACGACCCTCATCGTCGTATACACCCCGTCGCCGGAGGTGACCCCCCGGTCGTTGCTGGCGATCGTGAGAGCACCGGGGTCGATCAGCTCACCATCGATCAAGGTCCACGATCGGAGCGCAGGGGTGGTGTCAACCGGAGTCGCCATAGGAGCGGTCTACCGGCGTTGGTTCACCAGGTGCGCACCGCAGGGACATCCAGGCCGAGCGGATCACCCCGGGTGGCGAGCGGATCCTCGGCCAAAGTGAGCAGGCGAGCGGCCTTGAGCTCGGTCTCGGACCACTCGTCCTCGGCATCGGAGTCCCAGGTGATCGCCCCGCCGGTGCCGAACGTCCAGCGCCAGGCGTCCGGCCAATCAGCGACGGCCGATGCGGCCCAGAAGGTGCGGATGCTGACCGCCAGGTCGGCTGTTTGGGCGTCGGCATCGACCCAGCCCAGAGCGCCGCAGTAGGGACCCCGGCCTTCTGGTTCGAGCGCATCGATCACCTCGAGGGCGGCCAGTTTGGGGGCGCCGGTGACCGAGCCCGGTGGGAAGACGGCGTCGAACAGCGCGGCCCAACCAACCTCTGACCGGAGCCGACCCGACACGGTGGTCACCAGGTGCACGAGGCCGGGGTGGGATTCGAGACGCAACAGGTCGGGCACCTCGACCGAGCCCATCGCGCACACCCGACCCAGGTCGTTGCGCACCAAATCGCAGATCATCACGTTCTCGGCGCGGTCCTTGGCGGTGAGCTGCTCGGCGGTCACGGCCGTTCCCTTGATCGGCTCGGAGGTGACCAGGTCGCCGTCGCGGCTGAGAAACCGTTCCGGGGAGGCGCCCACCACCCATGCCCCCAGCTCGGGCAGGCACAGGCTGGCGCCGAAGGGCGCCCGGTGGGCGGTGGCCTGCGCCGTGGTGAGCGCCAGCGCCGAGGCGCCCGGGTGGTCCCGCCGGATCGGTCCGGCCAGCCGACGGGTGAGGTTGACCTGATAGACGTCGCCGGCGGCGATCAGCGCCCGGATATCGCCAACCCGGTGGGAGTAGTCCTGGCGCGAGAACGACGAGACCCACGAACGCGGCGGTTCGTCCTCGGCGGGCACGACCGGGGGTGGCAACCCGTCGGCATCACCCTGGGACTCGGGCTCGGGATCGACCCGCACCGGGGCCGAGTGAGGGAAGCGGGCCGCCAGCATCGGCCCCTGGGCGGGTAGGCACACGATCCACCGTCCGGTGCCGTCCAGCACCGCCGGATCGTGGCTGATTTCGGGCCGGCCCCAATGCCAGCGGCCGTCGGCGAGCGCCCACGAACCGGCGGGGTCGAGCCGGTCCGGCACCACGACCGTCGGATGTGGGGCTGGGCGGGTGGTCGGGTCTTCGGAGGTCCCGGAGCGAACTGCGCTCCGCTGAGTGGGCTCCATCACCGGGAGCGTAGGTGAACACCCGTGTACTGCGAATCACCGAGGGTTCCGGTATCGTTTCCGGGTGCCTCGACTGCCTCGCAAGTCTTCTCAGCCCCGTCGCTCCTGGCCGCAGCGGTTGCTGGTGGCGTTCAACGGGGTCTTGGTGGTCAGCTGCATCGCCGCCGCCGTCGGCCTGTTCTACACCCGGGTGCTGGTCCAACGGATCGACACCGTGTCGGTGTCCCAGGCGACCCGCAGCGACACCCGCAACGCCAAGGATCCGATCAACTACCTGATCATCGGCACCGACAGCGCAGCCACCCTCGACAAGAGCGACCCGATCAACACCGGCCGGGAGGAGTACGGCGAGCTGGCCGACGTGATCATGGTGCTGCGGGTGGACCCCCGGAGCGGACAGGCATGGCTGCTGTCGGTCCCCAGGGACTCCCTGGTGCCGATCTCGCCATCGGGCCGGGAGTCCAAGATCAACTCGGCGCTGAACGGCCCGGGCGGGGCCAGCGACCTGATCCAGACGATCAAGCGCAACTTCGGCGTGTCGGTCGACCACTACGTGCAGATCGACTTCCGAGCGTTCAAGCAGATCGTCGAAGTGCTCGGCGGCGTCCCGGCCTACTTCATCAACCCGGTGCGCGATGCCAACACCGGCCTGCTGGTCGAGGAGACCGGCTGCACGGTGCTCGATCGGGACCAGGCCTTGGCCTACGCCCGAGCCCGCCACCTGGAGTATCAGCAGCCCGACGGAACCTGGGAGACCGACCCCCGCGGTGACCTTGGACGGATCCCCCGCCAGCAGCAGTTCGCCAAGCTGTTGATCCACAAGGCGCTCGGCAACGGCATCCGTAACCCGGGCAAGGCGCTGGGCGTGGCCAACTCGGTGATCGACGTCGTGAAGATCGACCAGCAGCTGTCGGTGCAGCAGTTGGTCGACGTCGGCTCGCAGTTCCGCACCTTCTCGTCCGACCAGCTGAAGACCTACCCGCTGCCCACCTCGGACTACACCACCGAGTCGGGGGCCTACCAGAAGGTCGAATGGGACGATGCCCGCCAGTACCTGCGGGTGTTCCAGGGCCTGGAGACCGGTCAGCGGCCCGTGCCCCGTGACGTCATCGTCGACGTGATCGGCGACACCGAACAGAACACCACCGCGGTCATGAAGTCCCTCGGCAACCTGGGCTTCGATGCGTCCACCATGGTGGACAACACCAGCCGAGACGTCCCGCTGATCACCTACGGGCCGCTTGGGGCGTCCGGCGCGCTGCTGGTGGCCCGGGCGATCGACGGGCCGGTCGAACTGCGCTCGGATGATGCGATCGAGGGGCAGCGGGTGCTGGTGGAGCTGGGGGACCTCACCCCGACCGTGCCCGATGAGCTGCGGGCCGAGGCCGACGTGGACCCCGAAGTGCTCATCGACCTGGCCCAGGCCGGGGCGACCACCGACGCCGGCGAGAACCCGCCGAGCACGATGGGTGATCCCAACACGACCGAGCCCGGCGAGGGCACGACCACGGTCCCCGAAGCGACCAGCACGACGGTGTACGGCGAGGACTCTCCGCCCGAACCCGGTCTGGTGGGGTCGGAGTCAAACGCCATCGTGCCGATCGACTACGAGCGGTCCCTCGCCTGCAGCGGCTAGCTCACGACCTGCCAAGATGATCCGGTGTCGTCACGGATCGCAGTAGTAGGAACGGGATACGTCGGTCTGACCAGCGCAGCTGCGTTGGCTCACCTGGGCCACGACGTTGTCGGCATCGACATCGATGCCAACAAGGTCGAGGGCCTTCAGCGGGGCGAGTTGCCCATCCTGGAACACGGGCTCGACGAGCTGGTCGCCGAGGGCGTCGACGCCGGGCGATTGCGCTTCACCACCGACGGGGTGGCAGCGGTGGTGGACCGCCAGTTCATCTTTTTGTGCGTGCCGACGCCCCAGGGCGCCGACGGCGCCGCCGACCTGAGCTACATCCAGGAGGCGGCCCGCACCCTGGGCCCGCACCTGGCCAGCGATTCGGTGGTGGTCAACAAGTCGACCGTGCCGGTCGGTTCGGCCCGTGTGGTTGCCGCCGAACTGCGTCGCGACGACGTGTCGGTGGTGTCGAACCCCGAGTTTCTTCGCGAAGGATCGGCGGTCGCTGACTTCCTCAACCCCGACCGGGTGGTGATCGGCTCCGACGACCGGGCGGCGGCGATGGCCACCGCCGAGCTGTACTCGTCGCTCAACGCCCCGATCATGATCACCGACCCGGCATCGGCCGAGACGATCAAGTACGCCTCCAATGCCTTTCTGGCCACCAAGCTGAGCTTTATCAACGCGGTGGCCGCCGTGTGCGAGGCGGTGGGCGCCGACGTGGCCGACGTGGTCACCGGCATGGGCTACGACACCCGAATCGGCCCCGAGTTTCTGCGTCCCGGCCCGGGCTGGGGCGGGTCGTGCTTCCCCAAGGACACCCAGGCGATGGTGCGGATCGCCGCCGACGCCGGCTACGACTTCGGCCTGTTGAAGGGCGTTGTCGAGGTGAACGACCAGCAGTTCGACCGGGTCGTCGACAAGATCCGACGGGGCGCAGGCGGGACGCTCGAGGGCGCCACCGTCGCCATCTGGGGACTGACGTTCAAGGCCCGCACCGACGACCTGCGGGACTCGCCGGCGATCGAGGTGGCGAGCCGCCTGCTCGCCGCAGGCGCGTCGGTCACCGCGTATGACCCGACCGTGGAACCGGGCGACGAGTCGAAAGCGGTGCCGGACGGGGTGCGCGTGGTTGGCGACCCGCTCCAAGCCAGCACGGATGCCGCGGTGCTGGCGGTGATGACCGAGTGGGACCAGTTCCGCTGGGTCGACCTCCACCGGGTGGCCAAAGCGATGACCGGAGACGCCGTGATCGATGGCAGAAACCTGCTCAACCCGACCGAGGTGCGCGCCGCCGGGCTGAGCTACGACGGCATCGGCAGGAGCTGAGGATGGCCGAGCAACCAGACGCCCAACAGTCGTTGACCGAGCGTGTCGTGATCGTGACCGGTGGGGCGGGGTTCGTCGGGTCCCACCTGGTCGATCGGCTGGTCGAGCGGGGAGACCGGGTTGTCGTCGTCGACAACGTCGTCACCGGCACCTGGGACAACCTGGCCCATCTGGGCGACCGTATCGAGCGCGTCGAGGCCGATGTGTCCCAGGGGCTCGCCCTCGACACCCTCGGCGACCGCGCCCCCGACACGGTGTACGGCGTGTGTCACCTGGCCTCGCCCGCCTCGCCGCCCGCCTATCTGGCGCTACCGGTCGAGACGCTGATGGTCGGCTCGGAGGGCACCCGCCACGCCCTCGAGGTGGCCCGTCAACGCGGTGCCCGCTTTCTGCTGGCGTCGACCAGCGAGATCTACGGCGACCCCGAGGTGCATCCGCAGCCCGAGACCTACCTGGGCAACGTCAACGCCATCGGTCCGCGCGGCTGCTACGACGAGGCCAAGCGCTTCGCCGAGGCGATGACGATGGCCTACGCGCGTACCCACGGGGTGTCGGTGCGCATCGCCCGGTTGTTCAACACCTACGGCCCGCGGTTGCGGGCCGAGGACGGCCGGGTGGTGTCCAACCTGTTGACCCAGGCGATGGAGAACCGGCCGATGTCGATCTACGGCGACGGCACCCAGACACGGTCCTTCGGCTACGTCGACGACACGGTGGACGGCCTGCTGCGGCTGCTCGACAGCGACGTGCAGATGCCGGTCAACCTGGGCACCCCGACCGAGTTCTCGATCCTCGAGCTGGTCGAGGCCGTGCGCCGGGTGACCGGGACGACCGCCGAGGTGGTGCACCTGGAGTTGCCCACCGACGACCCGACCCAGCGTCAACCCGACATCGGTCGCGCCAAGGAACTGCTGGGCTGGAAGCCCGAGATCACCCTGCTCGACGGCCTGCACCGCTACGCCGACTGGCTCTCCGCCCAGACGGGGTAGCGGTTGGGTTAGTTCGCTCGGGCCTCGGCCGCTTCCCGGTTGTTGAGGAACCACTCGATCGTGGTTTTCATGCCCTTGCGCAGCTCGGTGTTGGCCGTCCAGCCGAACAGCTCCTTGGCCCGGCTGGCGTCGACCCCACGCCGGGGCTGGCCGTCGGGCTTGGAGGTGTCCCAGCGGATCTCGCCGGCGTACCCCACCAGCTCGGCCACCAACGGGACCAGCTCGGAGATCAGCATCTCGTGGTTGCTGCCCAGGTTGACCGGATCGATCCCGTCGTAGCGTTCGGCGGCGGCGAGGATGCCGGCGGCGGCGTCGTCGACGTACAGGAACTCGCGGCTGGCCGACCCGGTGCCCCACACCTCGATGAAGGGCGCATCGGCCTCCTTGGCTTCGACCATGCGTCGGATCAGCGCCGGGATCACGTGGCTGACCTTGGGGTTGAACTTGTCGCCCGGCCCATACAGGTTTGTCGGCAGCAGGTAGATCGCCCGCTGGCCGTACTGATCGGCATTGGCCTGGATCTGGGTGAGCATCGCCAGCTTGGCGACGCCGTAGGGGGCGTTGGTCTCCTCCGGGTACCCGGTCCACAGCGAGGATTCCTGGAAGGGCACCGGCGTGATCTTCGGGTACGAACAGATCGTGCCCACCGCCACCGTCTTGGCCACCTCGTGGCGTCGGGCTGTGTCGATGACGTGGGTGCCGATCAGCAGGTTGTCGAGGTAGAGATCGCCGGGCCGCTCACGGTTGGCGCCGATGCCACCCACCCTGGCGGCCAGGTGGATCACCAGGTCGGGGGCGGTGGCGCTGAACAGCTCGTCGGTGGCGGTCGGGTCGCGCAGGTCGCACTCCGCCGAGGTGGGGGTGATCACTTCGCCGGGCGCCAGCGGGGCCAGCGCTCGTTGCACCGCCGAACCCAGAAAGCCGGTCCCCCCGGTGATCAGCACGCGACGTTCGCTCCAGAAATCGGACATGTACGCATCGTACCGGCGGCGCCGTGTCACGCTGGAGCGGTGCAGCGACCCACCGTGGCCGTCCCCCTTCAGTTCTGCTGGCAGTCCACCCCAGGTGGGACCGGTCGCGCCGCGATCGAGCTGACCGCAGCGTTGCGCAACGAGGGCCTGGCCGACGTCGTCGGGGTCGTCCCCCGCATCGGGACCCCAACCGAGGGCTACGAGCCGAGCGTGCCCACGGCGACCGCTCCCGCCCCGCCTTGGCCGGCGCTGCCCGCACCGTTGCTCAACTCGGCCTGGCAACGCCTGGGGTGGCCCTCGATCGAGGGCGCCGTCGTCGCCGCCGGACGGGGGCACGTCGACCTGGTGCACCTGATGGCGCCGATCGTTCCCCGCCGGGGGAGCGCCCCGCTGGTCGCCACGTTGCACGACCTCTTTCCGCTCCGCTTCCCCGAGTCGTTCAGCCGTCGCGGCGTCGCCGTGATGACCCGCGGGCTGGCCCTGCTGGCCGACCGGGCCCAGCTGGTCGCCTGTTCCAGCGAGGCGACCGCCGCCGACGCGGTCGATGCGGGCTTCGACGCCGCCCGCCTGCGGGTGATCCCGCTGGGGGTGAACGCCTCGCCGCAGGACGCCGCCGCCGTCGCCGCCGTACGCCGCCGCTACTCGTTGGAGCGGCCGTACGTGATCTGCGTCGGCACGCTCGAGCCCCGCAAGAACCTGGCGGCGTTGTTACCGCTCGGGACCGAGCTCGACCGTCGGGGCGTCGACCTGGTGTTCGTCGGCCCGTCGGGTTGGGCCGATGTCCATGCCACGGTCACCCGGGCGCCGTCGGTGCGGTGGCTGGGGTTTGTGCCCAGCGCCGACCGGGACGCCCTCCTTGCCGGGGCCGACGTGGCCGCCCAGCCCAGCCTGGACGAGGGTTTCGGCCTGCCGGTCTTGGAGGCGATGGCCCAGGGGACGCCGGTGGTGACCTCGGCGGCCACCTCGACCGCCGAGGTGGCCGGTGACACCGGGGTGCTCGTCGACCCCCGTCGCGGGGACGAGGTGCGCGAGGCGGTGCTGGCGCTGCTCGACGACCCCGACCGGGCGGCCGCCCTCGGCCACGCGGGCCGTCGCCGGTCGGCCGAGTTCACCTGGCAGCGGTGCGCTCGAGCCACCGCCGCCATGTACGGCGAGCTGCTGACATGAGCGACTCTGGGGCGTTTCCCCGGGTAGGGGTGAACCTGCTGTGGCTGCTGCCGGGCCGGGTGGGAGGTTCCGAGCAGGCGACGATGCGCCAGCTGAGCGCCCTGGCCGAGCTGCCCGAGGCTACGAACTATCACCTGTTCTGCACCCCCGAGGTCGCCCGGGCCCATCCGGCCATCGTGAGGGCCTTTGCCGTCACCGAGCTGGCGGTGGACGCCGATTCGCGGCTGCGGCGCATCGTCGCCGAGTCGAGCACCCTCGAGCGCGCCGCCGGCCGGGCCGGCGTGCAGCTGATGCATCACCCCGGCGGCACGCTGCCCATGCGCAGCCGGTTTCCGGCGGTGGTCACCATCCACGACATCCAGCCCCTCGACCTACCGCAGTACTCATCGGCGCTGAAGCACCGTTACCTGGCGATCAGCCTGCCCCGCACGGTTCGTCGGGCGCGGGGGATCGCCGTGCCCTCGGCTTTCGTCGCCCGTCGGGTGATCGACCGCTTGGGTGCCGATCCCCGGAGGGTCGCCGTCATCCCCTGGGGTCCACCCCGCGCCGCCGAACTGTCCTCCGAGCAAGCCTCGTCGCCATCGCAGCGTGACGGCAACGACTACCTGTTGTACCCGGCGGTCACCTGGCCGCACAAGGGCCACCTGGCGCTGCTCGAGGTGATGGCGGCGCTGCCCGAGGACATCGATCTGGTGCTCACCGGGGCGGAGGGTCCCGCCCACGCCGCCGTTCTCGACGCGGTGACCAGGCTTGGCCTGGGCGACCGGGTGCGCCATCTGGGCCGGCTGTCCCAGATCGAGCTCGACGGACTGTACCGGGGCGCCCTGGCCGTCGTCGTCCCCTCCGAATACGAAGGGTTCGGCATGCCGGTGATCGAGGCCGAGGCCGCCGGCGCGCCGGTGATCGCCTCGGATCATCCCGGTCTCGACGAGGCCTGCGGCGACGCCGCGCTGCGCGTGGCGACCGCCGATGTTGCGGGCTGGGTCGCCGCAGTCCAGAGTGTTCGCAGCGACACGCAGCGTCGTGAGCGCCTGGTGGTCGTTGGCCGCCGGGTGGCCGCCACCTTCAACTGGACCGACTCGGCCCGGGCACTGGTTGCCCTCCACCGGTCGGCTTGGGAGTCTCCCTCGTGAAAGTCAGGCCCGCGTGAAACTGCTTGTCATTGCGCCTCATTTTGCGCCGGATGTGGCGCCGACCGGCGAGGTGATCACGTCGATCGTCGACGGGCTGGTCGACCGCGGCCACTCCGTCCATGTGATCACCGCGTTGCCCTGGTACCGCGGCCACCGGGTCGAGGACGGTTGGGGCGGCAAGCTGGTGCGCACCGAGGCGACCGAGTGGGGTGCGATCAGCCGCCTGCACCCGTTCCCGACCGAAAAGTCGAACATTCCTGCTCGCGCCCTGGCCTTCGGTGGGTTCACTGCCCTGGTCACGCTGCGAAGCCTGGCGATCCGCCACCGTCCCGACGCCGTCCTGGCCATGTCACCGCCGCTGCCGCTGGGCTTCCCCGGCGCGCTGGTGGGGGCGGTGCGACGCATCCCGTTCGTGTTCAACATCCAGGACGTCTTCCCCGACGTCGCCGTCGAGATCGGGGCGATCACCAACCCGACGGTCATCAAGGTTGCGTCGCTGGCCGAGCGGTTCCTGTACCGACGGGCGGATGCGGTCACCGTCCTCTCGGAGGACCTCCGACGCAACGTCGCCGACAAGCTCGGGTCCGGCGGCGACGAGAAGGTGGAGGTGATCCCCAACTTCGTCGACACCCAACGGGTGCAGCCCTCGAGTACCGATGTCGCCTACCGGCGCGAGTTCGGTCTGGGCGACCGCACGGTGGTCACCTATGCCGGCAACGTCGGGTTGTCCCAGCCGGTCGAGCTGCTGGTCGAGGTGGCCCGGCGCATGGTCGAGCGGCGCGACGTCGTCTTCGTCGTCAACGGCGGTGGCTCCTCCCTTGACTCGGTGCAACGTGCGGCCGCCGGCCTGGACAACGTGGTGTTTGTCCCCATGCAGCCACGGGAGCGTCTCTCCGAGGTGCTGGCGGCGGCGGACATCCACACGATCCTCCTGCGCCACGGCCTGGCCCGGTCCTCGGTGCCCTCCAAGATGTACTCGATCCTGGCAGCGGGCCGCCCGGTCGTCGCCTCCGTCGATCCCGACACCGAGGTCACCCGGGTGCTCGATCAGGCCGGGGCCGGCGTCTCGGTGGCGCCCGGCGCCGTCGACGAGCTGCACCAGGCGATCGTCGGCCTGGTCGACGACCCTGCCCGCCGGGCGACGATGGGGGCGTCCGGGCGCAGCTGGGTGGAGCGTTGGCTCTCGCCCGCCGCGGTCGCCGAGGCCTACGAGGAGCTGTTCGAGCGGCTGATCACTCAACACAACTGACCCTTGTATAGGAAAGCTTCTGGCAGTACATTGTCGCCAAGCCTGAACCGGGGGGTTCTCATGGGCGATTCGATCGTAGTTCAGGTGGCGGTTGGGTTGGCGCTGATATTCTTGGTGCTAGCAACATTGGCTTCGGCGCTGACCGAATTGATGTCCAAGGTTTTCAGGGTGCGTGCTAAGACGCTCTGGAAGTCGCTGGCTGGGTTGCTTAATCCGCCAGCCGTAAAGACCTATGGTCCCCCCGAAGGGACATCCACCGACTTCGGGCTCGCTGCCGGCCTCAAGATGGTCACAAACGACCCTCGGCCGACTGGTGCTCAGGGTGGGAATCATACAATCACTACCGATTTGGCGATGACGCCCTCCGTCCGAGCGTTCGATCCGACGGCCGATCCAAAGAAACCCACACAGGTGGCCCAATTGCCGCCGCGCGTCTTTGCTGCAGCCTTGTTGGAGTTGGCCGAAATCAAGGGTGAGTCCGGAAGCGTCGCAGCTCGCATCAGGAAGTTAACCACGGAGTACGGTGATGCACCGTTGGCCCAGTACCTAGCGACTATTGCAGCAGGAGTGGGCGACGACGTCGACCGCTTCGTCGACCAAGTGGGCGGATGGTTTGACGCTCAAATGACCCGCCTAACCGCCGTATATAAGCGCTGGGCAACACTCATCCTCTTTGTCATCGGTCTCGTGGTGGCGTTAGGCCTAAATGCCGACGCTATCGAGATGGGCATCGCTCTGAAGGAAAACACCCAGACTCGTACCGCCCTGGCCCTTGTGGCTGACAGCGTCGCTGGTAGCGATGTTTCAGCAATGTGCACCCGCCCTGCCGAGCCTGCCGAGCCTGCCGAGACATCCGGAACATCCTCCGACGGGGACAGTGGCACAGCGGACTACATCGACCTGCGTTGTGCTAGCCAAGCAGTAGGAAAGTTGGAACAGCTACGCATTCCAATCCTGGGCAACTGGTCGTGGCAGCGCTGGTTGGACAGTTGGACTGAAGGCGGTTTGCTCGGGGGTGTTACCCATGGTGCAGGGCTTCTGATAACTGCGATAGCTTTGGCTATGGGAGCGCCATTCTGGTTTGACTTGCTCGGCCTACTTACGGGGAAACGTCGCCAGTAGCGGGTCGTCTTGGGATGGGCGCTAGTGGATCGACCTCCTGGGAGTAGTAGCGTGTCCGGCTCATGGACTCTCAGCGCTCCCTCAAAAAGATTCAGCGCGTCCAGCGGGCCGGGGTCACCCGGGCTGCGGGACAACGGCGCCCCGTGGGCTTCACGTTGCTGTTGGTCGTCATCGTCATCGTCGGCCTGGTCCTCACCGCGTTCGCTCGATCGGCCTACCGAGACGTCTCGGGCGCCGCTCCGCGTATGGCGTCGGACACGGCCGAAGGCGACCGCTATCGAAATGCCTTCGGGATCTACCTGTGCGACCGCTTTATCGAACCGTTGGCCGACGTCAAGACCGACACCACCGGGATCCACTCCCACGACGATGGTCTGATCCACATCCACCCCTCGCAGCCGAGCTCGGCGGGGTCGGGAGCGGTGATCGGCAAGTTCTTTGATGCGGTCGGCCTCGAGGCGACGCCGGACGTGGTCGTGCTCCCCGAGGGCGCAGACGCGAAGGAAAAGACCTGGACGAGCGGCACGACCACCTGCAAGGTGGGTGACGGCAAGGACGCGAAGAAGGAAAAGGGCCAGTGGGTGCTGTTGGAGTACCCGGCCCAGGCCGGTCCCGATACCGAGCCGATCGTGCACACCGACGACTTTGGTGAGCTCCCGGTGCGCACCGACGGTCAAGCCTGGACGCTCGCCTTCCTCCCCGAGAAGCAGATCGACAACGTGGCGGAGAAGCGCAAGGGCGACCTGTTGCCCCCCAGCATCGAAGCCCTGAAGAACCCCGACAACGACCAGGAGCCTGGCCAAGGAGACCTCCCGGCCAATCCTGGCGAGAACATCCCCACCGATGTCACCGTTCCGGCGGGCGACGATCCTGCACCCACGACCGGGGAACCGGCACCCACGACCGACGCCACCGCGCCGGTCACCACGGCTGCGGGCTGATCGGGCCGCCATGCGAGCGATCGTCCTGGTTGGAGGTTTCGGCACTCGCCTGCGCCCCCTCACCCTGACCCTGCCCAAGCAGATGCTGCCGGTGGCCCACACCACCATGCTCGAGCGCGTGGTCGGCGGCCTGTCGGAAGCGGGTGTGACCGAGGTGGTGCTGTCGCTCGGGTACCGGCCCGACACCTTCGTCGAGGCGTATCCGTACGGGTCCTGCGCCGGCGTCACGCTGCACTATGCGGTGGAGCCTGAGCCGCTCGACACGGCGGGTGCCATCCGCTTTGCGGCGCTGGAGGCCGGGCTGGACGAGCGCTTCCTTGTCGTCAACGGCGACGTCCTGACCGATCTGGATGTGGGCGCCCTCTGGGACCATCACGAGCGCTGTGGGGCCGAGGCGACGATCGCCCTGACGCCGGTCGAGGATCCGTCCCGTTTCGGCGTCGTGCCGACCCGGGACGACCATTCGGTGATCGACTTCGTCGAGAAGCCCGACCCCGGCACAGCGCCGACCAATTACATCAATGCCGGCACCTACGTGATGGAGCCCTCGGTGATCGGGCGCATCGCCGATGGCCGCCGGGTGTCGGTCGAGCGGGAGGTGTTCCCGGCCCTCGCCGGTGACCGCACCCTCTACGCCCTGCGCAGCGACGCCTACTGGCTCGATGCGGGTACACCCGAGACCCTGTTGCAGGCCAACCTCGACGTGCTCGCCGGCAAGCGGGCCTTCGGCAGTGATGCGGTGCACCCGTCGGCCCGCGTGCACTCCGATGCGGTCGTCGTCGACTCGATGATCGGCGCCGAGTCGGTCGTGGAGGCCGGCGCACGGGTCGAACGCTCGGTCGTGTTCGCCGGCTCGAGCATCGGCGCCAACGCCACGGTGACCATGTCGCTCATCGGTGGCACCGCCACGATCTCCGAAGGCGCCACCGTGGCCGACCTGAGCGTGATCGGCTTCGGCGAGAAGGTCGAACCCGGTGCAGTGCTGTCGGGCGACGTTCGGCCGGTGAAGGACGCCTGGCCCGACTGAGGCTCGGCCGACGGTCACCTCCGAGCTGGTCCCCATCTTTGCCAAAACTTGACCCGGCCCTGGGCTTGCGCTGGCACGTTGGGTGTGAGGGTGCATCGACGCCGCAACGAGCGGCGGCCTGAAAGGGACCCCCCATGTCAACACGTACAGCATCCGGAGCATCCGACCTGCGACGAGGGGCGGCCGCGGCCTGCCTCATCGGCGCGGGGTTGCTCCATGGGTTCATTACCCTCGAGTACGTCAATGAAAAGCTGTACATCGGCCTTCTGTTCGGACTGTCGGTGCCACTGTGCATCGGCTTGGCCGCCTACCTGTGGCAGCACGACGACCGCCGCGCCTGGCTCCTCGGTGCAGCCCTCTCGGCCGGCATGATCGTGGGCTTCCTGGTCAGCCGCACGACCGGGCTCCCCGGGTTCAACGAATCGGGAGTGTGGGCGCACTGGACCGAGGGCTTTCCGGCGTTGGCCACCGAAATCGGCTTCCTGGTGGCGGCGGCCCCGGTGCTGATGGCATCCATCGGAGCCGCTCAGGGACACGGCCAGCCGCTCCGGGGGTAGCGGATCGCCCGGCCCGACTGAGGCTCAGCCGACGGCGACCGGCGCCCTCAGCTCGGGCACCGGCGGAACGGGGTAGCCCGCCTGGGCCAACAGCCGCTCGGACAGCTGCCAGAGGTGCTCGGCGTGCACGGTGGATCGGGCCCGGCGGCCGACCGTGCCCGGGCGCTTTCGCACCCAATAGGTGCCGCTCGACCGACCGCACAGCACCGACGTGGCGGCGAACACCGGCGTTTCAGCGCCCTGTCCGGCGGTGATCAGCACCCGCTGTTCGATCGGGCGCAGCCACCGTTCCATGCGACTGGACACGTCGCCGTCCATGGCGAACTCGCTGGCGACACTGCCCGGGTGGACTGAGTGAACGACCACCCGGGTCGGGTCGAGCCGGTTGGCCAACGAACGCGTGAAGGCGACGTTGGCCAACTTCGACTCCCCGTAGACACCCAACGCATTCCACAGGCCGATGCGGCGGTGAGCAAGGCGTCCGAAGGGAATGCCGCGGGGAGCCAGGTGGTGGGCCGCAGAGGCGATGTTAATCACCCGGCTCGGGATGGCTCGGCGCATCAGGTAGTCGTCCGGTTCCGGGTCGGCAACACCGCGCAGCCGAGGGAGCAGGCGACGGGTGAGGTAGAAGTGGCCGAGGTGGTTGACCCCGAACATCGTCTCGAACCCCTGGGCGGTCTCGGTGCGTTCGCCCAGGATCAGGCCGGCGTTGTTGATCAACAGGTCGATGGTGCGACCCTCAAGAGAGGTGGCCAGGGCGCTCACCGTCGCCAGGTCGGCCAGGTCGAGCGGCAACATCTCCACCGACTCGTTGCCCGACCTGGCGATGATGTGCTCGAGCGCCCGTTCCCCCTTGGCCCGGTTGCGGACGGCGCCGATCACCGTCGCTCCACGCGTTGCCAACGCCACTGCTGTCTCCAACCCAATGCCGGAGTTGGCGCCGGTGATCAACGCCACGGAGCCGTCCAGACGCTCGGGCGAGGGCGGGTGGTCGATCGCCACGGAGGCCGGGCCGGAGGGGGGAGACACCATGGGGGCACGCTAGATGATCGGCCGTCCCCAACTTCTCGGACGGCTCCACGGGACGCAACACACCGAATGACACGGCCCTTCCCCGGGCGTACCGTGAGGCATGGCCGACACCGTCACAGCCAACTCCCGTCCCAGCGCCCCAATACCGAACCGGTACCTCGAGGGCGCCTATGCGCCGGTCGCCGAGGAGGTGACGCTCACCGATTTGGTCGTCACCGGCACCCTGCCGCCGGAGTTGGACGGGCGCTACCTGCGCAACGGTCCCAACCCGCTCGGGCCGGTCGACCCGGCCACCTACCACTGGTTCACCGGCGACGCGATGGTGCACGGCCTGCGCCTGCGGGACGGTCGGGCCGAGTGGTACCGCAACCGTTGGGTGCGC
>JACDJB010001495.1_pt1 | contig 18708 bp, 12 predicted proteins | sample 7454121 | NCBI WGS metagenome assembly JACDJB01 (sample SAMN14253290, study PRJNA609438) | sludge metagenome | isolation source: sludge after 25d culture with pyrite | collected 2018-12-20 | reverse complement strand
GGCATACGATAAAAATGGAAATCTTTGTCCGCTGGCAGACAATCTCATCAACTTTAAAGTTGAAGGAGCGGGTGAAATTGCCGGAGTCGGGAATGGCGACCAGCGCTCTTATGAGCCGTTTCAGGCTGACTACCGAAAACTGTTTTACGGGAAGGCGATGCTGATTGTCCGCTCGGAAAAAGATAATCCCGGAAATATCAAAATTGAGGCAACTTGCACCGGGTTACAATCTGCAAAACTGACGCTCACAAGCAAACAGGAAAACTGATTATCTGCTATCCCTTTTGTCTCTGAAAACTCTGAAATAAGTGGTGATCAGTGAAAAAATAAGCAGCGGAGAACCTGCATAGAACAGAATCCGGCTGTATTTTGGGTAAATTTTGGTGAATCCTTCCACATCCTGAATTCTGAAAATAAAGGCAAGTCCCAGAATGATCAGGAACAGACCGCCTGCCGTTCCGATTACGGGAAGGACTTTTCGGCATGAAAACCGTTGTCCGTATCCGGTTTCCCGGCGGAGATATATCAGAAGAAAAATCCAGAAAATCCATGATAAAACCTGAGTGAATCTGAGCGTTCTGAAATAGTTTACAAACGTTGCAATCTGACGAAAAAACAGGTTCTTCATTTCATAATATGATCTGTCATTCAGCAGAAGCACCTTTAGCTTGCTTTGGTCGCGTGTTTTGATAATGCTCAGAATTGCCTCCTCTTTTTCGTACCAGTTTAAACTGTTCCATTCCGGAATCAGAAAGGCATTCCAGAGGGTGCAGACACCGCCGTAGCCGTGAAAATCAAGCCCGCCGTTCATAATCAGGTCATTCGCTTCACAAAAGGATTTAATGCGCCGGTAAACTTCGCGGTCATACCGCTTATCAGTTGCCGTATTTTCAATTTCAAAACCGTCAACGCCAAGGTCGCGGTAGTATTCGAGCGTTTTTCGTTCGCCGTCAAACCAGTGGTTCACAAGGACGGCAGCCCCTTCAGCCCGTGCCATTGCCACAACAGCCGAATCGGGCAATCCTTTAGTGCTGAAATCGCTTTTCAGTCCAAGGAGGCTGAGGTGGTTACTTCCGGAAAACTCTTCTCCACAAAAGACGAACGGTTCGCCGGACAACTCCTTGTTGCGGCGTGAATTCACAAACTCAAGCGTCTGTTTATGGTTACTGTGGTCGGTGATGAAAAAAGCATCAAAGCCATTGCGCCGGTGCCATTTCAGCAGGTTTTCCTGTGAAATAAGCCCGTCGTGACTAAACTCGGAATGGGTGTGCGTTGTAACAAGTACCTGATTTTCCGTCTTGTTCACAATCCGATCATTGGGCAGGTGAATAAAAAGGGCAATCACAAAAAAAGTGAACCATAACCCGATGACGATGGGTAAATTGATAAGCTGTTCTCTCAAAAAACTGTTTCGCTGTTTTCTCTCTTTCTGCATCAATGCCTTTGCCAGCGTATAAACGATAAAAACCAATACCACCCAGTAAAGCACGAATACTAATTCTTTGATTGGATATAAAGCCCGGTTGAAATAAACCAGAATGCCCAATGCCGGCTCAAAAACGGTTTTTAAAGTGTTGAGCCGCACTCCGAAACCCGTTTCAGGTTCCAGAGTCAGAGCATTTTCAATATGGACGGGATAATGAAAGAGAACCGCTGTCAATGCTATGATAAGCGATAATCCCAATGGCAGATACCAAATTTTTTCATTCATTTTTTAAATATTCTTCCTTAGAAATAATTCAATTGTTTTTTCCGTGAAGCTTCCTGTTCTTTGTGATAAAATCTTTTTCTCACCACAAAAAGCCACAGCGTTTTATTTAATCAATTTTGCAACATATTGTTGCTTACATTTTTTCAGTCGTAAAGTTTACAGCATTTGAGTTACAACAAATTAAAAGTATTCCGGAAAATTTCTTCACAGATATTTTATTCAAAATTAGTTCAAATTTGACCGATTCCGGAAAATCTTTCCTGATTTATTGACAGAAATCACTTTGAACCGAAGAAAAAATGCTATTTTGCTGTGAATTGGCAGCGCATAAAATTGCAATATAGCAGTAATTTTTTTTACTTGCTTTATAATTTAAAGCGGGTATTCATTGTGGTAAAATAATCTGAAAAACATGGACAGAAGGTCATTTTTGCAAAAAGCATCTGCCGGAACAGCCGGAATAGTTGCGTCAGTTCGTATGCCGGCATTTATGCACGAACCGAAAATCAAAGTCGGGCTGATTGGCTGCGGCTGGTACGGAATGGTGATAGTTAATGCCGCATTTAAAGTTGGCGACGTGGAGATTGTGGCAGTTTGCGATGTGGATTCGGAACATCTGGAAAACAGCGCCCGCGAAATCGCGAAACTGCAGGGAAGTCTTCCCCGAAAATTTAAGGATTACCGGGAACTGTTAGAAATAAAAAACCTGGAAGCGGTGATTATCGGAACTCCGCCGCAATGGCACGCACTCCAGTTTATTGCCGCCTGCGAAAAAGGGCTGCACATCTATTGCGAAAAACCGCTTGCTTATGATGTGGAGGAGGGCAAGGCGATGGTGAAAGCGGTGGAAAAAGCCGGAAATATTGTGCAGATTGGTTTCCAAAGACGACAGAGCGCTTCATTTCAAAAAGTCAGAGAGCTGATTGAAAACGGTACAACCGGAAAAATCCGGCAGATTGCTGCCCAAATTCACTATAATCCGGGGCAGGAAGATACCACAATTCAGGAGCCGCCCGCTTCATTGGATTGGGATGCCTGGTGTGGACCGGCGCCAAAACTTCCCTACAGACCCAGTATCGGGCACAAGGCATGGAGACTGGAAAAAGAGTACGGAAACGGACATTTAGTGGATTGGGGAATTCATCATATCGATATTATCCGCACGGTGATGGGCATGGAAATTCCGGATTCAATTCATGCCGAAGGCGCTCTGGATATACTGAAGGGAAGGATTACAACTCCCGATACGCTGAACGTTACCATGAATTTTAAAGAGTGCCCCGTTTTATGGGAGCACCGGCTTTGGGGAACCGGTGAGTTTGACGCCCGTTTCAACAACGGAATTTTCTTTTATGGCGAAAAAGCCACCCTGTTTGCTTCCAATGACGGATTGATGTTGCAACCCGTCGGAAGAGACCGACAGCAGCAAATTATGGAAACTCCGACCCCGGACGTGCAGGAGAAACATGTTGCAGATTTTATTCGGGCTGTGAAAGCGAACGACAAAAAACTGCTGAGCTGCACCACCGAAGATGCCTGGAAATCTACCACAACCGTACAGCTTGCAATGATCTCTTACTACACCGGCTCCGGTGTAAAATGGGATAATGCCCAAAAAACGATTGTTGAAAATGAAACGGCAGCAAAGCTGCTTGCCAGAAAATACAGAGGCGGTTATATTCGTCCTGTATGATGTTTGTAGTCAGTTGATTATTTGATGTATGAGGATTTTGTAAAAATAAAAACATAATCAAAATGAAAACTTCTCTTTTCTCTTTTTTCTTGCTTTTTTCCCTTTTGGCAAATGCTCAAAAAGGGGAAATCATTCAAAAAAATGCAGTAGTTGAAAAAGCCGGCAGTGGCTATTCGTTTACCGAGGGACCTGCCGAAGCCTACAATGGCAGGGTCTATTTCACAGATCAGCCAAATGACCGGATTTATGTTTGGGACGAAAAAAACGGGGTGTCGCTCTGGCTGGAAGGAACGCGCCGTTCCAACGGTATGTATTTCGACCGGAAAGGCAATTTATACACTTGTGCTGATCTGCACAATCAGTTGGGCTATTTCGACCAAAACAAAGCTTTTCACCTTGTTCACGAAGGATATGACGGAAAATTGCTCAACGGACCAAATGATGTTTGGGTTTCGCGTGATAGGAAAATTTATATTACAGATTCCTACTATCATCGAAAATGGTGGGAAGAGGGGCGCGGTGAAGAGCAGGAGGTGCGCGGGGTTTATTACATCAGTCCTGACGGGAAAATCACCCGTGTGATTGATGACTACAAGCAGCCCAACGGATTAGTTGGAACGCCCGACGGCAAAACGCTTTATGTGTCGGATATTAATGACCGGAAAACATGGAAATATGATATTCAGCCGGATGGCTCTCTCGCGAATAAAACTTTTTTTGCACCAAACGGGTCTGACGGAATGACCATCGACAATAAGGGAAATGTTTATCTTACCTTGGGGAAAGTGTGGGTTTACTCTCCTGATGGAGAGTTGATTAACGAGATTGACGTGCCTGAAAGTCCCTCCAATGTCTGTTTTGGCGGAAAGAAAAAAAACGTGCTGTTCATTACGGCGCGAACATCAGTATATACATTAAAAATGAAAGTAAAAGGAGTGAATTGATATGGTGAAAATTGTAGTTGTAGGGTTTGGGTTTATGGGAATGACCCACACCGGTAATATTTTGAAGAATCCCGCTGTGCGCCTTGCTGCCATTGTGGATAAAGATAAGGAGGGTATTTTTAAAAAACTCAGAGAACAAACAGGAAATTTCGCCACGGATGCTCTTGCGGCAAAAGACCTTGAAAAGGTGAATATTTACGACGATTTTGAAAAATGCCTTGAAACTGAAAAACCTGATGCCTGCATTATTTCTGTGCACACAAAGCTGCATTTTGAGATGGTTAAACTTGCACTTGAAGCCGGCGTTCATGTTTTTGTGGAAAAACCGTTTGTGCTGAGTGTGGAGGAGGGCGAAACGCTGATTCGGTTAGCACAGGAGAAAAACAGGATTCTGATGGTGGGGCATGTGGTCAGGTTTATGCCTGCGTATTCTTATCTGAAAGACCTGATTGACAGTGAGAAATATGGGAGACTGAAGTTTCTGTCGCTCTCCCGGTTTTCGGGTGTGCCGGCGTGGGGGCAGTGGATTGACAGGCAGAAAGAGTTTGGCTCATCGGGGGGAGCGCTGTTCGATCTGGTCATTCACGATATTGATTTTGCGCAGTGGGTGTGCGGTGTTCCCGGAGAAATCAGTTCCTTCAATCTGCCGGGAAAATTGAGTGCGTATGATTATGTGTCTGCTAACTGGAGCTATCCGGGGAAGGAGCTGCAGGTCAGGATTGAAGGAGGAAATGTTTTTCATACGGAATATCCTTTTCAGGCGCGGTTTTCGGCTCAGTTTGAAAATGCAAGTGTTTTTTATACTTCCGAAAATCCTGAAAATATTGTAGTGGCAACCAATTCTCAGTCGGAGCTTGCTCCGGCAGGTGATGCAAACGATGGGTTTTCTTCCGAAATCAACTATTTCATTTCATGCGTTGAATCGGGTGAAAAACCTGTGAAATCTTCCCCCGAATCGGCATTGGAGAGCATAAGGGTTTGCTACAGGCATATCCCTGAATAAAGAGAAGAGTTTCACGCAAAGAGAAAATAATTAAAAACTCAAAAACAGAAATGCCACAAAGTCACTAAATCCTGCCTTTGGCGGGCACAAAGTTTCACAAAAAGCTGATAATCAGTTTTAAATAATTTGTGAGTTTTCGTGCCTGCCTGTCGGTAGGCAGGTTTTTGTGCTTTTGTGGCAAAAAGTTCTTTTCGCGTAAAAAATATTTAAAAACTAAAATTTCAAAACCATGGTAGTTATTCATTCTTACGGTTGGGCAGTTTTTCTTGCCTTTATCACAATGTTGTGCTGGGGTTCGTGGGCTAATACCCAAAAAATGGCTCAAAAACAGTGGCCCTTTCAGCTCTATTATTGGGACTATGCCATTGGCGTACTGATTTTGGCGCTTCTGCTTGCCTTCACAGCCGGCAGCATTGGCACCGAAGGCAGGAGTTTTCTTGCCGACTTGCAGCAGGCTGACGGAAAATCGCTTATTGCCGCATTCACCGGCGGCGTTGTTTTTAATCTTGCCAATATTCTGTTAGTAGCCGCCATTGCCATTGCCGGAATGTCGGTTGCTTTCCCTATCGGCATCGGATTGGCATTGGTGCTGGGCGTTGTAACCAATTTTATCGCCACACCGCTCGGAAATCCGGTGGTTCTGTTCACCGGCGTGGCTTTGGTAACCGTAGCCATCATTTTAGATGCGCTGGCATACCGGAAAATGTCGGGAAAAGGCGCCGGAGCTTCCGGGAAAGGAATCATCATTTCGTTAGTTGCCGGTTTTCTGATGGGATTTTTCTACCGCTTTGTGGCTGCTTCCATGTCTGCCGACTTTATAAATCCAGAAGCCGGAAAACTGACTCCATATACTGCGTCAGTTGTTTTTGCAGTGGGACTGCTGATTTCCAACTTTGCATGGAATACCTTTTTCATGTATCGCCCCATTGACGGCGAAAGGGCAACTTTCAGAGATTATTTTGCAAAAGGAGACACAAAACTGCATCTGATTGGAATTTTGGGCGGCGCAATCTGGAGTTTGGGAATGACGCTCAACATTATTGCTGCCGAACAGGCGGGATTTGCCATTTCCTACGGATTGGGGCAGGGAGCCACGCTCATTGCAGCGCTTTGGGGTGTGTTCATCTGGAAGGAATTTAAGGGTGCGAAAGGTGTAACCGGCTTACTTACAGCCATGTTCCTGTTCTTTGTTGTAGGACTTGCACTGATAATTGCTGCAAGATTATTTTAATCGGCATGAAGAATAAAATCGTTGTTGTTGGCAGTTCCAATACGGATATGGTGGTCAGGGTGCCGCATATTCCCGCGCCGGGCGAAACCGTTCTTGGCGCTGACTTTATGGTTATTCCCGGCGGGAAAGGGGCAAATCAGGCAGTTGCTGCCGCTCGTGCCGGTGCAGATGTAACCTTTATAACCTGCGTTTCCGATGATGCTTTTGGAAAGCAATCCGTTGAAAACTATAAAAAGGAGGGAATTGATGTTTCATTTATAAAAGTGCAACGGGGAACCCATTCCGGAATTGCACTGATTAATGTGGCAGAGGATGGAGAAAACAGTATTGCGGTAGCGCCCGGCGCCAACAGTTTTCTTCTGCCGGAAGATATTCACCGGTTTGAAAAAGCTTTTGAAGGCGCTAAAATGGTGCTGGCACAATTAGAAATTCCGCTGAAAACGGTAGAGGCGCTGGCAGAAATCGCCCGCTCAAAAAAGATTCCCTTTATTCTGAATCCGGCTCCCGGAACGGAAATACCAAAAAGCCTGCTGGAAAATGTGTCTGTCATTACCCCTAATGAAACGGAAGCAGCGATTCTTTCAGGCACTGAAGAATTTACGGAAAACGATATTCCGCAGATGGCAGAAAAAATTTCCGGTGCCGAAAACAGGACGGTCATCATCACGATGGGCAGAAAAGGCGTTTACCTGAAATCTCCCGGATTTGAAGGAGCAATTTCAGGCTATAAGGTTGATGTTGTGGATACTACTGCCGCCGGCGATGTGTTTAACGGAGCTTTGACTTCGGCGCTTGCGGACGGTGCAGAGATAACTGCTGCCATTGATTTTGCCCAGCGCGCAGCAGCCATTTCGGTTACGCGAATGGGAGCACAGCCATCGACGCCAACGTTAGAGGAAATCCGGCAGTTTCAGTTTAAATAAGTTGAACTGCAATAAACATAATTGTTCACAAAATATAATTTTATGTGATGATAAAAAAAGATTTTACCACGGAGAACACAGTGTTCCACGGAGGAAAAGATAAAAATTGAATAAACAGCAGGAAAATTAAAAATTATGAAGACTTTTATTTACGCTTTGATGATTTTGACATTTTTGTACGGATGCACAGTGCACCCGGAAAAAAGCAGACAGCAACCTTTTGCTGACGGAGAAACAATCAAAGTTTCCAAAACGGTGTTGCAGGATAAAATTAAAGGTGGCTGGGCAGGGCAGGTTATCGGCTGTACCTATGGCGGACCTACCGAATTCCAGTGGAACGGAACCATGATCGGCGATCATGTTCCCATTCCGTGGGACGATACCCGGATGTTGTGGTATTATGAAAATGAACCGGGTTTATACGATGATGTTTATATGGACCTCACTTTTGTGGAAGTATTTGAAAAACATGGACTTGATGCCCACGACTCGCTTCATGCGCTTGCTTTTGCACACGCTGAATATCCCTTGTGGCATGCCAACCAGTCGGCGCGCTACAATATTCTGCATGGAATCATGCCGCCGGAATCGGGGCACTGGAAAAATAATCCCCATGCCGATGATATTGATTTTCAGATTGAATCGGACTTTGCCGGACTGATGTCGCCGGGAATGGTTAATTCGGCTGTTGGAATTGCCAATCGCATCGGCCACATTATGAACTACGGAGATGGCGTTTATGGCGGAATTTATGTGGCTTCGATGTATGCTCTCGCTTTTGTGAGCGACAACATTGAATTTATTGTGGAGGAAGCGCTGAAAACCATTCCGCCGCAGAGCGAATTTTACCGCTGTATTTCTGATGTAATCCGGGCTTACAGGCTGAATCCAAACGACTGGAAATCGGCATGGTTCAGAGTACAAAAGAGATGGACTTACGACAAAGGATGCCCCGACGGGGTTTTCCGTCCGTTTAATATAGACGCAAAAATCAATGCGGCGTACATTGTTATCGGGTTGCTTTACGGGAAAGGTGATTTTGGTGCAACCGTTGATATAAGCACCCGCTGCGGATACGATTCGGATTGTAATCCAGCCAATTCCGGCGGCATTTTGGGAACAATGCTCGGCTATGAAAATATCCCTGATTATTGGAAACAGGGAATTGACAAAGTTGAAAATATGGATTTTAAATATACCGATATGTCGCTGAATAAAGTGTATGAAATTGGGTTCCGCCATGCGGCGGAAATGATAAAACGCAACAGTGGGCAGGAGGAGGAGGATAGTTTTCTGATAAAATATCAGACTCCCAAAACGGTTCCGTTGGAAATCGGGTTTGAAGGTTTACATCCATCTGAGCGAAGAAGATTGAGGCAACAGATTTCTGCCGGCAATCCCGAAATTTCATTTGAGTTTGAGGGGACAGGTTTTGTGGTAGGCGGCGGCGCGTTCAAACCGGCAAATATGCCCGATGAAGTGCTTGAAATTGAAGTTTATGCCGGCGAACAATTGCTGGAAACAGCTAAATTACCCACACTTTCGCGAATACGTCGCAATGAGGTAACCTGGAATTATGACCTTCCCGAAGGAAAACACACCATCATATTAAAAGCGCTGCATGTTCCTGAAGGATATGGGATTAATCTGGGTGATTTAGTTGTGTATTCAACCCAAAAACCCGAAAAAAGAACATATTTTTCTGAATTTTAATCATTAATTCAATATATTATGAATAGACTGAATTTGAGTTTGATTGTCGTTGCGCTCTTTTTTCTTGGAGCTTGCGGATTGACCGGCGGTTCAAAAATTCCGGTAATTTTTGACACCGATGCCAACAACGAAGTGGATGATCAGTTTGCGCTGGCGTATCTGCTTTTTAGTGGTGATCATTTTAAGGTAGAGGGAGTTACGGTAAATGCCACAAGTACGCCCGAAAGTATTATGGATGTGTCGGATGTCAAGGATCATTACGATGAAGCCAAAAGGGTGATGCAGCTTTGCGGAAATCTTTTTGATAAAATTCCGTTAAAAACCGGCGCCCAGGGCTCTTTTGAGGAGATTAAAAACAGCATTGGTCAGCCGCAGTTTGACGGACATGAAGCGGTGGATTTTATCATTGAGCAGGCGATGAAAAAACGCAATAAAAAGCTGGTGCTTCTTCCCGTGGGAAAGCTCACCAATATTGCACTGGCGCTGATGAAAGAGCCTGCAATTGCAGAAAAAGTGAGAATTGTCTGGTTGGGTTCCAATTATCCCAATCCGGGCGAGCACAACCAGGATTGGGATATTGAATCCATGAACTACATTTTGGATGTGGATGTGCCGTTTGAAATGGTTACCGTTCGTGGCGGAAAACCTTCGGGAACGGCTGCGGTGATGGTCTCAAAAGATCAGATTTCGCACCGGATGCCGGGGAAAGGACCAAAAATCAAAACTCCGGTTACCGGTCGCCACGGCGGTCAGTTTAACAATTTTGGAGACTATGCCGTGAATCTGTTTGAGCAATACGGAATGTGGGGAAATCCACCGGGAAGGGCACTGTTTGATATGGCAGCCGTTTCGGTGGTAAAAAACCCCGGTTTTGCTGAAAACAAGGAGATTCCGGCGCCGGTTTATGTGGATGAAAAATGGGTGGAGCGCCCAAATAATCCGCGTAAAATCACTATTTGGGAATGGTTTGACATTTATGCTATCCCAAGCGATTTCTTCAAAACGATGGATAATTATAAATTAGTGAAAGCTAAGTGATTATTGATTTTTAAGCCCGGCTTGAAAAAATATGCCCTTAAAATCTGTCAAACGGCAGGTTTTAAGGGCTTCTCTTTTTATTCGCGATTTGCTTTCGGTGTTCTGCTTTTTAGATACTCCGCTATTCAAAGCTTACTTTCCCGAAAAACTCAGGTCGGTGATAGTCGGGATTTTCAGTTTTTACCGGATTCCAGGTAACAAAATGGGGAACTGCCGTTTCGTCGCCGCACTTGTAAAAATTAGCAGTTGCTTTCAGTTCGTTAAAAGATTTCAATTCTGTATAGGCAAAGCTTTCAATGGGAATGCGAATCATCATCTCCCATTCATAATGCCCCGATTTGGCTTCAAAAGGCTGATTGCCCAAAGTGGATTTGATTTCGATTTTCTCTATTGTGGAAGGCTCAACAAATTTCCGGTTGCCCCTGCCCGGTCCAAAAGCGAGATGGATTGTGCCGATGCAGTTAAATTCAAAATTGTAGTAGTTTTCACCGTCGGGCGAGATGAAGAATTCCACGCAGCTGTCTTTGTAAACTTCGCCGTTGGTGCGGGTTTCCACTGCGCGGATATGTTTCTCTTCCACATAGTATTTCAGCCAGATTTCATTGCCGATATGCCCGATTCTGAAATAGACTTTGGGCTGATAACCGAACTCTTCCCAGTTTAAAACCTGCACGGGAGTGGTTATGGTCTGCTTTTCGAGAAGACTTTCTGCTTCTGCAAATGAAACCGACTTTTTTGCATTGATTTTCTTAACAAATAAATGGTTCATAACAATAAAATTGAGTTTTTGTAAAGATAGCCAATATTTATTCTTTCAATTCCCAATCTGTAAATATATTTGAGGTCTGTTTTTGCCCTTTTGATGATGAATAATAGTGAATTTGTAATTGTTTTAACCGAGCATCTGCATTTCGGAACGGTTTTTCAGCCCTTTCTGATTCACCGGCAGGATAAGTTTTACATAACTGAAAGGATTATTAAGCCTTATGAGTCCAACAGTATTGGTTATAAGCTAAATGCTTATGAGTCAGAACTTGTAAAGCAAATTGAAAAATACAGCGACCAGCGGTTAATGAGAAGATTTTCGCGGGCAAAAACCCTGAATGATTTTTATGCTACGCTTGAACCGGAATTTTTCAGAAAGCATATTGCTCCTTTCATCGGGCAGTGTATGTATGAAGTTGCGCGGATTTTAATGGTCAGTCCGGTGCGGCTGATGTTTAAAAATGTGAAATATGCCAACATTCACGATGAAGATGAAATTGCAGTTTCGCCCCTGTTTCCCCGTCCGGTTTTTAATTTTGAGCGTACGGAAAACGATACCCGCTACCGGTTGAAAATTTTCTCGGATGAAAAGGAAATTCCTTTATTGGGCAGAGGTGCCAGAATTGTAGCAGAAAAACCGTGTGCTTTCATTGTCGATAAGAAAATGTTTGTTTTTGAGTCGTTGGATGCAAAAAAGCTCACTCCGTTTTTTAATAAAGAGTATATTTCGGTGCCCCGGAATCTCGAAGAGAAATATTACTCCGGGTTCATAAAAAATACGATTCGCGATTTTGATGTGGAGGTCAGAGGATTTCAGGTGAAAAGAGGGGAAACAACCAAAGTTGCAGTGTTGTCGTTGGAGAAAAATCTGAAATATGAGCCCTGTTTTGTACTGACTTACAGATATGATAATGAATCTTTTTTAGCCGGTTCCGGCAGGCAGTCGGTAGTGAAGTTTCAAAAGAAAGACGAAAGTTTTTTGTTTCTGAAAATCAGTCGGGATAAAGAGTGGGAGTCCGCTGTGTTAGAGGCGCTTATGCTAAACGGGCTACGTGATAAAGAAGGTTTTCTTTCCATCAAAAACAGCGAATTGTTAGAAGACGATGGCGCTTTCTACTTTTATGTTGACTGGCTAAATGAAAACAGGGCGGAATTGCAGAAAAAAGGTATTGTCATTGAGCAGAGGAAATTAGACAAGAGCTATTTTATCGGCGAGCGGAAAATTGAGATAAAAACGGGCTTAACCGATGACTGGTTTGATATTTATGCAACAGTTGTGTTTGGCAATTTTCGGATACCTTTTTATAAGCTGAAAAATTTTATTCTCAATGATATCCGTGAGTTTGAACTGCCGGATGGCGAAATAGCAATAATTCCCGAAGAGTGGTTTGCCCGTTACAAGGCTTTACTGCCGTTTGCACGGGTCAAAAATGAGAAAATGCAATTTGGCAAACATCATTTTGCATTATTCAAAGAGATTTTGGAACCCGAAAATGCAACCTTCATTAAAAGAATTGAAGCGCTATCCGGCTCAGGGGGCAAAATTCTTCTGCCCGACGGGTTGAATGCACGGATGAGAAATTACCAGAAAGCTGGTTTTCGGTGGATGCAGGGATTGCACACAAACGGTTTCGGTGGCTGCCTGGCAGATGATATGGGATTGGGAAAAACTTTGCAGACACTTGCTTTACTGTTGAAAAACAGACGTAGGGAAAATGCTGTGATTCAGGGTGATATGACAAATGACGGGCAGCTGACTCTTTTCGGTTCAGCTGAAACACAGATTGAGAGACAGCTTGCCAGTCTGATAGTTCTGCCCACTTCGTTAGTGCATAACTGGGAAGCTGAAATTCAAAAGTTTACGCCTTCGCTCAGCATATACAAACATGTGGGGCAGCAGCGTAAGAGCGATGGACAGCTGGCTGCCGCAGTTTCTGCTTTTGATGTTATTCTGACAACTTACGGAACTGTGCGCAACGATGCCGAAAAGTTGTCAAAATTCAGGTTTTTCTATCTCATTTTGGATGAAAGTCAGTACATAAAAAACCCCGGATCGAAAACTTACAGGGCGATTATGAAACTAAAGGGCGAACATCGCCTGACCTTAACCGGCACTCCCATCGAAAATTCGCTTTCCGATTTGTGGGCGCAATTGAATTTTCTGAACAAGGGAATGTTGGGCAATCTGACATTTTTCAGGCGATTTTTCATCAATCCGATAGAAAAAGAGAGCGATGTCAGGCAGCAGGAAAAGCTGATGACACTGATAAGACCGTTTGTACTGCGCCGCACTAAGGAGGAAGTTGCCAAAGATTTGCCGCCGCTTATGGAGCAGGTAATCATTTGCGAAATGGAGGAAAAGCAGCAACGCGCATACGATTTGGAAAAGTCGGCTATCCGCAATTCGATTTTGGAAGGAATTGACCATGGCGGAATAAAAAATTCAGCAATGATAATTTTGCGTGGTTTTACCCGGCTGCGCCAACTTGCAAATCATCCCGGAATGGTTGAGGATGTTGAGGTTGAGGAATCAGGAAAGTTTGAGGAAATTTTCAGAATGCTGGAGAATGTGGTTGCCGAAAAACATAAAGTGCTGATTTTTTCTTCTTTCGTCAGACATCTGGAGTTGATACGCGAACGGATTGAAAATGAAAACCTGAAATACAGCATGTTGACCGGAAAAACCATAAACCGTAGTGAAGTTATCAGCCGTTTTCAGGGAGATGCGGAGAATCATATTTTTTTAATTTCGATGAAAGCGGGTGGGGTAGGGCTGAACCTCACCGGCGCTGATTATGTGTTCATCGTTGACCCGTGGTGGAATCCTGCGGTGGAAAATCAGGCAATCAGCCGGGCACACCGGATCGGGCAAGACAAGCCGGTGTTTGTTTACCGGTTTATTACGCAGGGTTCAATCGAGGAGAAAATCCAGCAGCTTCAGCAACGCAAAAGCTCTTTGGCTGATAAGTTTATCAATTCCAACAACCCGTTGCAGGAAATTTCAAGGGAAGAGATTCTGAATCTGTTTGAATAAAACAACCTCACTCAAAGGGAGATAATTTTGCTGAGTTCCAACCATTCCGGGTCGATTTGCTTATGCTTTGTAAAAGCTTCTTCCAAAGGAGTATAAACAATTTTATCGTGAATCATTCCAACCATTACCCCTTGTCTGCCTTCCAGCAATGCGTTGACTGCCGTATGCCCCAAAATGCTCGCCAAAACCCTGTCATTACAGGAAGGAGCGCCCCCGCGTTGCAGATGTCCGAGAATGGTTACACGCGTTTCATATCCGGGAAGCTTCTTTTTCACTTTTCGCGCAATTTCTAATGCGCCCCCTTCTTCATCGCCTTCGGCAACAATAACAATTCCCGATGTTTTGTTTTTGCGTCGCTCCCGCTCCATATAGCTGCATATTTTATCAATATCGGTTTCTGTTTCGGGCAGAAGCGCTGCTTCTGCACCAGTGGCAATTGCGGTGTGAAGCGCAATAAATCCCGAATGACGCCCCATCACTTCCACAAAAAAGAGCATGTTGTGCGACTCGGCGGTGTCCCTGATTTTATCCACTGCTCTGACTGCCGTATTGATAGCCGTATCAAAACCGATGGTGTAGTCGGTTCCGAAAATGTCATTGTCAATGGTACAGGGAATTCCGATAACCGGAAGACCAAATTCCTTGTACAGACAGTTGGCGCCACGAAATGAGCCGTCGCCGCCATTAACAATCAGGGCATCCACACCTATTTCCCGGAGGTTTTCATAAGCTCTCCTTCTCACTTCTTTTTGCTCGAAATCCGCACAGCGCGCTGACTTAAGCATGGTTCCCCCCTGCGCTATGATTTTAGAGACTGAATGCGAGTGCATTTCAATGAATTCCTTGTTGAGTAAACCGGCGAAGCCATGTTTAATTCCAACCACTTCAACTTTTCTGTATATGCCGGTGCGCACGATGGCACGAATGGCGGCATTCATGCCGGGGGCATCACCGCCAGAAGTGAGAAGTGCAATTTTTTTGATAGCTAAATTATTCATTTTGGATTTTTTATTCTGTTTTGTTCCGATTTTGGGATTAACCTGAGTTATCCTTTATTCTTTTTCAAAACTGAGCATCAAAATAAAAAATGCTCTGAAACAAAATTCAATTTTCCGCTAAATTAGCTTTTAAATTAGAAACGGGCGGAATTGGTAATTTCAAGTTTGCTTTGTTGAATCGATCGATTGTTTGAATAATAGTTCCTTATGAAAAGCACCTTGTTCTGTATTTATAAAATCATTTACTATATCAATTACGAAAAAAAATAGAATTGTAATTGCGAATGTATTTGATACCAGACAAAATTCTGTTAAAATTCAAAAAACTAAACCGTAAATCAGCGCCAATATCTAACTGTTTCGTTAATACAGCATTTTTTAATGTACTCTGTGATGTGTTCGGAAGGTAGGAATACTCTATTCTGCCTGACGGGTAAAACAAATTTTATATTACCTTGTTTTCTTTTATTGATTTACTGAATAAGCTTTGTATCAATACGATACACTCCCGAATTGAATTTTAGTTTGATTTTGCCGGTGGTTTCATCTTTTTGAATTCTGAAACTTTCCGGTTTCTTTCCGTCAATCTTTATGGTGTTTAATTGGCATTCGGGCAGAAACAGGATTGCAGAGGTGTTGTGCGGTATTTCCACTTCAATTTGAAAATCAGCACCGTTTCTTTTCCATTCCGAGCGGATTTTTCCATAGGGCGAATTGAAACCCGATTTGACAAATGTCAGGTCTCCTGCCACTTCAGGTCTGAGCTCAATCTCTTTGTATGCCACCGAATGGGGCGCTTGCCCGATACCGCCCAAACCGGCATAAAACCACTCCATAACATGCCCTAACATCAAATGGTTGTTGGAAACATTTTCCAGTGCAGCCCACGACTCGGTGAGTGCTGTTGCTCCTTTTTTTAGCTGAAATCCGTATCCGGGAACATCATCACGGTTAATCATTTCATACATCAGCTGAGCCGCACCGCCTTTGGTGAGCGCTTCCACCAAATAGTGAAATCCTACGTCGCCGGCAGTCAGCGCTTTGTTGCCGGCATGAATAGAGTCCACAAGGTTTGCAAACACCTTCTCCCTGTTTGCATCTTCCACAATGTCCATGCAATAGGGCATTGACATTGCTGTTTGGCTGCCGGTGGAATAGACATTGGTTTCGGCATTAAAAAATGTAGAATTGAAAGCCTGCCGGACTTCATCTGCCCATTGCTGCAAATCTTCCTGTTCCGGTTTGCCGAGCAGTTGTGCCATTTCTGCCATCACTTTTAAATTATAGAAATAGGTAGCAGTTGCTGTCAGAGAAATGGGAGTGAGCTGGGACACACCCGGCTGGCGGGGACCTAAATCAAACCAGTCACCCAACCCGTGATTGAGAATGTGGTTTTCCGATTTGCTTTTCAGGTAGTTTACATAGCGATTCATCATGTGCCACGCCTGTTCAATGATTTCCCTGTCGCCATACCATTTATAGAGCAAATAGGGAAGAATAACGGCTGCGCTTCCCCATTCGGGTGAATCGCGGAAACCGCCCAAAAACTCCACATATTCGGGAGCAATGTCAGGAACTAACCCGTCTTCTGTCTGGGAATCCATCATGTCAAAAATCAGTTTCCGGTAGAGATGATAAACATCATAGCGAAAGTGAACACCCTGTCCCATCAGGTGAGTTTGCTCTAACCAGCCAAGCTTTTCCCGGTGAGGACAATCGGTGAGCACACTCTGAAAATTGCTTTGGATAGCGCGGTCGATCAGCGTGTGAATCTGATTCAGCAGCGGATTGCTGCACTCAAAGGTTCCGTTTTCGGGTGCAGAGTTGCGGGTGTGCAGAAAAGTCAGCTTTTCAATTTCGGGCAATCCTTCCGGATTGCTTTTTCCTGCCGGAACGGCGTCGCTTATCTGAACATAACGAAACCCGTAATAGGTAAACTGCGGCTTCCAGTTTTCCGAGCCGTTGCCATTCAGTGTATAGGAAAAATAGAACGGATAGCCGGATGCACGCTGGTTAACCGTTTTGTCCGGGTTTAAAAGCTCTGCGGGCCAAAGTTTTATCTCTTGTTCTGCTTTTCCTTTGACGCTCAGTTCGATTATTCCCGAGGCATTCTGTCCAAAATCATAGAGCCAGGTGCTGTCTCCCAATGAAATTATCTCTTTTACTTCGATCTTTTCCATCTCTTGCAGCGGATAATCATTTTCGGCAATGAGTTTTCCCGCCGGAGCGGTAACAGTTAGTGCATGCTGCCAGTGTGAGTCGTTGAAACCGGTGGAATTCCAGTCCTTTTCCGCCAAAAAGGCATTGTAATCTTCGCCACCGAAAATACTGGTGTAGGTGATGGGGGAGGGGGTTGTTTTCCATGTTTCGTCAGTTGGAATGGTTTCCGACGTCCCATCAGGATAGCGAATATGAAGCAGTGAAATCATTTTGGGCATACCGTAGGCGATAACTAATTTCCGGTACCGCTCGCGGTTTATGTTGTAAAAGCCGTTTCCCACAACGGCACTCAGCACATTATCTCCGGTTGTCAGCATGGGTGTAACATCGTAGGTGTTGTACAGGATTGTTTTGTCATATTGTGTCCAGCCGGGTGCAAGAAAAGAGTTTCCGATTTTTTCTCCATTCAGAAAAGCTTCATAATGCCCAAGCCCGGAGATGAACAGTGTTGCCGATTCCGGTTTTTGAGAAAGGGGAAACGATTTTCTGAATTGCGGTACGATAGGGCGTTGCACAGCCTTGTCGCCCAGATGATCGCCCGAACCGTGAATGCCGGGAACCAGCCGCAGTCCGGAGCCAAGCTCTTCAATGGCAATCCATTTGGCATTTTCAATGGGCAAATCCGAAAAGAGACCTGTTTGCCACCAGCTTGTTTCGCTCCATGCAGACTCATTTCCGTTTGCATCCCAGATTTTTACTTTCCAGAAATACTTTTTCCCTGAAACAAATGGTTTCCCGTTATAAATTATGTTGAAAGCCTGTTCTGATTCGATTTTTCCTGAGTCCCAGAGTGCTCCGCTTTCTTTATTGAGTTCGTCCGGATTTTCGGAAACAATTATCCGGTATGCCGACTGCATAACCTCTTTTTGTGGTGAACTGATTTTCCAGCCTAAAAGCGGCGCCTGTGTGTCTATCCCGACAGGCTCAGTTTTGAAATTGCAGGTTAAGTCTGTTGCTGCCAGCTCCGGCTGCCGGGAACAAGCCATCATTAGAAAAACTGAAACCAATATACCGGTAAATAAATTTATCTGCTTCATTTGATTTTTTCTTAAAGTTGAAATGTAAAGGTGGCAAAAAATTTTGAATTTATTGTTTGGGGAGATTATGAATAGATTGATTTTACCTCAATAGGAGTACACAATAATATTGTTTGTTCCCAGACTGCCAGCCAAATTACAGCTCATTTTAAATGAAAATCAGGAGCATAATAGTACCGTTCCAGAGCTTAGTGACCCAATGCAAAAAACCCGATAGCTATTTGTTACCGGGCTTTTTATTTTTGTGTGTTTTAGAGTCAATACTTCGTTAAAAACAATGTTAAATAATTGATAATGAGCAAAATAAGTGAATAAAATATTTGACTAAACCCCTGATAATCAATATCTTAATGGATTTTACCACAAATCTACTCAAGTATGATTACCAGGGGATGCTT
>JACDJB010001494.1_pt1 | contig 18728 bp, 15 predicted proteins | sample 7454121 | NCBI WGS metagenome assembly JACDJB01 (sample SAMN14253290, study PRJNA609438) | sludge metagenome | isolation source: sludge after 25d culture with pyrite | collected 2018-12-20 | reverse complement strand
GTTGTGGACGGGCGACCTCGCCACCACGGACGCCGACGGCTACTACACCATCGCGGGAAGGCGCAAAGAGATGTTCATCTCAGGCGGGGAGAACGTCTTCCCCACCGAGATCGAGAGCGCCCTCTACGACCACCCAGCCGTCAACGAGTGCGCAGTCCTTGGCGTGCCAGACGAGCGCTGGGGCGAAGTCGGCGTCGCGTACGTGACCTTGCGTCCCGGCGCGGCCGCCTCCGTGGAGGAACTGCGCGGGCACCTCCTCGCGCGCCTGGCGCGCTACAAGGTCCCGAAGCACATCGAACTGGCTGAAGAGCTGCCGAAGAGCGGCGCAGGCAAGATCCTCAAGACGACGCTGAAAGAGCGCTTCGAGCGCTCCCACCAAGGAGGGGAAGCATGACGGCAGGACAGCGGATCGGCGTGCACGTGTCGCGCCCAACGGGCGGCGCAACGGCCGACCTCACCATCGATTACGCCCGAGCTGGCGCTGGCGCCCCCGTGCTGCTCGTGCATGGCAACTTCGCCAGCCGCCAGTGGTGGCTCGAGCAGCTGACCGACCCGGCGCCGGGCCTCGACCTCATAGCCCCGGACCTACCGGGCTTCGTGCGCTCGGACCCGCTGCCAGGCGCCTGGCCGACTAGCGAGTGGGTTGACGCTTGGGCAGACACCATGGCCGAGTTCCTCAAAGCGCTCGGCGTCGAGCAGGCTGGCGTCGTCGGGCACAGCCTTGGAGGCGCGGTGGCGCAGACGTTGGCGGTGCGCCACCCCGAACTAGTGACGGCGCTACTCCTCGTTGACGCCGCGCCACCTGCCGGGTTCGTGACGCCGGAGGCGCACTTCCCCGTGCTGAGCGCTTACCGCACCAACCGCGAACTCCTGACGGCGGGCCTGAGCGCCATCACGCCGACCCGCCAACCCGACTACTTCCCCGCGTTGATCGACGACGCCATGGGCATGGACGAGCGCAATTACCAAGGCAACGCCAGGGCCCTCGGGGAGTACGACCTCAGCGGCCGCACCGCAGCCGTGACGGTGCCAGTCACCGTATTGCACGGCGGCAAGGACCTACTCGTTCCGGCGGCCGCGGCCGTGGCCACCGCCGACGCCTACCCGAACGCCACCCTCATCACCTGGGAGGACGTCGGCCACTCACCGCCGCTCGAGGCGCCGGCCGCCTTCCGCGACTTGCTAGCCAAGACCTTCTCGGGGGGCGCCAAATGAGATGAGCCCACCTGCTACCGCCCAGAGGCCCCACACCCATCAGACTCCTGGCATCGCCCGGAGACAGACCTTCCAAGGAGGAAGCATGAAGCGCATACTCGCCACCCTCGTTCTCGCCGTACTCGCCTTCGCTGCGGCGCAAGGCGTGACCATCGGCGTCCTAGCGCCCCTAACCGGCGGCGCAGCCGGCACCGGCCAAGCCCAGAAGGCCGGCTTCGAGCTGGCCCTCGAAGAGATCAACGCAGCAGGCGGCGTACTCGGCCAGCCACTCAAGATGATCATCGAAGACACGAAGGCCGACCCCGCCACTGGCGTCGCCGCGTTCGAGAAGCTCATGACGGAGGACAACGTCGAGTTCATCGCTGGCGGCTACTCCTCCGGCGTGACCCTCGCCCTCGTCGAGTCGTTCAAGACCTTCCAGCCCATCGTTAGCTGGATCGGCGGCGCGGTCTCCGGCATCGGCATCGACAACTTCGACGGCATCGAGGAGCTCCTCGGCCAAGAGGAGTGGTTCTTCCACATCCACCCGTGGGATTACGCGAATACCGAAGCCTCGACCGCCTTCCAGGTCTACACCGGCATAGACACCGTTGCGCTGCTCCACGAAGACGGCGCGTTCGGCGGCCCAGGCGCAGCAGGCGCCCAGGCGCTCCTGGAAGCAGCCGGCATGAAGGTCGTGCTCAACGAGGCCTTCAAGTCCACCTTGACCGGCGGCACGGGCGACTTCCGCGCTGCCATCAGCAAGGCAGCGGCCAGCGGCGGCGAGATGCTCTACTGGATCGCTTACGACGGCGACGCCCAGCCCCTCGTCAGCCAAGTCCGCGAACTGAACTACCACCCCAAGTACATCTTCGGCGCCCCTCCGGGCTGGCCGTCCGACTTCGACAAGGTGCCGGAAGCGCAGTGCGTTACCGGCATGATCGGCTACCTGCCCAACCTGCCCAACCCAGAGGCCAAGGCCTTCCTCAATAGCTACCAGGCCAAGTTCGGCACGGCGCCAGACAACTACATGGCCGCCCTCGCATACGCCAACCTCTGGAGCTATGCCGACGCCATCAACGCCGCCGGCACCACCGACCAGGCCGCCGTCATCAAGGCGCTGCAGGAAGGCACCTTCCGCTCGCCGATGGGCGACTGGAGCTTCAAGCCCTCCGTCGAGGCCCTGCACCAAGGCTTCGGCTCCGAGATGTGGTTCATCTTCCAGTTCCAGGACGGCGTCCGCGAGATCGTCTGGCCCGTCAACATCAGCACCTCGCCGCTGCAGACCTGCCCGTAAGGTTCGCGACTAGCAACTGACAAGCACCCGCCGGGGAGGGAGCGACCCTCCCCGGCAACCCATAACCGCGAAGGGACCCGCACGCTCCAACCTCATGGACTTATCTCTCTTACCGCAAGCGCTCGTCTCGGGCGTCCTCGCCGCCGGCCTCTACGCGCTGGTGTCCGTTGGGTTGGCGCTGGCCATCGGTGTCATCGGCATCGTCAACTTCGCGCACGGCGAGTTCTTCATGGTCGGAGCGTTCCTCGCCTACCAGCTCTTCGTTAGCTTCGGCTTCGACCCTCTCTTATCGCTACTGTTCGTGGCGCCCGCCCTGTTCGTCATCGGGGCCATCATCTACTTATCTTCCATCCGCTTCGTACTGAAAGCGCCAGAGCTGAACCAGATGCTCCTCACGTTCGGGGTCGGCATCATCCTGCAGAACCTGGCGCTGCTCATCTGGGGTGGTGACCCGCGCACCATCGCGCGCGTGCCTTACCGCGCCATCGGCTACAAGCTCGGCAGCATCAGCGTGGGCCTCGTACCGCTTGGCAGCTTCGTCATCTCGCTCATCCTCGTAGCCGCCCTCTACTGGATGCTGGCTAGGACGCCCCTCGGCCGCGGCATGCGCGCGGTGGCGCAGAACCGCACCGGCGCCGGCCTCGTCGGCCTTGAGGTCAACCGCATCTACCTGATCGCGTTCGCCATGTCAGCGCTCCTCGCCGGCATGGGCGGGGTGATGATCGCCGTCATCCAATCGCCGACGCCAACCATCGGCTTCGGGTTCACGCTCAAAGCGTTCGCGATAGTCGTGCTTGCTGGCCTCGGCAACATCCGGGGGATAACCATCGCCGCCATCATCGTGGCGTTGTCAGAGTCGTTGGTCGCCACCATGGTGCCTAACGGCGACTCGCTGCGCAACGCCGTCTTCTTCGCCATCATCTTCGTGGCGCTCGTCGCGCGCTCGCGCCGGGCCTTCTAGGGAGCGTCATGAAGCGCCGCATCAACCCACTAGGCCGCGACCTGCTCCTCGCGCTGCTGTTCTTCGCAGTGCTGCTGTTCCTGCCGCAACTACTACGGGCCGCGTTCGGGCGCGCGTCCGTGAGCTACTTATCGCTCGGCATCAACGCCCTCGTGCTTGCCACGCTGGCGCTCTCGTGGGACTTGCTCGCCCGCACGGGCCAGTTGTCGTTGGCGCACGCCGCCTTCACTGGCGCGGGAGCCTACTCGACCGCCATCTTGCTGCGCATGGCTGACGTACCGCTCTGGCTCGGCATCCCGCTAGGTGGCGTCGTCGCTGCGCTGCTCGCGTTGGCGTTGGGATCGGTGACGTTGAGGCTTTACGGCATCTACTTCGCCATAGCAACGCTAGCCTTCACCGAGGTCCTCAAGACGGTCGTGCAGGAGTTGCCAACGAAGATCGCGGGCGGCGCGCCAGGCATGAACGTGACCGCCCTCTTCAGGCCCGCGCTCGCACCAGGCATGGAGCGCTGGGAGCTGGCCTTCGTGCGCAACCAAGGCTACTTCTGGGTCTACGCCGTGCTACTGCTCATAGCCGTCGTCATCTCCGTCTTCATCCAGCGCTCGCGCTTGAGGTCGGCCTTCACGGCCATCCGCACCAACGAGCTCGTGGCTGGCGTCATGGGCGTCAACCCTGCGCGCCTCAAGCTGCTGGCCTTCGTGCTCTCCAGCTTCGTTGCCGGCACTCTTGGAGCGGTAGAGGCTCACCGCCTCGGCAGCGTGAGCCCGGATGGCGCTTTCGCCGTCTCCACCACCGTTCTCGCCCTGGTGACGCCGATATTCGGCGGTCTCTACACCACCGTCGGCCCCATCCTCGGCGCCCTCGTGCTAGCTGGCCTCGAGGAGACCCTCAAGCGCACGTTCGCGGACGGCTACCTTATCGGCTACGGCATCGTGCTGGTGGCGTCGATCCTCTTCATGCCGCGCGGGCTCGTCGGGCTCTTGAGTGGCGTGGCCAGGCGCCTCAGGCGGCACGGCGGGGACCTGGAGGGCGGCATGAGCAGTGCCCGCGCCATAGCAGACGAGCCGTTCACTGCCCCGGAGGAGACGCCATGAGCGCGGCGCCGCTCCTCAGCGTCACGGGCCTAAGCAAGAGCTTCGGCGGGCTACGCGCTGTGCACGACGTCAACTTCCAAGTCTTCCCCGGCGAGATCTTCGCCATCATCGGACCGAACGGCGCCGGCAAGACGACGACCCTCAACCTCGTCTCCGGGCTGTTGGCGCCCAGCGCTGGCAGCGTCGCCCTCGCGGGGCAGGACCTCACCAAGCTGCCGTCTCACAAGCGTTGCCACCTCGGCCTCGGCCGGGCGTTCCAAGTCGTGCAGCCGTTCCCCGAGATGACCGTGCTCGAGAACGTGCTCGTCGGCGCCCAGTTCGGCTCACCTAACGTGAGCGCCGCCGAGGCGAACAGGCGCGCGGAGGTGGCGCTCGAGCGTTCCGGCCTGGCCGCCCTACGCGACCAACCCGTCGAGGACCTCAACCTCTTGCAAGAGAAACGCCTCGAGATCGCCCGCGCGCTGGCCACCAAGCCGCAGGTGCTGCTGCTCGACGAGGTCATGGCTGGCTTGAGGCCCGCCGAGGCGCGCCTGGCAGTAGAGCTAGTGCGCGCCGTGCGCGCCGAGGGCGTAACGGTCGTGTTCATCGAGCACGTCATGCCGGTCGTGCGCGACTTGGCCGACCGCGTGCTCGTCATGGACCACGGCTCCGAACTGGCGCTCGGCACTTACGCGGAGGTGACCGCCAACCGCATGGTGATCGAGGCGTACCTCGGCAAGGAAGAAGAAGAAGCGGAGGACGGCTTGTGAGCAAGGCCCTTGACATAGAGCGGCTGCGCGCGGGCTACGGCAAGATCACGGTGCTGTGGGAGATCGACCTACACGTAGAGGCCGGCGAGCTCGTGACGATCATCGGCGCCAACGGCGCTGGTAAGACGACGCTCCTGCGCGCCATCAGCGGCCTCATCCCTACCAGAACCGGCAGCGTGAGCGCGTTCGGCAACCGCCTAACGGGCCTAAGCGCCGCGCGCGTGGTGCGCTCGCAAGTCGGCCACGTGCCGGAAGGGCGGCAGCTCTTCCCCCTCATGACGGTCGGCGAGAACCTGGAGAGCGGCGCCGAGTACCTGCCGCACGCGCGCGCCAACGCCAAGCGCAACCGCGCGTTCGTTTACGAACTCTTCCCCCGCCTGGAGGAGCGCCGCGGCCAGCTGGCTGGCACGCTCTCGGGCGGCGAGCGACAGATGGTCGCCATCGGGCGGGCGCTGATGAGCAACCCGCGCCTGCTGCTGGTCGACGAACCGTCGCTTGGCCTCTCGCCTTCCCTCGCCCTTACGGTGTTCAAGGCCCTCAAGCAGATCAACGAAGACGGCGTTACCGTCGTGCTGGTCGAGCAGAACGTGCAGCAGTCGCTGCGGATCGCCGACCGCGGTTACGTCCTCGAGAACGGGGAGATCGTCAAAGAAGGCACGGGCCGTGAACTCCTCGGCGACCCGGCCGTGCGCGAGGCCTACCTTTCGATGTAGCGCCCTACTGCGCTAGCAGGACGGGAACGTGCAGGGCGGCATCGTTCTGCGGGAGGTCAGATGGGTTGTCGCGGGCCAGCACGATGGTGGCTGCGCCGCCACGGTCGCCAGCCTCGAAGGCCACCTCGCCCTCGAACGGCACGAGGTCGGTCGTCATCCAGTCGCCCTGCGCCGAAACGCTGCCCTGGCCGATCACCGTGCCGTCTTCCGCCACGACCGTCACCGGGAACGACCCCTCGAAGTACCACTGCCCGACGGCCTCCCCGCTGAGTCGCAGCGGGCTCGTCACGCTGGTGCCAGGCCGCGGCGTCGCCAGGCGGATGAACGGTGCCAGGTCGGAGGTGCCAGAGGCCGGCCACGTTACGCTCCGGGTGCCGGACGGTAGCTTCAGGCTCACGCGCTCGAGCGCGTCACTCAGGTGACCAAGCACCGTTTGGCGGTCAGCGGCGGTGAACTCCGTGATGGTGCCCGTGGGATAGTTGCCGAACTGCGACTCCACGACGCGACTCGTGAACTCGTAGCAGCTTCCCGCCACGTACAGGCGCCGCAGCTCGCCGTTGGCGTAGGTGCCGGCCGCGCCGTCCATGAGCCCGGCGAAGCGCGCGGTGGACGCGGCGTCCGGTCCCTCTGGTTCGACGACTAACCCGGGTTGTAGCGACTGGTAGCCGGACGGTTGAGCCAAGAGACACGAGGTCTGCGATGTGAGGTCCGCGCGCAGTTCGATGGCCGTGCCCGCCGCCCTGCAGTTCGTGCCAGCGTAGCTCCCTTGGGGCAAGTAGAGGCAGTAGTCGAACCCCTCGTCGCACGGCGGGATGGTGGACGTGGCCAGCAGCGGCTCGCCCGCGACGGCCAGGCTGAGGTCGGCCGGCACTTGCAGGGTGACTACGCCGCCGGTCAGCGTCAACGAGGTCTCCGGGGCGAGGGTGTGGGATGGCGTTGGCGGTGCGGCGGACGCCGACGTGGCCGCCGGCGGCGTGCCAGCGGCTGCCGGTCCGGCCGCGGGTTCGGTTGCGGGTGCGGCGGCGGGTTCGGCCGCCGGTGCGGCCGTGGGTTCGGCAGCCGCCGCTGGCGGCGCTTCGTTGGATTGCGACCGGGCGGGCTCGCCAACCAGCCGCGTGACCACCACGGCGACGAGCGCGATCACGATCACCGCGCTGAGGAGTACTGAGTACCTGCGCTTCATGGACGCCATGTTGCACGCTTAGCAGGTGTGGAGGTCTGTGCGCTCCGCCCCTGAGCCTCAGCAGTCCTTAACGTTCCGCGCTAGTGACCTCACGCCCGCGCGGCCGCCAGTCCAGCCGCCACCTCGGGCAGCACCTCACCCAGTCCGGCCTCCAGGCGCAGGCTGGCCTCGGCGTCCGCGCGCGTAGGTCCTTGGTTGACGACCGCCACAGGCTTGCCTTGCGCGATGGCTGACTTCACGAAGCGGTAACCGGAGAACACCTCGAGAGACGAGCCGAGCACGAGCAGCGCGTCCGCCGCCGCCAGCCAGTTGCTCGCCTGGTCAACGCGCACGCGCGGGACGTTCTCTCCGAAGAAGATGACGTCCGGCTTGAGGACGCCGCCGCACACGGTGCAGGCAGGCACGCGAAACCCCTGCGTGAGGGCGTCCGCAAGCGCGGCGTCACCGTCCGGGAGCAGCGCGACCTGCAGGTCAACGAACTGGGGGTTGAGGTCAAGTAACCGCACCTGAAGATGCTCGCGGGCCTCGCGCGTTCCGCACTCAAGGCAAGCGACTAGCGCGAGGTCGCCGTGCAGCTCGATGAGCGCCCTCGTGCCCGCCTTGCGGTGCAGCCCGTCAACGTTCTGCGTGACGACGCCCGTTGTGAGGCCCAAGCGCTCGAGTTCCGTAACGGCGAGGTGCCCGGCGTTCGGCTGCCGCTCCGCCATGCCTCCCCAACCGACGGTGCTGCGCGCCCAGTAACGGCGCCTTGCCTCCTCGCCGCCCGTGAACTCTTGGAACGTCATCGGCTTAGGCGCAGGAGTGCGGCGGTGAACGCCGCGGTAGTCGGGGATGCCGGAGTCGGTCGAGATACCCGCGCCCGTCAGGACGAGGCTCCGGCCTCCTGCGAGGAAGGACGCTAGTTCCTCCACGCCAGCGCGCTCGTTGCTCATGACTGATGCTACCGAGCGCGGGAACTCGCAGGGGCCGCTCGCGCGACCCTAAAGCGGTAGCATCGCGCATGCTCAACCACGACACCTACGCCGCGCTCATCAAAAGGGGCCGCAGCGCCGGAGCCGACTACGTGGAGGTCTACGCCGAGCGTTGGCGTCGCCGCCTGCTCCGGTCCATCGACGCCAACGTCGAGGAGGCCACCAGCAGCTTGCTCTACGGGGCTGGCATCCGCCTGTTCTTCGGGACTGACGTCGTGTACGGCTACACGAACGACCTATCTGACGCCGCGCTTGGCGAGCTCCTCGGCAACCTGCTCGCCGTACGCACTAGCGCGAACGGCGCGGCCGGCGTGCCTGACGCTGAGGGCCGCGGGGGCCTCGACCTACGCGTCCGCGACGCCGGCCCGTTCGTTCACGCGCCAGCAGTGCCGTTCGACGCGCGCAGCAAGGCGTGGCGGCTAGAGCGCCTGCGCGAACTCGACGCGGCCGCGCGCATAGCGCCGGAGGTCAAGCAGGTGGAGGGGCGGCTGCTCGAGTGGGAGCAGGACGTGTCGGTAGCTAACTCGGATGGCGTTGTGGCCGACGACCGCCGCGTGCGCACGCGCCTGATCGCGCAGGTCATCGCGAGCAACGGCGTAGATACGCAGTCCGCGCACGAGGGTCCTGGCCTCTCGATGGGGTTGGAGCTTCTCGACCTGCACCCCCCAGCGGCGATCGGGCGGCGCGCTGCCGAGGTCGCGCTCCTCAACCTGACCGCCCGCAAGGCGCCCGCGGGCAGCATGCCGGTAGTGATCGGCAACGCCTTCGGCGGCGTCATCTTCCATGAGGCGCTAGGGCACCTGCTAGAGACGACGGCTGTCGCGCGCAACGCGTCCGCCCTCACGGACAAGCTTGGCGAGCTGGTGGCGTCAGACGTCGTGACTTACGTCGACGACGGCACGACGCCACACGGTTGGGGTTCTTCGCGCTTCGATGACGAGGGCGCACGGACCGAACGCACCGTGCTCATCAACGCAGGCGTGCTCGAGAGTTACATGGTCGACCGCTGGGGCGCGCTCATGACTGGCTATCGCCCAACGGGATCTGGCCGCAGGCAGGACTACACGTACGCCCCCACCTCGCGCATGCGCAACACCTTCGTGCTGCCTGGCACCACCCCGAAGGAAGAGCTGTTCGCCGGCATCGAATTCGGCCTGTACGCCAAGTCGATGGGCGGCGGGCAGGTCATGCCTGGGTCGGGTGAGTACAACTTCGCGGTCGACGAGGGCTACCTCATCCGCAACGGTCAGCTAGCCGAGCCCGTGCGTGGCGCCATGCTCGTTGGCAAGGGTCCCGAGTCGATAAAGCGCATCGTCGCCGTGTCCGACGACGTCTCGACTGCGCCAGGCATGTGCGGGTCGCTGTCGGGGTCGCTGCCTGTCGAAGTGGGTCAGCCGCACCTGCTCGTCAGCGAGCTGATCGTTGGCGGCGAAGCCTGACCTCAGCAACTGCTGCTTCGGCGCACGAGGTGAGTGCTAAGCAGCGTGCTACCAACTAGTGGTTGGCCAGACAACTGCGCCATCAACTGCCGCGCGGCGCGGCGGCCCAGCTCGACGACGTCGGCGGCCACCGTCGTAACGCCGGCCGCCTCCGCTTCTGGCCCGTCACCGAAGCCGACCACGGCCAGGTCGTCTGGCACGCGTAACCCAGCCGCCAGCACCACGGCTTGCGCCTCGATGGCCATGAGGTAGTCGGCCGCTATCACGGCGTCGCACTGCCCGCCACCTGCCAGGAAGGCGGCGAGGGCGTCGGCGGCTAACCGCGGCGTGAACTCGCCGCGCAAGTAGTTCTCTGGCGGCACCGTCAGGCCGTGGCGCACGGCCTCGTCGCGGAACGCGGACTCGCGCTCCTGGCCGTCTAGCTGTGACGTGTCTCCCCCAACGAACACCGGCAGGCGCCTGCCGCAGGCCTCCACCACGTGCTGCATGAGCAGGGCGACGCCCTGGTGGTTGTCGAACATCATGGTCGGCAGCTCGAGGTGCTGCGTGCCGTGGCTTATCAACGTGACGGGCAGTCCGGACTCCGCCACGACGGCCAGGTCGTCGTCGGCCACGGCGTTCGCGAGGACAAGCACGCCGCTTGCGCCACTGATGGCCTCGGCCACCTCCGCCCGCACGGCGTCCGGCGAGCGCAGGCCGACCAGGGGGTGGGCGGCGAGGCCAAACCCGTTGGCGGCCGCCACCTCCTCGGCGCCCTGCAGCACGCTCAGTTGGAAGACGCCCTCGAGGTTGTTGACTAGTACGGCGATGGTGCCTGCCGCGCGCTTCACGCGACCAACCCAAGTTCCGTGAGGTTAGCTAACGCAACGGCGCCCATCGCGCCAAGGCGGTTGGAGTAGGCGAGGGTCAACTCGAGGTCGTCCAGCGCCCCTTGCCCGAGCAGCAGGCCAGCTTCTGCGGCCAAGCGCTGCAAGAACACCTCGCCTAGGTCGGTTACGCCGCCAGCTAACGAGACCTGGGTTGGCTGCAGCAGGGAAACGATCCACGCGAGCGGACGGGCCAAGCCGGCCGCGAGCTCGAGCACGAGCTGCCGTGCGGTTGCGTCACCGCGCTCCTCCGCGCTGCGGACGTGCAGGTAACGCAAGCCACCGCCGCCTGGCAGCGTGCTGTGAGACTCACCGCTCAGTTCGGCCGCGCGCAGCTTGAACGCCGTCCAGCCTAGGCGTAGTTCGTCGATCATCGGCCCTGACAACTCGCTGCCGAAGTGCGCGCCGCTCGGGTGCAGCACCACGCCAAGCTCGAGGTCCTCATCGAGGATGAGGGTGACGAGGGTGCCCGTCTGGGCGTTGCTCTGCGGCCCGAAACTATGCTGCCCGAGCGCGCAGAGTTCGGCCAAGTTGCCGACGTGCACGGGCACGGCGAGCCTGGTGGTGAGGAGTTCGGCGAGGGGTGAGTCGTTGAGGTTGAGGACCGCCGACCGGCGCACGACGCCGGTGCCGGGCCTCACCCTGCCAGGTACGGCAACGCCGACGGCGAGCAGCGGGGCGTCTAGTTGCGGCAGCAGCGCAGCGACGACGCTCTGAACGGCGCTAAGGACCGCCTCTTCGCCAGTGCCGCGCAAGTCGAGGACGTGAACGGCGCTGCTCTCGCCAGCCAGGTCGGTGAGGACGGCGCTCACGCGCTCACCGCTCAGCGCGACGCCTATCAGGTGGCGCGCGCGCGGGTTGAACGCGAGGAGCGTTGGGCGTTTGCCGCCGCTGCCGCTGGCGCGCCCGAGGCCTTCCTCGACGACGAGGCCCTCGTCGATGAGTTCGCCAACGAGGTTCGAGATGGTCGGCTTGGTCAGCCCGGTCACGGCGGCGAGGGCAGCGCGGGTGTTGACCTCGTCCTGGTAGAGCATGCGCAGCACGAGGCGGCGGTTGTGGTCGCGCAGTTGCTCACGCGTTGCCTTGATGGGCGTCATGGGCGAACCATACCGAGTTAGCGGGCACCCTCAGCGGCGTCCAGGCGGAGCGCGCAGGTGGCGGGCCGCGCGGCTCTGAGGGCGTCCCAGGACGCGGGGTCCTCGCCGCCGAGCCCCCAGATGGCCACGCCGCCAGTCGGCGCCTCGGCCTCCCCAAGCGCCGCCAGGCGGCCAACCGTGGTTGCGCCGTCTGACACGTAAACGGTCTGTCTTGGCAGGCCGGTGACGTCGAGCTCGACCAGTAGTTCGAGGCTGTCTGGGTCGCGTTGCGGCGTTAGGCCGAACTGCGTGATCATGCGCTCCGTTGCCTCCCAGGTCGTGGCCACTGCGGGCGGGCTGCCGCGCTTCCAGGTATAGCCGTAGAACGGCATGCCGACGAGGAGCTGCGTCTGGCCAACGGCCCCAAGGCCGTACTCGACGACCTTGGAAACCCAAGAACGCGGCGCCACCGGCCCAGGTGGCTCGTTGCGGTTAGTGAAGTCGTACGTCATGACGTTGAAGAGGTCGGCCGCAGCGGCCAGGCGCGGCCAGTCCTGAGCCGCCGCGCTGGGGAAACCGGTCGGATCAGCCTCCGTCTTGGCGTGGACCGTCACCGAGAGGAGCTTGCCGCGTTCATGCAGCGCCGCCCCGAGCCGCTCGACGAAGCCGCTGAACGCAGCGCGCGTTTCGAGCGGGAACATCTCGTAGTCGAGGTCAAGCCCGTCGAAGCCGCCGTCGTCGACGAGGGCGACGAGGGCCGCCACGTGAGCGCTTAGCAGCGGCTCTGACATGAAGGTGCTGTGGTTGGCGAACACGCTCGGCACGACGAGCAGGCCAGCCGAGCGCCAGGTCGCGACTTGATCTTCCCAGTTGGCGCCCGCTTGCGAGAGGATGGCGCCCTCGGCGTTCGGCGTGAACCAGAACGGGAAGACGACGTCTATGACGTCTGCGTTGGCGACGATGGTGTCGTAGCCGCCGGGGTGGTCGGACGACGGGTACCAGACGGCGACGCACCAAGACGGCGGCGCGGCGGCTAGCGCGCTAGCAGCCGCGAGCAGGCAGAGCAGCGCTGCCAAGCGCCTCACGGCCGCGCCCGCTCGTCGGTCAGCGCGGCCGGTGGCACGGCGACCGGCAGCCGCCCTCTCCCCTCCAACTCACCGCACAGCAGCCGCGCCACCGCCTCCGTTTGAGGTTCTCGCCTGCCGTAACTGCAGATGGCGCGGCGCACCGCGCCCGCCGCCGCCACGTCGAGCGGGTTGCGGAGCGCTACGAGGATGGGGTCTGAGCCCATGGCGACGAGGCGCCGCAAGAGGCTCAGTTGCGCCTCGTCTCCTGCAGCATTGACGGTGGCCACCACCACCTCGCCACCGCCCGCAGCGCGCCAGGCAGCCACCTGCCCGGCAACGGCGTCCACGGCGGCGGCCGGGGCGCTGCGCTCGAGCACGACCTCGGTGGTGTCTGGCACGCGCGCGCGCAGTTGCGCGGCAAGGCAGGTAGCCCCGCCCGGCGCCGTCTCGGCGGGCGTGAGGGCGCCGGCAGCCACGCTGACGACGAGCACCCGTGCCCCAGCGGCCAGTCGCGGGTCGCCGCGCACCACGGTAATGGCGGCCTCCGAGCTGACCCGCGCGACCTCGCGGTGCGCTTGGCTGCCGATCACCGACAGGGGCGGCAGCTCGGTTGGCAGGCCGCGCCTGACGGCCAGCACGCGTGCCGCGCTGGCGGGGTCCGTCTCGGCCTCGAGCTCACGCACGATCTGTTGCTGGTCGGGGAGGTGCCCAAGCATCGCGAGGTCCGCGCCGGCGCGCAGCGAGCGCCTGGCGCGCTCAACGCCAGGCAGGTCGCCAACTGCGCTCATGTCGAGCGCGTCGGTGACGACCACGCCGGCGTACCCCAGCTCGTCTCGCAGCAGCCCCGTGAGGACGGCGCGCGAGTGCGTGGCAACGGCGTCGTCTAGCGCCGGGTAGATGGCGTGGCACGACATGATGGCGGCAACGCCTGCCTTGATGGCAGCCGCGAACGGCACGAGCTCGCGCCGCTTGAGCAGCTCGAGCGGCGCGGTGATGACGGGGGTGGAGTGGTGGCTGTCTAGCTGCGTGTCACCGTGACCAGGGAAGTGCTTGGCCGTCGCCAGCACGCCGTTACTCTGCATGCCAGCGATGAGGGCAGCCCCGAGGGCGGCGACTCGCTGCGGGTCGTCACCGAAGGCCCTCACCCCCAGCACGTCGCTGGCTTGCTGCGTGGCGAGGTCGAGGACGGGCGCGATGTTCATGTTGCACCCGAGCGCCAGGAGTTCGCTGCCGAGCACCTCGCCGGTGCGGCGCGCCAACTCCACCGACCCCGCCGCCCCTAGCGCTAAGTTGCCTGGCAGCTCGGTGGCGCCGTGACCGACGGCCATCAGCTGGCCGCCTTCCTGGTCTATGCCGATGATGGGGGGCGGGTGGCCGCCGGCAGCGGCGGCGGCCATGAGGCTGAGGTTCAACTCGCGCAACTGCCTCAACGAGGCGACGTTGAAGCTGAAGAGGCACACGGCGCCGACGGCGCCGGATTCCAACGCGGCGAGCACCCAGGCGGGCGCTTCGTGGCCGCGGAAACTGATCATGCATGAGCCCATGAGTGACGTCAGCCTTTCGAGCCCGTGAGGGCGATGCCCTCGGTGAAGTAACGCTGGGTGAGGATGAACACGACGAGGACGGGGATGACGAAGAGCACGCTGGCCGTCATGATGTCCTGCCACGGAATGGGCGACTCCTGCAGGTTGTTCTTCTGCGCGACATAGATGGGCATGGTGAACAGCTCGGCTTTCTGCAGGTAGAGGAGCGGCTGCACGAGGTTGTTCCACTGGCCGACGAAGAGGAAGACCGTTACCGTCGCCACGGCTGGCCGTGAGAGCGGCAGGATGATGAGCCACAGGAGTTGCAGTGGGTTGGCGCCGTCTATGAGGGCGGACTCGTCCAGTTCGCGTGGGAGCGTGAGCATGAACTGCCGCAGCAGGAACACGAGCGCCGCGCCGCCAGCGAAGAAGCCGGGCAGGGTGATGGGGTTGAAGGTGCGCAGCCAGCCGAGTTCGTAGAAGAGCACGTACTGCGGGACGAGCGTGGCTTGGGCAGGCAGCATGAGGGTGCCGAGCATGAGGCCGAACACGAGGTCGCGTCCGGGCCAGCGCAGGCGGCTGAACGCGAACGCCACGACCACGAGGCTCGAGACGGTGCCGAGGAGCACGATGAGCACGGTGTAGAGGCTATTGCCGTAGGCGCGGTAGAAGTTCTTCTCTGCGAGCTGCTTCGTGTAGTTCGACCACTGCGGCGTCTCAGGGAAGATGCTGAGTTGCGCCTGGCCTACCTCCTCCACGGTCTTGAGTGACGTGCCCGCCATCCACGCAACCGGGAAGAGGAAGAAGATGCCCGCACCGATGAGGGCGGCGTAGAGCACCAAGACGCCGGTGGCGCGCCAACTGCCGCGCCAGAAGCGCATGCCGACGCGGCGGGTGTTGCCCCGGCTGCGTGCGCCGGGGAGGGCGCTAGTGTCATTCATAGTGGACCCACCTGCTGTAGCGGAACTGTGCCACGGTTAGGAGCACGATGAGCACGGCCAAGATCCAGCTCGCGGCGGCGCCCTGAGCGATCTCTAGTTGCCTGAAGGTGCGGACGAACAGGAAGTACGCGGCCGAAGCGATGCTCTGCTCCGTCAGGGTGTTCTGGATGATGTAGACGGCCTCGAACGTCTGCAATGCCGCGATCAGGCCGATGACGACGTTATAGAACATGGCGGGCGAGATCATCGGCATGGTGATGTTCTTGAACTTCTGCCAGCCCGTCGCGCCGTCGACGCTAGCTGCCTCGTAGAGGGAGCGTGGTACGCCCTTGAGGGCTGCGAGGAAGATGAGCATGCCCGCGCCCGAACTCCACATGGTTATGAGCACGAGCGACGGCTTCGACCAGAGCTCGCTCGAGAGCCAGAGCGGCACGCGGTTGGCGTCAGGGAACTGGGCTACGACTTGGCGGAAGAGGGCGAAGTGGTGGTTCGCCGCGCCCGTTGCGGCCGCCACCGCGTCGTAGGCGGCGAAGTAGCGCACGCCGTCGGTGGTGGCGCCGATGGCTAAGAGCCCGAACAGCGCCCCGACGACGCCCAGCAGCCAACGCTGCCTTGACGCACCACGCCCGTAGCCGACGATTGCGGCCACGCCGACGAGCACGGCGAGCAACCACAGCGCGGACGGCGCCTGCGCCGCGTAGCCAGTAGTCAGGTAGTCGAGGTCGCCGGCGGCGCGCAAGCTCGAGCGCTGCGTGATGAGGTCGAAGAGCGTGCCGAGGCGACCGAGCACGCGCGGCACGAAGCTGCCGCCCGTGATGGCGCGCACGGCGAGGAACACGAGCAAGATGGCGCCGCCGATCTCGACCAACGTGCGCGCCATGGTGCGCCGCGTTGCCTCGGAGGCCGTGAGGAAGAGGGCGAGACAGGCGCCGAAACCGAGCAGCGCCGGAATGGTGTACATGAGGGGCCCGACTGGGTCGGCGCGCGAGACGCCGATGAAGAAGGCGTTGAAGCTCTCGACCACGAAGATGAAGGAGCGGTAGAGCCAGTCGAACGGCGGGAACATCTCGGCGAAGCGCTTGAGCGTGACGTTGATGAAGCCGCCGTTGCTCGCGAGCATGTAGCGCCACGCCAGCAGGATGGCTGGGCCGCCTGCCAGGATGACGGGCACGTAGAACACGAGCCTGAAGAACGCCATGCCCCGCAGCGGCTGTGCAACGAGGACAGCCATGAGCAGCGCCGTCGCTATCTGCAACGGCACCCCGACGATGGCGTAGTAAGCGGAGTTGTACATGGCCTGCACGAAGCGCCTGCCGTACGCGCCAGCGCCCGCGAGGAGGGAGCGGTAGTTGTCTAGGCCGATCCACTCGATGGGGCGGCCGAGTTTGTAGTCGGTGAACGAGTAGTAGAGAGATAGCACGGCGGGTCCGAGGACGAAGATCACGAACCCGAGCAGCCAGGGTGAGGCGAGGGCGTAACCCCAGAAGACTCGGCGCCGTTGCAGCAGGCCAGCGCCGCGGGCGGCGCTGATGCTCATGGCCAGCCGGCCGACGAGGTAGCTGCCTAGGACGATGAACGCTACGGTCCCGAGCGACCAGTACAGGTTGTTGAGCCGGGCGGCTACGGCCAGGTCCATCGTCAGGTGGTCCTTCGCAAGATAGGGTTGGGGGCGCCATTGCGGCGCCCCCTTCGAGGGTTAGAGGAAGCCGTTGTCCTCGAGGATGGCGTCGTACTCCTCCTTGAGGGCTTCTTGGGTGGCGGCTAGGCTCTGTTGGTCCGAGAGGAACATGCTGATCTGCTCGGCGAGGAGCGGGCGCAGCTCCGCGCTGGCGCGGATGTCTGAGAAGGCGCGGCCGTAGTCGACCGCGGCGTCGAGCATGGCGTTCCACACGGGGTTAGCGCGGAGTTCGTCCCAGGCGTCCTGGCGCACGGGCGTGAAGCCGGCGACTTGACTGAGCTGGATGGCCTTGTCTTGGCTGCCGATGAACTTGAGGAAGGCGGCCGCCAGTTCTGGGTCCTTGGCGTACGCGGGCACCGAGAGCCAGTCCGTGAACACCTGGATGAGGGGCTTGCCGTTCGCGCCCGCGGGGTACGGGCCGATGGCGATGTTCTCCCACAGCGGGTCGGTGGTTGGGGGCATGTTCCACATGGGGAAAATGCCGCTGATGACTAGGCCGGAAGCGATGGGGTAGCCGTTGATGGGCGGCAGGCCCGCGGTGAGTTCCGTTGGCTGCACGGCGCGGCGGCGGTCGTACATGAACTGCAGCGCCTCCGCGGTGGCTGCGCTATCGAACGCGCTGCTGCCGTCGGCGTTGTAGAGCTCGCCGCCTGCGCTCCAGACATAGGCGATGAACTCCTGGGAGTCGAACAGCCCGCCACCGATGTCCATGAAGCCCATCTTCGTCATGGCGCCGTCCGCTACCGCGGAGTTGTCCGCCACGAACTTCACGGAATCGGCAAACGTGAGGGGCGGGATGGCGTTAGCGTCCGCCGCTAGGTCGGTGCGGAAGAACATGGGCCGCGGGCTCATGAGGAGCGGGAGGCCGACCATGTGCCCGTCGTACGAGGCGACGCTGAGCGCCGCTGGCAGGAAGTTGCTCAGCTCGCTCCAATCGGCAAGGTACGGGTCGAGGTTGGCGAGCAGCGGGCCGAAGGTAGCCGCGTACTCGGAGCCAAGGTAGACGATGTCCGGGCCCGAGCCGGTGGTTATCCAGCCTGCCACGGCTGCGTCGAAGTCGCCCCAGCCACCTGTGAGGATGTCGAGGGTAACGCCGGGGTTCTCGGCCTCGAACTCAGGGAACGCGACGTCGCGGAACCAGGTCATGGTGTCCTCGGTCAGGCCGGTGATGTAGATCTCTAGGTTGCGTTGCGCGCTGGCCGCGCCGAACATTAGCGAAACGGCGGCCAACAGGGTCAAGAACTTCTTCATCTATGCCTCCACGGTTCGTTTGGGGCTCGCCGGAGCCTACCGTTGCTTGGCTCCGAGGTAGCTGGGGGCTGGTCTCGCTGCGGGCGTTCACCTCCCTGCGCAGTTAGTAAAGCAGCATTACTTACTATGACTGGCTAAAGGGTAGGGGCTGGCACCGCGCTTGTCAAGCACCCCGTGATAGGGTCGCTGACAACGCGCCAAGGGCGCCCGCGACCGGGCGCCGCTCAGGAGTCGCACGATGAACGTGACCGAAGCGAAACGCTGGCTACTCACGGAAGCCGCCAAGCGCGGTGTCGCACTAGAGGTGCTAGCCACCAGCGAGAGCAGCTTGAGGCTCGAGACGCGCGGCGGCAAGGCGTCAGACGTCCACACGTCCACCAAGGCCGGCATCGGCTTGCGCGTGGTGGCGGAAGGCCGCACGGGTTACGCCTCGACCGAGGAGCTAACGGCCGACGCCCTCGCGTGGGCCCTCAACGAGGCGATAGAGAACGCTTCGCTAACCCCGGCGGGCAACGCCGCCTTGCCAGCTGGCGGGCAACTCGGCCGCGTCGACCTCCTCGGCGAGGGCCTCTCCGCCACCATCAAAGACAAGCTGGCCACCGCGGCGGCTTTCGAGGCCGGCCTCACCCAGGACCCGCGCCTGCAGGCCATGCAGATGGGCCGCTACATCGAGTCGGAGCAGCGAATCGAGATCGGCTCTAGCGCCGGCGTAGACGGCGGTTACC
>JACDJB010001488.1_pt1 | contig 18794 bp, 15 predicted proteins | sample 7454121 | NCBI WGS metagenome assembly JACDJB01 (sample SAMN14253290, study PRJNA609438) | sludge metagenome | isolation source: sludge after 25d culture with pyrite | collected 2018-12-20 | reverse complement strand
TCGGTCACCGCGCGGCTGAAATGATCGTAATCCACCCCGTGCGGCACCAGGATGGTGTTGGGGTTCCAGCCGGCCTTGGCCTCCTGGAGGGCCATGGAAGTGGTGACCACCAGGTCGGCCTGGCGGCAGAGGGCCTCCTCGTCACGCAGTACCTGGTCGTGGTCATAACCGGAAAAGGAAGCGTGATCGTCCACGCAGTAGTAAACGACCTTTTCCTCGTGAAAATGGCCCAAGGCATAGGCGACGTCCGGCGTAAAACTCCACACCTGCACGGGACCGCGGCGGACCCTGGCCAACGCCGTGCGGATCTGCAGGATCAGCAGTCGGCGGTTGATCCGTCGGGCCAGCGGGGAGGATGGTAGCGGAATCACCAGCGGGGTCAGCACGTAGAGGTTGGGCCGCGGCCGTTTCATGCCGGATGCGACCTGCCGCAGCTTCAGCGCCATGTAGCGCAGGTCAGAGGAACTGGTGGTGGGCATGCGCGAGGCGTGGTAGTTGACCCACAGAATCGTGTTGCGCTCGGCAAGAAGATGCATCACGTGATGCTTGCTGGTGGGCGGGGCGTCGTAGCCGCTGGCAAAACAGATGATGGTTTTTCCTTGGATCATGACAGCAAGGTCTGCAAGGGGGTTAAGCGGGCATTCCAGCCATAGCGCTGCACCACCAGGCCGCGGGCCTGCCGGCCCATGTCAGCGGCCAGGCTGCGATTCTTCCACAAGTTAACGATGGCGTCGCAGAAAGCTGCCGGTTCGGCCCGTTCAACCGCCAGGTCCCGGCCAGCCGTCGCCTCGATGCCTTCAAAGGCCTGCTCACTGGCCACCACGGGGCGGCCCATGGCCATGGCTTCCAGCACCTTGTTCTGGATGCCCCGGGCGATGCGGACGGGGGCCACGGAAATGGCGGCATTCCAGACGTAGGGCCGCACGTCCGCCACCCGTCCGTGCACCCTTACATCGGCCATTTTGCCCAGCGCCTGGACTTCCCTGGTCGGCCTGGCGCCGACGATGTCGAACCGCACGGCCCCCAGTTTCTCGCGAAGACGCGGCATGACCTCATTGGTAAACCAGACCACGGCATCCACGTTGGGCGCATAGTCCATCATGCCGCAAAAGACCAGGGCGCAGGTGTCTTCATCGAAAGGATCTTTTCCTGATGTTCGTGGGTGGAAAAACTCGGTATCCACCCCATTGGGCACGGCATGGATACGATCGCTGTCCGCCACCTGGCGGCGAAAAAAGGCGGCCTCCTGCGCCGAGACGAGCAAGGTGGCATCGAAGGTTTCCGCAATCCGCTTCTCGTAAGCGGCCAAGCGGACGGCCTCCCGCCGGTAGAGCCAACTTTGCGGCGGGCGGCACTGAAGGGCGTATTGGCGCCACTTGTCCGAATCCACGTCGATCAGGTCCATCACCTTGCGGCAGGTGGGCGCTATTTTGCCGGCCTTGAAAAGATAGGCGGCTGTCGGCGAAGAAAAGCAGAAGATCGCCTTGACGGGATGGTTCGCCAACACCCGATTGACGTAGGCAAGGGCCCGGGGCTGGTAAAACGCGCCCACGCTGAGCGCTTGACCGCGAACAAGAGCTGAAACCATGCCGACGGCGCGGCGCACGGGGCCGATGGGGTGAAAGGAAGCGCTTTCGCACAGAGGCTTCAACCTGTCGATGTGGCGCAGGTCCGCCGGGTCGTCGATGAAGGTGCAAAGATGGATGCGCCAGCCGTTTTGCCGCAAAAAAACGAGCTGGTTGTAGGAGCGGATCTTGTCCCCCTTGTCCGGCGGGAAGGGGATCCGGTGGGTGATCATGAGCAGGTGTTTGCCTGGAGCGGGCATGCTACTTGCGTTTTTCCATAATGGCGTAAACTTCCTTGCGATGGCAGATGCCAAGGATGAGAAGCGCGTCTTCCCAATACTTCTTGCCGGGCAATGAAATACGCTACAGGGCAATGTTCCCGCGCACCCGTGGCCCGAGGAGGCGGGTGACGGGGACGGGCAATTTCTGCCAGATTTCGATCATTCTTGAAAATTTTTCCCTGCCGCCGTCCGGAGAACCGTTCCTGCCATCCAGATACAAGTGCTGCCAGTAGAGCGGCACCGGCACGGCCCCCCACTGCTGTTTGAACCTGAAGGTGCCCTCTTCCGGGGTGGAGCGACCGAAATCGAAACGGCGATAGCCGTTGTCGCAGGCGTATTCGAGCATGCTCCAGTAGAGCAGCATGTTGGGCGCCAGGTGGCTGAATCGGCGCAGGGAAGAGGCCCAGGGGTTGTAGAGCGTGTCGCCGAAGCCCACCACCACGCTGCCGGCCAGGGGGTTGCGGCCCTGGTAGACCACGATGAGCCGGGCGCCGGCGGCAAACTCGGCCAGGGTACGGCGGATGATCTTTTGCGAGTGCACCGGGGAGCCCAGGTCACGCATGTTCTCGACGAAAACGCCGTAAAAGTCGTCCAGCAGTTCGAGCCGGCCCACCGATGCGGTCAACCCCGCCTTGATCGGTTTTTTGATCTGGCTGCGAAGCTTGGCCTTGAAGGATTTCAGCAATTCATCGGCCGTCGCCGGCAAGTCGAGGAGCATCCTGACCTTGTGGGATTGCAGGTGAATGAAAACGCCTGATTCGAGGTGCGCTGCAACGCCGTCCGGCAGTGCGGCCTTGCTCGAATACCGCGCCTCGATATCGGCGGCCTTCAGATTCCTTCCCAAGGCAATGGCGTGGGCCTGAAGCGCCGCGGCGGTTTGATCGTTATCGGCCAGAATGCCGCCGTGGTCAAGAAATGGCATGGATACCAGGTGGTTGCCGAAAAGCGGGTGCTTGAGGTGAATCAGAGGGAAAACGCCGGCGATCTTCTGTTGATCGCCGGCGTCGAGCGCCACCAGGTAGCAGGACCGATGATGATAGGTTTGTTCGATGACCCGCTTCCAGCCGCTGAGGTGATAGACCGATGCCATGGGGTGTTGATGGACATAGGCATCCCAGGCGGATTGATCGCTTTCGACGTATGGGCGGATGAAGGTCATTTTGTTGAGAAACAAGAGGCTAAAGGCGGAGAAGATAAGAAAGCTGACTTATCTTTTGGCGCGAAGCGCCCACATTCCCTGCTGTTCTTGGCGCCTTGGCGCAAAAATCGTCCTTGCAATTTTCATAACCCATGCACCAGTTCCACCACCCGATCGGCCGTGTGGCCGTCCCACATTTCCGGAACGTCGCGGCCCTTCTTGGCCAGGGCTTTTTCAAGATCCGCTTCCAGGGTATCCGGCCGCCCCAGCACGTTGGTCCCCTGGTTCACCGTCACCGGCCTTTCCGTGTTCGGGCGCAAAGTCACACAGGGAATGCCCAGGTAGGTGGTTTCTTCCTGCAACCCGCCGGAGTCGGTGACGGCAAAACGGGCGCCGAAAACCAAGTTCATGAAGGCTTTGTAGCCCAGCGGTTCAGTCAAGATAATGTTTTTGTGGTTGGCAAGAAGGTCGGAGAGTTCAAAGGCGTCAAGCTGCTTTTGCGTTCGCGGGTGGACGGGGAAAACCAAAGGGATCTGGTCGGCAATCCGCTGCAATGCCCCGCACAGGACGGTCAAGGTTTCTTTGTTGTCCACATTGGAGGGCCGATGCAGGGTGACCACTCCGTAATTCCCGTCCTGGAGACCGAACCGTTTCCGCGCCCCTTCCCGCTCGATGGCAGGCGTCATTCTCACCAGGGAATCGATCATGATGTTGCCCACCATGCGGATTTTTTCGGAGGCAACCCCTTCCCGGACCAGGTTCGCGTCCCCGTCCCGGGACGGGGTCCACAGGTGATCGGCAATGGCGTCGGTTACCACCCGGTTGATCTCTTCGGGCATGGTGCGATCGAAGGAGCGCAATCCGGCTTCCAAGTGGGCCGTGGGAATTCCCATTTTCACCGCCGCCAGCGTGCAGGCCACGGTGGAGTTGACATCCCCCACCACGATGACCAAGTCCGGCTGTGATCCGAAAAGCACCTTTTCATAGGCGATCATCACTCCCCCCGTCTGCTCGGCGTGGGAGCCGGAGCCGATGCCCAGACTGATGTGGGGATCCGGCAGTTCAAGATCCCGGAAAAAATCCAGGAACATGTTCCGGTCGTAATGCTGACCCGTATGAACAATAATGGGGCCGGCCCACTTCTGCTTGAACAAAGCATGGTAGAGCGGCGCGATTTTCATGAAATTCGGTCGAGCGGCGGCAATCAGATGAATTGTTTTCAAGGTTGAGAAGTCCAGGTTCGAGTGAGAAACTAAATATTTCTGAACCACTCTACGGTGAGTTTCATGCCTTCTTGCACCGAAAAGGCCGGGGCGTAACCCAGAAGCTGGCGGGCCCGCGAGATGTCCGCCAAGGAATGGCGCACATCCCCGATCCGTTCCGGGCCGTAGTGAGGTTCAATACCATTGACGGCCGGATCGTGAAGGGCCAGCTCCCGGCGGATCATCTTGAACAAATCGTTGAGGCTGGTGCGCTCGCCAAAGGCGATGTTGTAGACCTTGTTGACGGCATCCGGATGTTGTGTGGTGGCGGCCAAAAGGTTGGCCTGAACCACGTTATCGATGAAGCAGAAATCCCGGCTGGTTTCCCCGTCGCCGTTGATCGTCGGCACGTCATGATTGCGAAGCTGTTGGATCCACTTGGGAATCACCGCCGCATAAGCCCCTTGGGGGTCCTGCCGCTGGCCGAACACGTTGAAGTACCGCAGGCCGATGGCCTCGATGCCGTAAGTCCGTGCAAATACGTCGGCGTACAGTTCGTTGACGTATTTGGTCACGGCATAGGGAGAAAGCGGCCGGCCGATGTGATCCTCCACCTTGGGCAGCCCGGGGTCGTCACCGTAGGTCGAGGACGATGCGGCGTAGACAAACCGTTTCACGCCGGCATCCCTTGCGGCCATGAGCATATAGAGAAATCCGTCGATATTGCTCCGGTTGGTGGTCACCGGGTCCTCGATGGAACGGGGCACGCTACCCAAGGCAGCCTGGTGCAGCACGTAATCGACACCGGCAACAACCTTGCGACAGGCGTCCAGGTCTGAGATGTCTTCTCGATGAAAGGTGAAATTGCCCCATGCTTTCGGGTCGACGGCCCCTTTGATCATGTCGAGGTTTTCTGCTTTGCCGGTGGAAAAGTTGTCCATCCCGACGACCTTCTGCCCCAGCATCAACAATTGTTCCGTCAGGTTGGAGCCGATGAAGCCGGCCGCGCCGGTGACAAGCCAGGTTTTGGGCCGATCTTGGAGTTTGTTTTTAATGACGGTCATGTTCGTTATCATCTCCCAATATCGTTATCATCTCCCAATAATATCCTTGGACCATACATTTATTATTTTACTCGACTTCGCATTCAAGTTGGTGTCCGTCCAGAAATGAGGATTTTTTCGTGAGATCAAGGCGGGCGCCCGATTTAAACCGGAGGAATAGCAGCGCTATTTCGAGGATTTAAATCTTGGCGCCCAACGCTGAGATCGCGGAAAAAGACCATTTATGGATGGGCACAAGTTGATATTTCACGGTACGATAGGTTCCGTTTAACTCGACCCATCCTACCGCTACAGCGTGAATTCGTGTGGATTTTCGGTAATTTTAGCCTTGCGTCCTGAATCCCGGAACCTCGGTCAGATGCTCCCGACAGGTGAGAAAACGACATTCCGGGAACGATTCGATCAGCCGCCGCAACTTGGCTTCGGTGCGGTCCAGATTGACGTAGTGACGGAACTTGAACCAGCGGTTGGCTTCGGCGACTCGGGGTTGGTCGGCGTCCACCTCCCATGGATGCATATAAAAAACATAAGCACCATCACGTGCGAGAATCGACCTCACGCCGTTGATGAACAATCCGGCGGGCATGAGGCGAAAATAGCCACCACCGGCCCAGGGCAGGATACGATCCCCGAGCCGCAGGTTGCTCACGGGCAATTCGAAGAGGCCGTTGTCGAACCGGACCGCGACGCCGTTTTTCTTTTCCGCCGGCAGGGTCATCTTGCCGTAGCGGCCATGGAGGGCGAAGGAATTGTAGCTCGAATCGTAGCGGTAGCCGGCTTGCGCCAGCGCGTCGAGCAGGGCCGCGTCGATGGCGAAGCTCGGCGCACGGTAGCCGACGACCCGGCCGCCGGTGATGTCCTCGAGCAGCTTCCGGCTTTTTTCAAGGTCCTGCCTCAATTCCTCCCGGCTCAATTTCTGCGGCAGTTCGTGGCCAAAGCCGTGGGAGGCCACCTCGTGGCCGCGGCGCTGGATCTCGCGCACCAGGTGCGGCAGGCGCTCGGCGATCCAGCCGAGGATGAAGAAGGTGGTTTGGAGGTTCCGGGTTGGGAGGTTCCCGGTTCCCGGTTCCAGGTTCCCGGTTCCAGGTTCAGGGTTCAGGGTTCCGGGTTCAGGGTTCGGGGCGAAGGGCCCCCCGTTGTCATTCCGAGGAGCGAAGCGACGAGGAATCTCTTGGTGTATGTCGTCCACTCCCGCTCTCCTTCCCAACTGCGGAGTCCTCACCCTGCTGACGCAGGGTTCGGAATGACACGGGAAGGAGGGATGGGGTTCGGGGTTCGGGGTTGGGAGGTTGAGGGGTTCTGGGTTCCCGGTTCCCGGTTCCGGGTTCAGGGGTTCAGAGGTTCCGGGTTCAGGGTTCCCGGTTCCCGGTTCAGCGGGCAAGGGGATTGAGTCGAAGAGATCCAGGAGACGGTGTACGTTTCGCTCGACCCGAAGCTCGCGCTGGGGCCAGGTGTCGAAGGGGATCCAGGCTTTGAAGTTTTCCACCTGGAACCAGTCTTCGACGTCGATGGTGATGAGAAAGACATTCAAAAACTTCATCTCCTGCAATAATACCCTGAAAACATTTCCGAAGTTATGAGGCTAAGAAGTTTGGAAGCTGAGAAAAATCATAACTTCGCAACATCTCACCCGATTACCTTCCCTTCGTCTTTTCTCTCAACTTCTTATCTTCCCAACTTCTCAACTTCTTTCTTTTCTTGGCGTCTTGGCGCGAGAATCGTCTTTTGGTTTTCCGCCTTTTCTCTCAACCTCTCATCTTCCCAACTTCCCAACCTCCCGCCTTTCCCCCTCACGCCGGAATGTAGTCCTCCAGGATCGGCAGAAGCTCGGCGGCGAAGTGTTTGAGGGTATCAGCCGCCTGCAAGGTGTTGCCGTCCTGGATCGGGGTGATCAGGCGCACGAAGGATCCGTCCGTCCGGCGCCGGGTCATGGAATCCATCACCAAGTAGATCTTCTGCCAGTACTCGGAACTGATGATCCGCCCACGCGAATGAAACCAGTAAAGTACGAGTTGTTTCTCCTTTCCCTTTTCCAGCAGCAGCTTGATCACCCGCACATCACCGTTGGCGGTGGGAATCAGCTCGTGATCGACGCGGGCGACGCCCCAGCCGGCCCCGGGCATGCAGTTCTTGGGAGAATGGATCAGGTCGCCTTCCTTCTGGCTCTGGTAGTATCCGATGTAGAGATTGATCATGTCCCCGTTGCCGTTGTGATAATCCGCCAGGAAGGAATCATCCACGCCCAGAACGCTGTACACTTCCGGATCGAACATTCCCACACGCCCCTGCCAATCGCCGATTTGGCGGGGAAATTCGGTAAACGACCGCAACGGTGGCACATCCCTGGACTGCTGGGCGAAGCCGAGCAGCGCGGCGGTGAGCAGCATCAGGCCAGCGGCGGCAATCGTGTTTTTCCAGGAAAGAGTCATGGGCGGCTTTCAGAAACAGCTGGTTTACTGGATTCCTGCCTTCGCAGGAATGACGGAAAAAATCGGCATGCCGCCGCTTCAGGATGACGAAGAATTTTCCAGTCGTGTCAGCAGCAGGAACACGAGATAGACCAGAACGAAGGCGGCCACGAAAATCAACAGCCCCGAGGCGTCGTGCATGAAGCCGTGGGCCACTTCGGGACCGATGTAGCGGGCCATGATGGCCGTCACCGTCAGGCGCAGAATGTTGACTGCCACGGCGATGGGGATGGCCGACAGAAACAACACCCAGCGGCTGAGGGAACGCAAATTGACGATGAAGGCGAAGGCGCCGCTCAGGGCCAGCAGGGAAGTCAGCGACCGCAAACCCGAGCAGGCATCCACCACCTCCAGGGTCGTGTTGGCCAGATGCAGAATATTGCCCTCGCGCAGGATGGGAATGCCGATGAGACTGACAAGCTTGGCCGTCAAGCCGGCGGCAAAGAGTTGTAAAGGAAAAGCGAACTTGTTCCAGATGATGGCGGGAATCGGCACCATGAAAACCAGGTAGACCAGCGGCACCGCCACTCGGCGCGTGATCGACCCACCGCACAAAAACAGCACCAAGCCCCAGAGAGTGACGATGAGCGACACCCGCATGGTGAACAGTTCAGCGCCGAGGTTGCCCACGATGTGCAGGACCATACCGATGGCAACCAGCAACAATCCCCGGTAGTCGGTTTCAGCGCTGAGCCCGGCCAGCTCATCGCGTCGCTGCCAGACGAGATAGACAGCGATGACGGGAATCAGAAAGCCGTGGGAATAGTTGTCATCGATGGACCAGTCGCGTACCAGCTTGGCGATGGTGTGCGCATAGAGCACACCGAATGCGGATAGCAAGATGGCAAGCTGCGGCAGAAAGGACCTGAGAGCGCCGATGTTCATTGGGGGTCGAAAATCAAAAGTTTAGAGTTGAAGGTTTGGGTTCAGGGTTCGGGACGGCCGCCTGTCATCCCGAGGCGCGCCAGCCACGAGAGGTCTCTTGGAAAAAGTTCTATCGTTCATAGCGCCCTAAAATCATCTTTTTCACAACTTCTCATCCTTTCAGCTTCTCAGTTTCCTTCTTTTCAATCAAACCGATACGGTGTCACCGGCGTCAGCGTGATACTGAACATGACGCTATTTTCGCTCAGATCGTTGTCCGGATCGGTGGACTGCACTTCGTAACGCCGACCGGTGAGGGCCAGGCTGAGCCAGCGCAGCGCCGCCGGTCGGTAGCGTAGGCCGATGGCGGTCTGGTAGATATCGTCCTTGCGCTGCGGCGTGGTGTTGACATATTTGTTGTACTGGTAGCCGACATCGGCGGTCAGTGCCAACTGGCGGGTCAATTCGTAGGTTGCCGAAACGTCGGTCTGGTAATAAATGTCCAGTCCCAGATTCTCAGCCCCGTAACTGGCCTCCTGATATCCGCCTTCCACCGAAAGCCCCAGTGATCCCCTCTTGAAAGCTTTTTGAAGATGCCCCGAAAAAGACGGCCCGGACTCCTCGTCCACTCCTTCCCTGTCCTGGAAGAAGTAGCCCAAATCGAAATCCAGGGTGGTTGTTGGGTTGATGCCCCATGAAAAGCCGAGGCCAGGATCGTAGATGATGTAATCCGGCGTCACTCCGTCGTATTCGGTTTTGGTATGACTATAGCGCAGAAAATACTGAAAATGGCGGCCAAGGCGATGAATGGCCCTGATCGTTCCCTGGTATTCCTTCAGGTCGTCATTAGCGACATTGACCGATCCCTGATTGCCGGAATCGAACAGGCCCCGCGCATAGGAGAGATGGGTACTGAACCCATAAGCGGCATTGAACCAGTAGGCCAGGTTGGCATGCATGGTGTGCCGTTGGCTGTCCTCAAGCACCGGATCGTCGTTTTCCAGCATGCGGTGGCGGTAGCCGATCCCGAAGCTGTCCTCCTGGCCAAAACGATGGTTCAAAGAAACCCCTGCCGTGTTGGAGTACCAGGTCTCACGGCCCCGGCGCAGGGTGGGGTCGATCCATTCGCCATAAACCTCGTCTTCTTCCAGGGTAGTGCGTGGCTCATCGGTGCGCACGTAACTGTCGGTCAGCATCAGTTCGGTCTGTTGCGTCAACTGTGCCGATATCAGGGCAGTTGCGTTGTGGCGCACCGCGTCGCTGTCTTCATCACGGTGATAGAGCGTGAAACCGGGGCTGTAGGAAAAATTGGCCTGGTACCGCTGCTCCTGCATATTCAGGTTGATTCTGGGGGAAGCGACGGTGATGAACTCCTCGCGCGCTCCCGTGGCATCCTGATCCACGTTGTCGGTGTACTCCTCGGAAATCGTCAGGCTTGGCGTAATGGTGGTTTCGGCGGCCGCCGAGGCAGCAACCAGCCCGATGAGCAGCGCCAGCAGAATCGGCTCGGAACGGAGGCGGCTGGAAACCGGTTTGTTTTTCATTTTATCCTCAGCGAAAAACAGGAATTAAAAAGGGTGAGAAAATCAGAAGGTGGAAAAAACTTACCTTCCCAACGCCTCATTTTCCCAACTTCCAGCCGTTCATGGCACCACGATCGTGTCATCGGGTTGAAGTTTCAGGTTTTCACCCAACTCCTGATCACCTACGATGGCCTTGTAATTGATGCGGAAGACCCGTTCCTGACCGTTTTCCCGGCGCAGCAGCAAAATCTCCTTCTTCGAAGCCCACTCGGTAAATCCCCCGGCCAGCGCAAAAGCCTGCAGGACCGTCAACTCCTTGTTAAGGGAATACTCCCCGGTTCGCGCCACTTCACCGAGAACGTAGAATTTCTTGCTGGCCGGCTCCTTAACGCTGACCGTCACCTGGGGGCCCTCCACGAACTGGGACAGCTTCTTTGTGATTTCGGCCTTCAGGTCCATCGGTGTCATCCCGGCGGCCATGATGTCGTCCAACAACGGGAAGGTGATGAACCCATCCAGACGCACCATGACTTCCCTGGTGAAATCCTCCTCTTTCCAGGTCGTGATTTCCAACAGATCTCCGGCACCGATGCGATAGGCGGAAGCATTATCCCCTTGTCCTTCTGCCGCCCGAGCGGTGCCGACAAAATCGCCTCCCACCAAAAGCGCCAACAGGATTACCACGGCATAAAAATTTAGAATCGCGCGCATTGTTTTCTCCTTTTGATTTGTCCCAGACGTTTTGACGCAGGATTCGTTCGCTTACAGAAGGATGGATATAGCTCCGCCGGGTCGATTACAGTCTGTAAAATTGCGCATCTTACTGAATTTATACGATTATTGTTTGTTTTCGAGCCAAACGCCCAACTTGGCGCTTCAGCGCGCACCACGTCGAAACAAGACGATCTTCACGGTTTTGAGCAGTATCATCAAATCCATGAAAACGGACAAATTTTTGATGTAGAACAGATCGTAGTTCAGCTTTTCGATGGCATCGTCCACCGATGCGCCATAGCCGTAACTGACCTGGGCCCAACCCGTGATCCCCGGTTTCACCGCGAAGCGTTCCCGGTAAAAGGGGATGACCGCTTCAAGCTTTTCCACGAAATGGGCGCGTTCCGGCCGCGGGCCCACCATGCTCATCTCTCCTTTGAGCACATTCCACAACTGGGGCAGCTCGTCGATGCGCAGCTTGCGGATCACCCGTCCCACGCGGGTGATCCGGTCGTCATCGTCCTTGGCCCATACCGGGCCGGTATGCTGCTCGGCATCTGCCACCATCGAACGGAACTTGTGCACCATGTAAGGCCGCTTATGCTGGCCAACCCGTTCCTGTGAAAAAATGACAGGACCGGGTGAATCCAGCTTGACCAGAATGGCAACAACCGCCATCAAAGGCCCGGTAAGCACTAAAAGAATCAAGGACGAGACAACATCACCGATACGTTTTGCCACCCGGCGGGCCCGGGATTTGCGGAAACCGTCGGAAAAAATCAGCCAGCTCGGCTTGATCTGCTCTACGCTGAGCTTACCGGTCAACGCTTCGTAAAAGGTGGCGCCCTCCAGGATGTTGATCCCTTCCACCCGGCACCGCAACAGCTCGTCGGTGGGAAAGCAGCCCCGTTGATTGCCCATCGCCACCACCAGCGCTTTGCCGTCGATCTCCCGGACCAACTCGACAAGCCCTTGATAGTTGTGTCGGCAACGACACTTGGGCATAATTTCCCGAATACCGGCCGCGTCCTCATCGCACTCCGTCAGCACCAACGGCACCTGGTAGCCGGAGTCACGCTTGTTAGCGATTTCGCCAAGAATGTCCCGGGCCAATGCTCCGGAGCCGATCAGAAGGATTTTTTGATCAAAAAAGCCATGATCCAGCACATACATGTAACCAAAACGCCATGATGCGATCATTACAATAACCAGGGCGACACTGACTTCGAAAACGCCTCGCCCGATGATGGCCGGAGGAAAAATCAAGTAAACGATGGCCAGTAAAATGGCCGCCGCACCGAGGGCCTGGAGCAGGCGGATGCCCATTTCAGACATGGAATCGGTGATTTTCAGATCGTAAAGGTCGTTGTAATAAAGACAGGACTGACAGACGATGGTAATCAGCAGCGCTTTGAAAACGATTTCGGGCACATTGCGGATATCATCGCCCCCCATCAATCCCCACCCGGCGACAAGCACGGCAACCAGAATGAACAGCCCCTCGCCGATGGCGAAAAAAACGTTTCGGATCGGGTAGTATGTCTTAAAAAAACGCAGCATTAGGGAATATGGTTCCGGATTCAAGGATCAGGGTTCAAGAGTCAAGGGTTCAGGGGCGCAGCGCCCTTTTCTGCCATTTTGGGGAGAACGACGAGGGATCTCTTGAACCTTGTCGCCCACTTTCGCTTTGCTTCCCAACCGCAGATCCCTCACTGCCAGAGCAGTTCCTGAATGACCCGAAAAAAGGGTTCGAAATTTCCAGGTCCCGAGATTCAGCGTTCTAGGTCGGGTGCGCATCATCGGTAATACCTGCTTTTTGATCGATAGTTGTAATAGCTGCCGTAGAGAGACCCCAAGTGGAAATCGAAGCGATTCATCACGGTCCCGACGATTTTTTCCCGCTCTAGGGTTTCCACCAAGTCTTTCAATACATTGCGGGGTGTCTTACCGTAACGAACCACCAGCAGAATGCCATCCACCTGACGCGCAAGTGCATTGGTCTCGGAAATCATCTTTGGCGGTGGTGTATCGATGATGATGTATCGATCATCGTAGCGCTCTCGCATTTCGCCGATCAATTCCATCATCCGCGGACTAGACAATAGCTCGGCAGGATTGACCACCGATCTGCCCGCAGGCAATAAGGTCAGCTTGTCGATGCCGGTCTTGAGCAACACCCCGGATAATGGCACCGTGCTATCGGCCAAATAACTGCTTAACCCCGGCGTATTCCCATCGTGACCGAAAAGGTGATGAAGCGTAGGGTGACGAAGATCGCAGTCGACCAGGAGCACATGCTCTTCAATTCCCTGTGCGATACTGACGGCCAGGTTGGCCGAAACGAAGGACTTGCCCTCACCTGGCAGCGCGCTGGTGACCATGAGGGTGCGGGGCACCTGATGGCCCGGCTTGGGGAAAAGGAGCTGGGTACGCAGCAGCTTGAACTGCTCCGCCTCGAAGGATCGGGGGTTGTGCAGCGTCACCAGTTCGGGGATAAGCCGTCGCAGTTCGGGAATCGGATGATCATATTGGATGTTTTGGGCGGCCTGGACTTTCGCCGGCCGTCCCTTTTCTTCTTGCGCCAAAGGAATGGGGCGCAACGTGGCGATGGACGATTTGCGATCCTCCGAAGAGGAATCGTCGGTTCCTTCTTTCAGCGGAATTGGTTCCAGTTCAGAACGCCCGTCCTCTTCGCCTGAACTTCGGCGATCAGGCATTGCATACCCGGCTTGCCCGGTTTTGTTCAATGCTTCAAAAAACTTTCCCATTACATCCCTTCCAGTCAACCGAGAACCTGGCTGATGAAATTCACCGTCCGATCGACCCCTTTGAGTGTCAAAACACTAAAGGCTCCGCAAAGCAAAACGCACAAACCGATCCCACACAAGCTCGCGATGGCATGCAATCGGCGTCTGCGGCGCTCCGCAGGTCGTATGATCGAAGGGATCGATACCAAGGTGGGCAAGCCCACCATTTTTTCCACTTCTTCGGGAAGCCTCAACGCCTGGTCGAAGTAGGCCAGCAAAAAGATCAGCGCCCCGCCAAAGCCCAGGCCGAATGCCACGGAAACGGCGAACAGGTAGGCCACTTTGGGCGAAATCGGCTTTTCGGGTAGCCGGGCCGTATCCAGGACCTGAAACTGCTCTCCTTTTTGCTTTTTTTCCATATTCACGGAAAGGTCCGCTTCCAGCTTTCTGGTCAACAAGGCATCGTAGGCTTGCTTCAGGTTTTCGTAGTCTCTTTTGAGCGAAAAAAGTTCCTGCTCCCGCTTGGGGGTATCCTCAACCCGAACCCGGTACATTTCGATTCGCTCTTTGAGCATGTCGATTTCCGCCTGCTGGCCGGCGATTTCAGATCTGATTTGATCAATCTGAATATTTTGCATGCCTTGAAAATCAACGGCGGGTGCCTGCTCCACTGCTGGACTTTCCACTGGGGTCGCTTTGGCGGCACTGGCTTCCAACGCTTCGATGCGACGCTTGATCCGCACCAAATCGGGGTGCTGTTCCGTGTAGCGGAGCTTCATTGACGCCAAGGTCTCGCGCAACTGCTGGATTTCGGCGGACTCCGCCCCGGCTTCGGGCGCTAAAAGGTCGTCCATGGAAAAATCCGCCAGCGAATCGGTCATGCTCCGCATCTCCGCCGCCTGCCGCTGCAACGCGGCCGCCGATGCGCGGCTCTCACGCAGCGCCTTTTCCTTTTCCAGCAAATCCTCTTGCAGTTTGCCGAGAATACTCAAATTGCTTTGCAACTGCTCCGGCAGGCCACCCATGTTCTGACGCCGGTATTCCTTCAGCGCCTCTTCCTTCTCCAGAAGCTCGCGCCGCAGGGTATCCAACTCGGCCTGCAGAAAACTGCTGGTGCCCATGGCCTGCTCTTCGCGAACCTTCAGATTCTCGTTGATAAAATAAGAGGACAAGGCATTGGCCACATCCATGGCCAGCTTCGGCTCCGTGGCCTTGAACGAAACGGTGAAAGCATCCGCCCCCCTTCCGCCACGGAGGACGTCCACCGTGATCCGCTCCCGCAAATCCGTAATCTTGTCCTCCATGAGCATCTTACGCTGTTCGGGGGTGTCATAGAGATTGTGGGCCTGCATGATCCTTTCCAGGTTCGACCAGGAAAGAATCTGCTGTTGAATGGTGCGCAGGCGCTCATCGATCTGGGTGTCCACTAGGGACTTGACATAATTGGAAGGCACCTTCTGGGGCTGAACGAGAATGGTGGTGGATGATTCGTAGACTTTGGGCAGCGTGAGCGACAGATACATACCGACGATCATCGCCACACAAAACGGAACGATGAAAAGCCAGCGCCATCGGCTGGCATTTTCAAGAAGGACCTCCGGTCGGAATTTGTTGTGGGGTTGAGGAATCATAGTTTGCCATCACCGCGGCTTCGAAAAAAGTTCAATTTCCTGCCTACTCGCCAATAACCAGCTGAAGTTAAAAGTTTTTTGTTTATCCCGCACAGAGTTGAATACAAGGTCTATGCCAAATTTTTTCGATAGCGACCATAACACGACAAATGACACGTTAAATTTAAATTTCTTTAAATTTTCAAATAGTTATCGACCGGTTGAACCTTGCTCGGTATGATGGGGACTGTCACCTCGATTACCCAGAAATGATCCGCAGACCTTCCCTTGATTTCCCATTGCTTACATTTTCACTCATTTTTTTAAATAACTACATCTTGTTGTAATTTTAGGCTTTTTACTCTGCAAGGAAAAATCTATTTGCCGGATTGTGTAAACTATGTCATATAATTTTATATTATTCATTAACCATGGGACATTGCCATTTGATGAAACCAAATCCGCTCATCCTACTGATTGACGACAGCGCCGAAATCATCGGGACGCTGAACAAGTTTCTTAACGAGGCCGGCTACCAGGTCATCACGGCCTCCAACGGGCTCGAAGGGCTCAACCTGCTGGAAGCCAGACATGAGCAGATTGATCTCATGATCACAGACTTGGTCATGCCCCATGTCAGCGGAGTTGGAGTAATCGCTATCGCCAAGAAAAAATACCCCCATATCCCAATAATTGCCATCACGGGATGGGGAGAGTATCCCGAGGCATTGGCTTCGGAGGCCCATGCGGACACGGTGCTTGAAAAGCCTTTCGACCTCAAGGAACTGAACACTGCAATCCTGCATTTTTTGGACGAGGGGCCTTCTGATTAAGGCTGGGGGCCGAAATCCCGGGCTCAAGGGCTCCCTCCCCGGGTGTTAGGGGCAATGATCGGGCCTCCACTTTCGGAACCAATGACAGGAAAAAAAATGCCAACACGCGAAACATCCCAACCACTCATCGCCAACGGAAGCCCATTCATCACCCCTCTGGTCGGCGCCAGCGACAATATTCGGCGAATTCGGGAACTGATTGGCCACGTGGCCGACACTGCCTTGAACGTGGTCATCTGCGGCGAAAGCGGCGTGGGCAAGGAAGTGGTGGCCAAAAATCTCTACAAGGCCTCCCCGCGCTTCGGCAAACCGTTTCTCAAAATCAACTGCGCCGCCCTGCCCGAAGGATTGCTGGAAAGCGAACTTTTCGGCCATGAGTCCGGGGCCTTCACCGGCGCCAGCCGCAGAAAGCGCGGCAAGTTCGAACTGGCTCATGGCGGGGTGCTGATGCTGGACGAAATCGGTGACATGTCCCTGCCGTTGCAGGCCAAGATGCTGCACGTGCTGCAAAGCGGGGAATTCTCACCGCTGGGATCGGAAAAAGACCTTCACAGCAACGCGTGGATCATCGCCGCAACCAACCAGGAGCTGGAAACAGCAGTCCAGCAAGGGACTTTCCGCAAAGATCTCTTTTACCGGCTCAACATCATCCGCATCCAGATCGCGCCACTGCGTGAGCGGCCGGAAGATATCCCGTTGTTGATCGAACACTTCATCGCCCTCTACACCGGCCGATTCGAGCGTAAGATCGACCTGCGGCTGAATGCCGAATCGATGCGGAAACTGGTGGAATACTCCTGGCCGGGCAATGCCCGGGAGTTGGAAAGCGTCATCCAGAGAATGATGGTCCTGGGCCGATGTGAAGAGGTGATTGAAGAGCTGGCCCAAGCCGCGGATACCACCAACAACGAAAGCCATAACGCAAAAGCCGGCAACCCAGCCCTCGCTCCTTACATGAAGGACCTGCTGTCGCTTGATCCGGACGCGCCGCTGCCGTCTTCCTTTTCGCTAAGGACTTTTAAAAAGAAGGCCATGGACCAGGTGGAACGAGAGGTAATTTCCCTGGTTTTGCAAAAAACCAACTGGAACCGCAGCAAAGCCAACAAAATCCTCAAAATAAGCTACAAGACTCTGCTCTACAAGATCAACGAGCTGGGCCTTGAGCCACCGGCAAAAAACAGCGAGAATGACTCCCCTCAAAATTGATGGGACACCTGGGGTTGGCTTCGGAAAGGATTGAGGGTTCAGGACCGGAGCATTTCTCACTGTCATTCCGAGGAGCGCAGCGACGAAGAATCTCTTCGAGTCTGTCACAGCCTTCCGCCGTATTCCTAAGTGCAGATCCCTCGCTGCGCTCGGGATAACACAGGGAAAGAGGGGACGGGAGGATGACGCGGGGAAAGAGGGTTTGAGCGGCTCAAACGATAAAAGATGCGTCCGGGAATGCTCCTGAGAACTTGACCATGCCCAAATCCAACCCACCAAGCCCTACCCAACTGCTCCCGGGGGACCGCACTTTTCATTCCCTGCTGACGCCGTATTTGGCGCCGTACCTTGTTTACGTCGCCCTCTCCAGCATTCCCGCATCCATAGTTGACCCCGCAATCGCCCAGGCCGTCAAGCTGGCGGCCACCGCCGCCCTTCTGCTCTGGTTTCGCCGTAAATACCGCTTCGGCCCATTTCGAATTTTTCATGCCGTCGCGGCCCTGGTGGCCCTGCCCCTTGCGCTGGCGGCCTGGATCGGCCCGTTCTACCTGCTGGATGCCCTTGGCGTTGCGGCCATCCCTGAACCAAGTGTCAATGTTTATTCCGCCAACGCTTATTTTTACCTGCGCCTGTTCAATTCAACCATTCTGGTGGCTTTTTTCGAAGAATTGTTCACTCGTGTGTACATGATGGGATGGCTGTATCAGGCGGATCGTCAACGACATGAGAAAGGAACGCTTACATCGATCCTTGACACCCTCGATCAGCACCCCGCCCCCCTCGCCACCTTACCCTTGAGCGCATTTTCGGTCATCGGCACCACCATCGTTTTTACTGCCGGCCACTCGCCCCGTGAGTACCTGTCCGCTGTCTGCTATTTTCTCTTCACAACCTGGCTTTACCGCAAAACGAACAGCTTGTGGCTCTGCATCATCATTCACGCCCTTGTCAATCTGATAATCGCGCTTCTGGTCGGATGTGCCAGGCTGACTTGGTTGTGGTAACGCTTCCATAAAAGCAACAATGCAGAGCAACCGCTCTGCATTGTTGATAATAAAGTTTTTCAAAAAGCTCTGTGTTGTAAAAATCAGTCCTCCAGGATCGCATCTTCACGCACTCTTGAGCCCTCCCGTTTCAAGCGCCGACGATCCTTTCCTGACCGACGATCAGCGCCATTTCTTCTTTCTGGAATGTGTTCAGAATAGGAAAACTGTCTTCTTTCCAATCCAGAGCGCCGCCCTCCGTTGTCGAGTAGACTATCTGCCGAAAATGATTCTGACACGGCAAAAGTCCTTTCGCTGATAGCGCTTATGAAAAGTTAAATAGGGCATCAATTGATATGGATACAAACGCGTTGTCATCCCGTGCGAAGGCCGGGATCTCAATGCAAACCGCGGTATGCTAATGCTTGTCAATTAACGTCCTTGTCAAAAGTCCATCGGAATTACATAAATCTTTTGGCCTTTATAGACTCAACACAGATCCAAAGATAAAATTCAGGTGGGGCGGTAGCCGCCCCACCTGAACTTTTTACTTATTGAACTTCCTTCTGCCGATCACGGCCAATCCCATCAGGCCG
>JACDJB010001487.1_pt1 | contig 18796 bp, 15 predicted proteins | sample 7454121 | NCBI WGS metagenome assembly JACDJB01 (sample SAMN14253290, study PRJNA609438) | sludge metagenome | isolation source: sludge after 25d culture with pyrite | collected 2018-12-20 | reverse complement strand
GTGATGAAGCTGGTGGAAGTGATCCGCGGTTTGGCCACCTCCGACGAGACCTTCAAGGCCACCTGGGATCTGGCGCAGCGTTTCGGCAAGACCCCCGCCGAGGCGAGCGACTACCCCGGCTTCATCGCCAACCGCATCCTGCTGCCGATGATCAACGAAGCGGTCTATTGCCTCTATCACGATGTCGGTACGGCCGAGGCCATCGACACGGTGATGAAGCTGGGCATGAACCACCCCATGGGCCCCCTGGCCCTGGCCGACCTCATCGGTCTCGACACCTGCCTGGCCATCATGGAAACCCTCTATGACGGGTTCAAGGACAGCAAATACCGTCCCTGCCCCCTGCTGCGTAAATACGTAGAGGCCGGCTGGCTGGGACGCAAGACCGGTCGGGGTTTTTATACCTACTGAAAAGGACAAACGCGAAGCCCGAAATCCGAAACAGTTGAGGCAGGATGCTGGGTTTCGGGTCATTTTTTCGGCGCGACCTATCGATAAAACCATTTGCCGGCCGAAGAAGGAGAAGACCAATGGCTCGCAAGCAAGGGCAAACCGCCGCGGCCAAAAGCGGCGTAACACTCGGCGCCAAGATCAAGAAGGCGCGCACCGGCAAGAAGATCACCCTGGATCGGCTGGCCAACGACACCGGTTTTTCCACCGGCTACATCAAGGAGATCGAGGCCGGCAAGGCCATCCCGCCGGTGGGCGCCCTGTTGCAGTTGGCCCGGGCCTTGGAAGTGGACTCGGCCCTGCTGCTCAAGGAAGAGGAGTCCAAGCTTTCCGAACGCATCAAGGCCTACACCCAGCGCACCGACAACTACGCCTACGAAACCTTGACCCCCGGCGCCGAGAACAAGCACCTCAAAGCCTTCCGGGTCACCATCCCCGCCGGCCAGGATCACAAGGGGGTCGGCTACCAGCACGAGGGCGAGGAGTTCGATTACGTGCTCTCGGGACATGTGGAGGTTTCGGTGGGAGATCATGTCAACCGGCTCGGCCCCGGGGAATCACTGCACTTCAATTCCGGCATCCGGCACATGCTGCGCAATATCGGCGATGAGGAAGCCCTGTTGATCGTGGTGATCTACAACCCGTAGCATCTGCCGCCGCGCAAGGAGACATCCATGAGTTCCATGTTGACCGACGAACAGTTGATGGTCCAATCCATGGTCCGCGAATTCGCCCGCAAGGTGGTCCAGCCCACGGCGGCCGAGCGGGATCGGACCAAGGAATTTCCCGCCGAAAACTTCCGCCAGATGGGCGAGCTGGGCTTGATGGGAATGATGATCCCCGACCGCTACGACGGCGCGGGCGCCGACTGCGTCAGCTACGTGCTGGCCCTGATGGAAATCGCCGCTGCCTGCGCCTCCACGGCGGTGGTGATGTCGGTGCAAAACTCCATCGTCTGCGAAAGCCTCTACCGGTTCGGTAACGAGGCCCAGAAGGGAAAATACCTTCGCCCGCTGGCCGCCGGCGAGATCATCGGCGCCTTCTGTCTCACCGAGCCGTCCGCCGGCAGCGACCCGGTACGCCAGACCACCACCGCGGTGCGCGACGGAAACGACTACATCATCAACGGCACCAAAAGGTTCATTACCTCGGGCAAAAACTCGTCGGTGGTCATCGTCACCGCCAAGACCGACGAGTCCCAGCGCCACAAGGGGATCAGCGCCTTCATCGTGGAGAAGGGACGCCCGGGACTGGCCGTGGGGCACATCGAAGACAAGATGGGGCTGAGGGGCTCGGACACCGCCGACTTGATTTTCGAAGACTGCCGCGTGCCGGCGGAGAACCTCCTCGGCACCGAAGGGCAGGGATTTGCCATTGCCATGGCCGGGTTGGACAGCGGGCGCATCGGCATCGGCGCCCAGTCGGTGGGGGTGGCCAGGGCCTCCCTGGAGGCGGCGGTGAAATACGCCAAGGAACGCGAACAGTTCGGCCAGTCCATCTCCAAGTTTCAGGGACTGCGCTGGATGATCGCCGACATGGCCACCGAAATCGAAGCAGCCCGTCAACTGGTGCTATCGGCGGCCCGGATGAAAGATTGCGGCGAGCCCTACACCCAACAGGCCTCCATGGCCAAGCTGTTCGCTTCGGAGATGGTGCAGCGGGTCACCGCCCAGGCGATCCAGATCCACGGCGGCTACGGCTATACCAAGGATTATCCCGTGGAACGCTTCTACCGGGACGCCAGGGTGTTTACCATCTACGAGGGCACCAGCGAGATCCAGCGCATCGTCATCGCCAACCATGTCTTCAGAGACAAGCGCTGAACACGCGGCTCATTCTTCCTTGAAGATGGCCGCCGCATGGTCGATGTCTTCGGGGCAGAAAACGAAGAGGCACTTGGCATCCGGCCCGGAAACCGAGCCGTACACATAGTTGATGTTGATGCCCTCCTCGCCGAAGCGGCCGGCGATGCGGGCCAGCTCGCCGGGCCGGTTTTCCAGTTCCACGGCGATTACCGGCATGATATCGAAAACATAATCGCTCCTGGACAGCAGATCGATGGCCTTGTTGATGGTGCCATCGGCGGGCAGGAAACGGATGAGGGCGAAATCGGCCGAATCCTTGCGCATGGAATTGTAACTGGCCGCCGAGGCGATGCGTTTGAGCGACTTGCCCCGGGCCTGAAACAATTCGCGCACGTAGTTGGAGGCATCCTGGATGGTCAGGGCGTCGATATTGATACCGGCATCGCCGAGCATCGCCGCCAGGCGCGCCAGTTCTCCCGGCGCGTTCTTGAGAAACAGTGAAATTTCAGTGCGCACCATGTTTCCTCCTTTGGATGGCCCGAAGCGCCTCGGACCGGCAACGGAACCTATTTTTGCGGCCCTCCGTAACGCGTCTTGACCTGCAGGCGGTCGGGCCTGCCGTCCTTGTCCCGCGGCAGGTCCGCCACGAACTCGACATACTGGGGTTTCTTGTAGCGCGCAATCTTGCCGCCGACAAAATCAATCAGCTCGGCGGCAGTCAAGGTTTGCCCCGGCGCCAGCAGGCAGACCGCCTTGATCCCCTCTTTCCACTTGGGGTCCGGCACCCCGAAGACCACCGTCTCGGCGACGGCCGGATGCGCCAGAATCGCTTTTTCCACCTCCGCTGGATAAACGTTTTCTCCTCCGGGCTTGATCAGCTCCTTGTCCGCCTTGCGCCCGGCGTACCAGAGAAACCCGTCCGCATCGAAACGGCCCAGGTCCCCGGTGTGGTGCCAGCCGTCACGGAAGGTATGGGCGTTGTCTGCGGGCAGATTCCAGTAGCCCTTGAAGACCATGGGGCCACGCATGGCGATTTCGCCCACCTCCCCCAGTGTCACCGGCCGGTCGTGGTCGTCCACCAGGCGCACATCCGCCAGGGCGATGGGCCTCCCGGCCGCCCCGGGCCGGTCGTCGTAACGACCGTAGGTGGCGATACAGGAAGTCTCGGTCTGTCCGTACATCGTGTAAAAGGTACCGCCGGTACGCGCTTGATAGCGCTCGATGGTCTCGGGTGAATCCAGCCCGGTCACCGCCCGCAGGCTGCCCAGGTCCCGCCCCGGCACATCGAGGATGTTGCCCAGGACCGGGGCGAAATCGAACATCAGCGTCGCCTTGTGACGTTCGATGGCCTCGGCTGCGACGGCGGCGTCGAACCGGCGCAGGTTGACGTTCAGCGCTCCGGCGTGGAAACTGCTGGCCGTCAGAAACAGCCCCCCCACGTGAAACAGCGGTAGCACGCTCAGATGCACGTCCCCGGCATCGATTTGCATCCGGTACTGCCAATGGAGGTCGGCGCACAGCAGGTTGGCGTGGCTGAGCAAGGCGCCCCGGGGACGACCGGCCACGGCCGCGGTATGAATGATCACCAGGCCATCATCCCCACTCACCATCGGCGGTGAGAAAACCTGATTTGGGTCGCCCTTCACCGTTTCCAGCGCCGGCCAGGCGCCGTCGCGGTCCAGACCGAAACGATGACGCACCGTGGGCAGCTTGTCTCGGTGGGCGTCGAGCATCTCCTGGTAAGCGGCATCGGCCGCCAGGATGATGGGCCCGGTATCGGCGAGATTGAAGCAGGCTTCCTCGGCGCTGAGCCGCCAGTTGACGGGCACCACGATGGCGCCCAGGGCCGCGGCGGCGCCGTAGAGGAGAAAATACCCCCGACTGTTTTGGGCCAGCACCCCGATCCGTTCCCCCCGGGCCAAGCCACGGTCGGCCAGCCCAATGGCCAGGCCATCGACTTCCGCCTTGATCGCCGAAAAGCTGGTGCGCTCACCGGTCTCCACCTCGATCCAGGCCGGTCGGTCACCGAAAAGCGCCGCATTGCGGCAGACCAAGTCATAGAAGGTGAAATCGTAAAGTCCCATGGGCCTCCGATCCTCCTTTCCGCCCGGTCACTTGACGGTCAGCACCGGACAGGGCGCCTTGAGAATGATGTACTGAGCAGTGGAGCCGAGCAGGATCTTCTGGGCCTTGGAGCGTTTTTCCACCCCGACGACGATCAGGTCGATGGCTTTTTGCCTGGCGTAATGTACCAGGTCTTCACCCGGGGAAAGCCCCCGCACCGACTGAAAAACCTCGCAATCCACGCCACGCTCCGCCATGATCTTGCGCGCTTCCTTCAGATGATCCTCGGCCGCGGCGATGTCTTCGAGCCGCTCCCGGGATCCGCCTTCCATGGAGGTCATGACCTGAACCCGGGCCCCCAGGGGACCCGCCAGTTCACCGGCCAGGCGCACGGCAGCCTTGGATTCAGCCGAGCCATTGTATCCCACCAAAATCCGCATGACAACCCTCCGCCTGGCCACCCGACTCGGTCCGGCCCGGACTACATCCAGCGCTTGCGGCGCTTGTAGCTCTTGACTTCCTTGAAGGACTTGCGCCCACCGCTCTCGGTGAGGCCCATGTAGAATTCTTTGACATCCGGATTGCGCTTCAACTGTGCCGACGCCCCTTCCAGCACGATCTTGCCGGACTCCATGATGTAGGCGTAGTCGGAGATGTCCAGTGCGATTTTGGCGTTTTGCTCCACCACGAGAATCGTGGTGCCCAGCACCTGGTTGATGTGGCGCACATTATCGAAGATTTCACGCACCAACAAGGGCGCCAGCCCCAGGGAGGGCTCATCGAGCATCAGCATCCGCGGCGCCGACATCAGCGCCCGGGCGATGGCAATCATCTGCTGCTCGCCGCCGCTGCAGTAACCGGCCAGGCGGTTGGTGATGTTGGCCAAACGCGGAAACAGATCATAGATGCGGCTTCGGTCGGCCCGGACGGCACCGGCCCCGTCGGTGCGGGTGATGGCGCCGACACGGATGTTTTCGTCCACCGTCAAGTGTTTGAAAACACGGCGTCCCTCCGGCACCATGACCGCTCCGAGGCGCACCACGGCGGTGCCGAGAAAATTGGTGACATCTTGGCCCTCGAACCGGATGAACCCGTCTTTCACCACGCCGTTTTCGGGCTTGAGCAGCCCACTGATGGCCCGCAGGGTGGTGGTCTTGCCGGCTCCGTTGGTACCCAGCAAGGCGACGACCTGCCCGGCGGACACCTGGAGACTCACCCCGCGCAGCACCTGGATGATGTCATTGTAGACCACCTCGATGTTGTTCACTTCCAGCAACGGGCGATCGTTTCCGGGTGGGGTGTCCATACGCGACGGTTCCGTGGAAACGGGTTGAAAGAGCCGTTCCGGGAAATTCTCCGGCCGGCTGTGTCATGGGACGGGTCCGCCCGCTCTTTCTATTTCATGTACTTGAGCCTGAACGGCTCGCCCACCGCTCGAAACACGCCGTCCTTGACCACGTAAAGCTGAACGCGGTCCACGCCCATCCGGTCGGTGGCCGAATAGGTCATCCGCCCCACCGCCAACAACGATTCGAACGCCTTGTCGCCGTTCATCTGGTTGAGGGTGTCGTAGAGGGTGGCACGGGTCACCTCTTTACCCGCCTCCCGAGTGCGCCGGATCGCCTCCACCGCGATCTGGGCCGCCATCATCCCGCAGGCGTAGTTGTGGGAGTTGGCCGTCTTGTCGTCGCGGGCGTACTTCTTGGCCATCGCCAACTGCCAGTCGGTCCAGGGGCCTTCCTCGGAGGTCACCCGATAGGAAGTGGTCCAGTGAAATCCCTCGGCCGCCGTGCCGGCCAGGGCGATAAGGTCATTGCCCCCGGTGTAGTGGGCCCCCATGAAGGTGATCTTGCCCGGTTCGCCAAAGGTCTTGGCCGCCATGCCCAGACGCTGGGCATCGTTGAGCAGCGTGGCCACCGGGGACTGGACCGTCTGGCACAGCACGTACTGGACCCCTTTGCTGGCCAGCCGCTGCAGGAGGGCGCTGTTGTCCAAGTCGGTGCCGTGTTCCACCACCTCGACGAGATCCAGCTTCATGCCGGCGGCCTGGGCTGCCTTGAAATCGGCCAAAGGGGCGCGCCCGAAGGCGGAGGGGTGGATGAAGGCCGCCACCTTGGCGGTCCCCTCGCCTTTGTGGTGCGTGGCCACGTACTCAGCCACGCCGACGTACTGGTGCGAATACGATGCGATGGGCAGAAAAATATACGGGGAAGCCTTCATCAGCGAACTGTCCATGGACGCCGGGATCACCGGGATCTGGACCTCTGTGAAGTCCGGGGCCAGCGCCTGGTTGGCGCCCGTGGCGTAGCTGAGAAAGAAAATCATCCCCTGGTCCAGAAAATCCTCGAAGTTGCGTTTGGTGACGGCTGTTTCGTACATATCGTCGCGGATGGGGCAGTCGATCTTGGCGTCCCCGAGAATCCGGGTGTCGTTGGCAAAATTAATGTAGTCTTCCACCCCCTTGGAATAGGGATTACCGGCATCGGAGGTCGGGCCGGTGATGGCCAGCGACATCCCGAGTTGGTAGGTCTCTCCGGCCACGGCCGGCGCACTGAAGGCCAATCCTGCCGCCACCGTCATCACAACCACCAGGTACCCAAAACTGTTGCGTTTCATCTCGCCCCCCTTTTGGTGATGGGTTCCCCACGCCCCGGGCCGCTTCGCATGCGCCACGCCCCGGGACTCGGGTCGATCAATATCGAAACGGCCAAAGTTTTACGTACGAGCGGCAGATGCGCCACCAGTTGGCCATTCCACGCGGTTCGAACATCAAGAAAAGCACGATCACCAGCCCGAAACCCAATGGCCGCAGGGCCGTGGCCAGGTTGAAGGAATCGGGCAGAAAGGTGCCCGACCATTCGGACAGGTGCTCCATCTGCAGTTCCAGGGTGTAGATCGCCGCCGGCCCGAGCAAACTGCCGGGCAGGGTTCCCAACCCGCCCACGATGGCCATGGCCAGGTAGGTGATGGAGTGGTGCAGAGTGAAGGACTCGAAGCCGGCGCCGCGGAACATGTAGGTGTGCAAGGCACCTGCCACGCCGGCAAAGAAGCCGGCCAGGGTGAAGGCGTAGACCTTGGTCAGCCCCGGGTGCATGCCCATGGCATCGGCGGCCCGGTCGTTGTCGCGCACCGCCACCAGGCAGCGGCCGTAACGCGATCGCAGCAGGTTGCGCACCGCCAGCCCGCAGATCACCGCCACCACCAGGATCATGTAATACCAGAAGAAATAATGATTATTGCGGCCCACCGTCCCACCGATCCAGCTCACCCTTCCCACGGGAATCATCTGCCCCTGGTTGAAGGTGGGCATGAATTTGATCGTCCAGGTAAAGATCATCTGGAACGACAAGGTGGCGATGGCCAGGTACAGATGCTTGAGCCGCATGGCCGGCAGGCCCACGAAGGCCCCGAAAACAGCCCCCATCCCGCCGGCGGCCAGGATCATCAACGGCCACCAGTGGACGATGAGCGGGTGGGTTGCGCCGATGGCCCGGGCCAATCCGGCCACGGTGTAGGCGCCCACGCCGACAAAAGCGGCATGGCCGATGGAGATGAGTCCGGCAAACCCGGTGACGAGGTTCAACCCGTAAACCGCCACCACGGCGATGAGGATATTGTTGATCACCAGCATGGTGCGGTTGCTGGCATCGAAAAACAGGGGCCAGGCGAACAGGCAGGCGAGGAACACGACGAACATGCCCCGGTCCAGGTGGGTGCGGAAGATCCGCTGCTCCTGGCGATAATCGGTAAAAAAGTTGCCGGTGGCCAAAAAACGGTTGGCGCTCATGGGTCACACCCGTTCGATTTCATGGGTCCCGAAAAGCCCGTGGGGCTTGAAGAGCAGAATGACCAGCAGAATGATGTACGGTAGCACGTCGGCGGTGCCGTTGAGCCCCCAGTTGCCGTCCAGGTACCCGGCGGCGAACTGCTGGATCAGCCCCATGATGACGCCGGCCACCACCGCGCCGATGATCGAATCCAGGCCCCCGAGAATCACCACGGGAAACACCGTGATGCCGAAGGCGCCCAGGGTCTCGAAGTTGAGCCCGGTGATGTTGCCGATGATGGCCCCGGCCGCGGCGGCGCTCAAGCCGGCCATGGCCCAGGCCAAACCGAACACCCGCGGCACCGAGATGCCCACCGACATGGCGGCAAACTGGTCGTCGGACACCGCCCGCATACTGATGCCGATGGTGGAGCGCTTGAAGAACCAGGAGAAGGCCCCGATGAGAATGGCGGTGATGACCACCCCCATCAACTGGGTCCAGGAGATGGACACCCCGCCGAGGCTGATGGGCGTGGTGGGCAGAAACTCGGGAAACGAATAGTTCATCGAACCGAAGGGGGTCAGGTAGATGACCCCGTTGAGAATGGACATCAAGCCGATGGTCACCATGATCACCGAGATGATCGGCTCGCCGATGAGCCGCCGCAAAAATATGCGCTCGACGCTCATGGCCAGAAAGAAGGTGATCACCATGCTGGCGACAAACGAGATGTAGATGGGCAAGCCGAGGAAGACGGTCAGGGCGTAGACGATGAAGGCCCCGCCGGCGATGATCTGCCCGTGGGCGATGTTCAGCACCCGGCTGGACTTGTAGATCAGGACGAAACCCAACGCCGAGAGGGCATAAATGGAGCCCACCACGATGCCGCTGACGACCAGTTGGAAAAAATAGGTCATGGGAAAACTCTCATCGGAAAGTGAAATTTTAAAATGAGCTAAAATGAACTAAAATGACTAAAATGAGCTAAAATGGCGGTGTCGCTGCGCTCCGATGTTCATATCTCAGTGGTTTTTTGTGATGTTCAGGGAAGAAACCGTGCCCGGCCCGATGCTTCAATTTTAGTCATTATAGTTATGCTAAATTTTAGCCATCCCCAGTTTTTCCCCAGGCCAGCGTGTAAAACGGCATGCTGGTGCGCACGGTGGTGACCTGCCCGTCCTGATAGCGGAATTCGGCCTCCACCTCGCGGACGTCCACGGTCTCGTCGTAGAGGGTCTCGTGGAGCAAGCGGTATTTTTCGCGGACGAACTTGCGCCGGATCTTGCCCGTCTTGGTAAGCTCGCCGTCGTCCATGTCCAGCAACTTGTAGAGAATGGCAAAACGCCGGATGCGAAAATGCGGCTTTTCCACGCTGCGGTTGAAGGCCGCCACCTCCGCCCGGATCAGCTCCGCCACCTCGGGCTTGAGGGACAGGTCCATGTAGGTGGTGAACGACAACCCCCGGTCCTCGGCCCACTTGCCCACGATGATGGGATCGATGTTGATCAGGGCCGCCACGTAGTCGCGCTGGTCTCCGAAAACCACCGCCTCCTTGATATAGGGGCTGAACTTGAGCTTGTTTTCCAGGAACATGGGGCTGAACATCTCCCCGGCGCGGTTGTGCATCACGTCGCTGACCCGGTCGATGACCACCAGGTGCCCGTCGCTGTCGAGAAACCCCGCATCGCCGGAGTGCAGCCATCCGCCCTGGAGCAATTCCTCGGTCTTGTCCGGCAGCTTGTAGTAGCCCTTGCACACCGAGGGTGAACGCGAGAGGATCTCGCCGGTATCGCTGATGCGGCACTCGGTGCCGGGCAGGGGTTTGCCCACCGTGTCCGGACGGATGTCCCCGTCGCGGTGCATGTAAGCGATGCCGGTGATCTCGGTCTGACCGTAGATCTGCTTCAGGTTGACCCCCATGGCCTGATAGAAGGTGAACAGGTCCGGCCCCAGAGCCGCGCCCCCGGTGTATGCCCGGCGCAAACGCAAAAAACCGATCTGGTTGATCAAGGGCCGGAACACGAGCTGATCGCCGATCCAGGCCCTGAAACGCAGCCACCAAGGCATGGGGCGGCCGCTCATGCGGTAGCCCGCCGCCCGCTGGCCCACCCGACTGAAATAGTGGTAACAGGCCCGGTTGAACCAATAGGCATCGTCGATCCGCAGCCAGATCTGGCTGCGGATGGTTTCGTAGATCCGTGGCGCCCCGAAGATGAAATGCGGCCCAATCTCCTTGAGGTCCTCCATGCTGGTTTCCACCGACTCGGGGAAGTTCACCGTGATCCCGGTGGCCATGGCGATCCCGAAGGAATTCATCTGTTCACCGATCCAGGCGAAGGGCAGAAACGAGAGATACTCGTCGGTGTCGGCCAGACGGTCCACCTTGGTGATCTGCACCCCCATGTTGATGTAGTTGCGGTGGCACATCATGGCCCCCTTGGGTTGCCCGGTGGTGCCGGAGGTCAAACAGAGAAAGCAGACGTCCTCCGGTCGGCCCTGGTCGATGCTGGCCTCGATGTGCCCCCCGTCCAGTGCCAACGCTTCCCGGCCCAAATCGAGAAGCCGATGAAAATCCATGAACCAGGCGTCGTCCCGGTAGCTGCGCATGCCCCGGGGATCTTCGTAGATGATGCGAAACACCCCCGGAATCCGCCGGCGTACCTCCACCAGTTTGTCCACCTGCTCCTGGTCGTTGCAGAAGGCCACACTGACGTCCAGGCCGTTGAGAATATCGGCCATCTCGTCGGGCAGACTCGTCTGGTAAATGCCCACCCCGATGCCACCGGCGGCCATGGTCCCCACCGCCGTGAAAAGCAGTTCGGGGATGTTGTCGCCGATGAGGGCCAGCTTCATTTCCCGCTGAAAACCGATGCGGATCAGACCGGCGGCCACCGTCTGCACCTTCTGGTAATAATCGTGCCAGGTGTAGGGGTTCCAGATGCCAAACTCCTTTTCCCGCAGGGCGACCTTGTCCGGGGTCTGGGCCACGCGCCACCGCAACAACTGGGGAATGGTCAGATCGAGGAGTCGGTCGTTGTCGTCCATGGGCAGTCCCGTTTCAGTCTTCGCCGATGTAGGCCTCGATAACCTTTCGGTTGGTGGCCACCGCTTCAGGGCTGCCGGCACCGATGAGTTCGCCGAAATCGAGCACGTACACCTGATCGCTGATGTCCATCACCACCCCCAGGTCATGCTCCACCAAGGCCACCGTGATCTCCCGCTCTTTTTGAATGTCGAGGATGAAGCGCACCATGTCTTCCTTTTCCTCGATGTTCATTCCGGCCATCGGTTCGTCCAACAGCAGCAGTTGCGGCCCCAGGGTCAAGGCCCGGGCCACCTCCACCCGCTTTTGAATGCCGTAGCTGAGGCTCCCCACGGCCCGCTTGCGGTAAGCCTCCAGCTCCATGAAATCGATGACCTCCTCGACAAAAGCACGGTTTTCCGCTTCGAGCCGCGCCGCCTTGCCCCAGTACAGCAAGGCATGGAAAAAACTGTAGGCCAGGTGCCGGTGACGGGCCAGCATCAGGTTGTCCAAAACCGTCAAACCGCCGAAAAGCTCAAGGTTCTGGAAGGCACGGGCAATCCCCCGCTTGGTGACCTGATGGGGCGAGGCACGGGTGAGCCGCGCCTCGCCATAAAAGATTTCGCCGCTGGTGGGATTGTAAAAGCCCGAAATGCAGTTGAGCAGACTGGTCTTGCCTGCCCCGTTGGGACCGATGACGGAAGTGATCAGACCTGGCTGGATCTCCAGGTTGACATTTGTCAAGGCATTGAGCCCACCGAAAGCGAGGGTCACATCCGATACGGTCAAAGTGTTCATGATGACGTCGGCCGTTTCGATTACCCGGGAAAAAGGTCCAGCACCGGCTTATGAATTTAATTCATTTTTCAATTTTTATTAATGAGATGAATAACAATGATTTTCTGCCCTAGTCAAGCTTAATTTTGGACTCGCCCCGGTTCATCCCCCCTGAGTTCCGCCTTGAATGCGCGCGGCGGGTTGCGACAAGGGGCCCCACCTGAAAAAAAGCAAGGGGCTTTCTCCCTTGACGGGGTCATGCCCGGACCGTCCGGGAATGGCCTTGACAGCCCTGCCAGGGAACCTTAGGTTGGCCGCACCTTGAAGCAGCCGACAAGTTCAACCCGGGTTGTTGACCTGACCCGAAATCCACATCACCGATGAGTATGACGGCAACGAGCATCGATACGACCCGCCCTTTGCGGGCCCTGGGACTGGCCTCCGGTGGCTTGGACAGCATGCTGGCGGCACTGGTGTTGCGGGACCAGGACATCGAGGTGCACTGGGTGTGCTTCGAAACCCCGTTTTTCAACGCTCACCGCGCCCGACAGGCTGCGGCTGCGCTTCAAATACCATTCACGGCCCGCGACATCACCCCGGTTTACCTCGACATGCTGCGCAACCCGCCCTGTGGCTACGGTCGACACATGAATCCCTGCCTGGACTGCCACGCACTGATGTTTCGGCTGGCCGGCGAAATGATGGCCACCGAGGGCTTTGATTTCGTTTTCAGCGGCGAGGTTCTGGGCCAACGCCCGATGAGCCAAACCCGCAACGCCATGCGCTACGTGGAAAAGAACAGCGGCCTGCGCGGCTACATCCTCCGCCCCCTCAGCGCCCTGGGGTTGCCGGAGACAACGATTGAGCAACAGGGACTCGTGGACCGCGCCCGGTTGCTGGACATCCGCGGACGGAGCCGCAAACCCCAGATCGCCCTGGCCCGCCACTACGGCATCACCGACTACCCGGCCCCGGCCGGCGGTTGCCTGCTCACCGACAAAGGCTACGCCGACCGCCTGCGCGACTTGTTGGCCCACGAGGCCCAACCGCTCCGCCAGGACTTGGAACGACTCAAGACAGGCCGTCACTTTCGCCTGGATGCCCACACCAAGATCGTGGTGGGCCGGACACGGATCGAAAACGAACAGCTTGAAGCCACGGTGGATCCAACGCGGGATCTGGAAATTCGCGTCCAGGGCTTTCCCGGACCCCTGACACTGGCGCCCGGCAATGCTTCAGCGGAAATGGTCGCGTTGGCCGGCGCAACCGCCGCCGGCTACAGCAAGGCACCCGGAGACCGGGAAACCATCGTCCGGATCGAGGGATCCCACGGGTCCCGGATGATCACCGTGTGGCCGCTTTCGCCGTCCGAAGTCCGCCGTTTTCTCATCTGAGCTGAAATCCCCTTCGGCAAAGATGTCCCGGCAATGATTGACGTGGCCGGTTCGCCTGACGTATCATGATTTGCATTTTCATGATTCGGGCCCCCCGGGCCGGACATGAGCATCTGATTTGCTGCCACCCATCAAAGGACGGATTCCGGTTTTCGTGCACCGTCACATTCCATATAGCCTCTTTACCGTCCTGGTCGCCGTCGCCGGCCTGCTGGTGACCAACACCTACCACCTGCAAGTGTTGATCTTCATCGGCATCAACACCCTGCTGGCCCTGGGCCTCAACCTGCTCATGGGCTACGCCGGCCAGATCTCCCTGGGCCATGCCGCATTTTACGGCCTGGGCGCCTACACCTCGGGGGTGTTGACCGCCCACTGGCAACTGTCTCCCTGGCTGGCCCTGCCGGCGGCCCTGGCCCTGGCCGCCGCGGTGGCGTACGTGGTGGGGTTGCCGACCCTGCGGCTGTCCGGCTACTATCTCGGCATGGGAACCCTGGGCTTCGGCATGATCGTCTTCATCCTTTTTCGCGAATGGGCCTCCCTCACCGGCGGCGCCTCGGGGCTGGTGGGCATTCCGCCCCTTTCCCTCGGCCCGCTGCCACTGTATGAACCCCGGGCCTATTTTTATCTTGTCTGGGCCATCGTCCTGGCCGCCATGGTCCTGAGCCGGCGGCTCATCGACTCCCGGGTGGGCCGGGCCCTCCGGGCGATCCATGACAGCGAAAACGCCGCCCGGGCCGTGGGGGTCAACACCCATGGCTACAAGTTGCAAATCTTCGTCTACAGCGCGGTGCTGGCCGCCTTGGCCGGGTTTCTCTACGCCCATTTCATCTCTTTCATCAGCCCGGAATCCTTCGGATTCATGATGTCGGTGAAACTGGTGACGATGGTGGTCATCGGGGGCATGGCCAGCATCTGGGGCGCCGTCTTCGGCGCGGCCCTGCTCACCCTGCTGCCCGAGTGGCTCCACGCCTTCGCCGATTTCGAAATGATCGTTTACGGGTTGATTCTCATCACCGTCATGATCTTCATGCCTCAAGGGCTCACCCGGGGATTGATCGATGCCTATGCACGCTTCAAGCGACAATCAGCCCAACCCGCCCCCCCTGTTGCACCTTGAGCAGGTTTCCAAGGCCTTCGGCGGGGTGAGGGCCCTCACGGAGATTTCCTTCGAGGTGGGTTTCGGCCGGATTCAGGGGCTCATCGGCCCCAACGGCGCCGGCAAGACCACTCTTTTCAACCTTGTTTCCGGCGCGCTGAAGCCCGACGCCGGCGACATCCATTTTGATGGGAAACCGATCCAGGGCCGCCCCGGCCACGAACTGGTGGCCCTCGGAATCGCCCGCACCTTTCAAAACGTGGAGCTGTTCGGGTCCATGAGCGTCCTGGAAAACGTGCTGGTGGGCCGCCACGTGCGCACCCGTTGCGGCTTCTGGGGGGCGTTGATCCGACATGCCGGCGTGAAACGGGAAGAACGTGAGGCAAGGGAAAAAGCCCTTGAGCTGCTCGCCTTCGTGGGGCTCGCCGACCAGGCCGACAGCCCCAGCCAGGATCTTCCTTTCGGTTGGCAGCGGTTGCTGGAAATCGCCCGGGCTCTGGCCGCCGAACCGCGAGTGCTGTTGCTGGACGAACCGGCCGCCGGGCTCAACCGGGTGGAATCGGACCACCTCGGGGATCTGATCGACCGGATCCGTGACCAGGGCATCACCATCTTGATGGTGGAGCATGACATGGGGTTGACCATGCGGGTATGCGACCGGATCGTGGTACTGGACCACGGCCGGCTCCTGGCCCAAGGCACACCCCGGGAAATTCAGCGTCACCCCGACGTATTGGCCGCCTACCTGGGCAAATCACCGACCTCCACCTGACAAGCCCGCCGCTTCCCTTTGCGCCAAGTCACAAGTGCACTAAAGTTTTGTCTCTATCGAACCGATAATCATTGGCAGGTGGAGTTTATCGGTTAATCGCCTGATTTTTCATCTCAATGGGAGGTTAAAAAGGGAGCGAACATTGGTATGAACCGATTCAAACAAATGAAAATTGGTACCAAGCTGGTCCTCGGCTTCAGCCTAATGGTCATACTGGTGGTCGCGGTGGGAGCGGTGGGGTATCGTTCGAGCCGACTGATTCAAAACCAGTTGAACACGATCTTTGCCGTGAACATGCCCGCCCTGGACTGGCTGATCGAGACGGACCGGGATCTGCAGCAACTACTGGTGGCTGAACGCTCGATGCTTTTCACCCCCGCCGGCACCGACACTTTCAAGGCGCTCGTGGCCGATTATGAAGAAAACCTGACCCAAAGCGGAGAACGCTGGGAAGCTTATAAGCGGCTGGGCACGGCGCCAAAGGGACTCGTTGAACAATTCGAGGCCGCCAAGGCCCGGTGGCTGCCGCTCTCACGGCAGGTGGTGAAAGAATGTCAAACCGATGCCGCCGACGCGCGGGACCGGGCCAAGGCGATGAGCACCGGCCAGGCCAGCGCCGGCTTCGAGGCCATGCGCGATGTCATCGACCAGTTGACCGAAATCAGTTTGGCGGGGGCCAAACGCGCCGACAACGACGCCCGTGCCGCTTACCGTTCCGGCATGCGCTGGCAAGTAGGACTGCTCGCCTTTGCCTTCATCTCCGGCCTGGCGCTGATGTGGTCCATCGGCCGGGCCGTGACCGGTCCCTTGGCCAGGGTTATCGCCGGCTTGACGACGGCCAGCGCGGAGGTGTCCAGCGGCTCCGGCCAAGTCGCCACGGCTGGTCAAACCCTGGCTCAAGGCGCCAGTGAGCAGGCGGCGGCAATCGAGGAGACGAGTTCGTCGTTGGAAGAAATGGCCTCAATGACCCGCCAAAACGCGGATCACGCCGCCGAGGCGGACCGGTTGATGCAGGCGGCCAACCAAGTGGTCCAGAGGGCCAATACCACCATGGGCCAACTCACCGGTTCAATGGGCGAAATCATCAATGCCAGCGAAGAAACGGGCAAGATCATCAAGACCATCGACGAGATCGCCTTTCAGACGAACCTCTTGGCGCTGAACGCGGCCGTGGAAGCCGCCCGGGCCGGGGAGGCCGGGGCGGGGTTTGCCGTGGTGGCCGACGAGGTGCGCAATTTGGCCATGCGGGCCGCCGAAGCCGCACGCAATACCGCCAGCCTCATCGAGACCACTGTTCGAAAAATCAAGGACGGCTCCAGCTTGGTCCAGGGCACGGACCAGGCTTTTTCCGAGGTTACTGTCAGTTCACGAAAAGTCGGGGAGCTTGTTTCGGAAATCGCCGCGGCCAGCCGAGAACAGGCACAGGGAATCGAGCAGATCAACAAGGCCGTCAACGAAATGGACAAGGTGACCCAGTCCAACGCCGCAAATGCGGAAGAATCGGCGGCAGCAGCCGAAGCCATGCAAGCCCAGGCTGAAGAGCTGCTGGCGTACGTCTCCGATCTGGAATCCCTGGTCAGCGGTCAACACCGTCAATACGATGGAGGCAAAGCGGGCATCGTTCCATCAGAACCGTTGCATGCACCAACAGTGGCGACGGCGTTCAAGAATCGCCGTTTTCTCGCCGCATCGGTTCAGGACCAGCAGACCCGATTTTGAGAAACGGATCCGCTTCCCAGCCCCCATGCATCGTCTCGTGCGACCAGAACGCGGCCACTGGCGCGTGGCTCAGCCAATCTTCCCCGGAGAAGGATGCACCCTTCTTATCTTGGTTTACCTCTTGTCTCAGGTCGCACGACGACGATAAAACCTGCTTCATCACGCCATCGGCACCGGTTGCAAATTTCCGCCGATGCGCTATGGTGCCTCAGCCCTGCGGGGATTGATGCAAACGAAAGGTGACTGAAGCAGCCATGCGGCCCAACCCCAACCAGACCCCCTACAACGCCGAATCCATCGAGGTCCTCAGCGGCCTGGAGCCGGTGCGCCGCCGTCCCGGCATGTACACCGACACCACCCGGCCCAACCACCTGGGCCAGGAGGTGGTGGACAACAGCGTCGACGAGGCCATCGCCGGATTCGCCAAGCAGATCGAGGTCATCCTCCACCAGGACCAGTCCCTGGAGGTTCGCGACGACGGCCGGGGCATGCCGGTGGACATCCACCCCGAGGAAGGCATCTGCGGAGTGGAGCTCATCATGACCCGGCTCCACGCCGGAGCCAAGTTTTCCGCCAAGAACTATTTTTTCTCCGGCGGGCTCCACGGGGTGGGCGTATCGGTGGTCAATGCCTTGAGCAGTCGCCTGGAGGTGGAGATCCGTCGCGAAGGAAAACGCTACGCCATCGCCTTCGCCGATGGCGACCTCGCTGATCCGCTCAGCGAGACCGGTTCGGTGGGCCAGCGGAACACCGGCACGACGATCCACTTCTGGCCCAATCCCAAGTACTTCGACAGCCCGCGGTTTTCCGTCCCGCGGCTGCGCCACGTGCTACGGGCCAAGGCGGTCCTGTGTCCCGGGCTGCGGCTGCGTTTCATCGATCGGGTCAACAACGACGAAACCGAGTGGTATTACGAGGACGGCTTACGCGACTACCTCGCCGAGAGTCTGGCCAATCGACCCATCGTACCGGAAATCCCCTTCGTGGGCAGCGCCGAAGGCGAAACGGAAATGGTTCACTGGGCCGTTACCTGGCTCACCGAAGGGGGTGAAACGGTCGACGAGAGCTACGTCAACCTTATTCCCACGCCGCTGGGCGGCACCCATGTCAACGGATTTCGCAGCGGTCTATTGGCTTCGATCCGGGAATTTTGCGAGTTTCGCAAGCTGATTCCCCGTGGGGTGCGCCTGGCCCCGGACGATGTCTGGGAACAGTGTTGCTACGTGCTGTCGGTCAAGATGCAAGACCCGCAGTTTTCCGGTCAGACCAAGGAGCGGCTCTCCTCGCGCCAGGCGGCCGCCTTCGTCACCGGCGCGGTGAAAGACGGTTTCAGTCTCTGGCTCAACCAGCACACCGACGCGGCGGAACAGATTGCGGCCCTGGCCTTGAGCCACGCCCAGAAACGGCTACGGGCCAGCAAGCAGGTGGTGCGCAAGAAGGTTACCAACGGGCCGGCCCTGCCTGGGAAACTGGCCGACTGCGTCAGCCAGGACGCCCCGAACTGCGAACTGTTTCTCGTGGAAGGCGACTCAGCCGGCGGCTCGGCCAAGCAAGCGAGGGACCGCAACTTTCAGGCGGTGATGCCTCTGCGGGGCAAGATCCTCAACACCTGGGAAGTGGCCTCGGAGTCGATCCTGGCCTCCAAGGAGATTCACGATATCGCCACGGCCCTGGGGGTGGACCCTGCCTCGGAAAATCTGAACGGCCTGCGCTACGGCAAGGTCTGCGTCCTGGCCGACGCCGACAGCGACGGGCTGCACATCGCCACCTTGCTTTGCGCCCTTTTCCTGCGCCATTTTCCCGCACTGGTGCGCCGGGGCCACGTGTTCGTGGCCATGCCGCCGCTCTACCGCGTCGACGCGGGCAAACAGGTCTTCTATGCCCTGGACGAAGCCGAAAAAAAGGGAATCCTGGACCGTCTGGCCGT
>JACDJB010001486.1_pt1 | contig 18799 bp, 17 predicted proteins | sample 7454121 | NCBI WGS metagenome assembly JACDJB01 (sample SAMN14253290, study PRJNA609438) | sludge metagenome | isolation source: sludge after 25d culture with pyrite | collected 2018-12-20 | reverse complement strand
ATTATCAATTTACATACAGCTAAAGAGTTCTGAAATGAAAAACAGATTTCAATAAAATCCAAAGGACTTAAACCTAGACTCGCTTTATTTTTAAAAACGACTCCGATCGATAGAATGAGAATTCCGAAAAAGAACACGATCCATCGTACACCTAAAAAGAGCAAATCGACCTCTTTATTTCTGCCACTCTTGCTGATTACAGTTTTCACGTATGTCCTCTTTTCTCTATGTTGTTTTCTAGTAATTTTCACATATCCAATACATGATTTTACTTCTCCTAGTAAGCTATGTCAAAACCTTACTCTCTCATAGAAACAAATTCGCCATTTTTATTGCTATAATATACCTTATCTATTAAAATAGCATTAATAGCTTTGCACTTTTTTTGAATTTCGAGAGAAAGGATATAATCGTTCGATGAAAAAATCACGTATTAGCGAGAGATTTACTTTTTTGGTTATTCGTAATGCGGACCAATCTGTAAAACAATTTCGAATCTCTAAACTATTACTCCTTGCGATACCTATAACTGCTATCATCGCATTATTATCCTTAATTTCAAGTATCGGATGGCTCTCTTCATATAAAGCAGAGTTAACGCATCAGGTTAAGGAGTTAGAATATATTTTACAAGATAAAGACGGGGACATCCTAAGTAAAGAAGCAAGTATTCATAATCTGCAAAATGAAATCGTTATGTTATCCACACAAACAGAAGATATGCAGGCTCGAATCGAGCAAATTGCTGAGTTGGAAAAAGAATTACAGGAGATAATCTCCTCCTTCTCCGACAAAAAACTTACGATGAGCATACAATCCATTGATAGTAAATCATTCTCTTATGAACTAGTAGATGATGAAACACAAGTTGGAGGTCCATATATACCTTTAAATGAGCAACGGGCTTTAGAACTTGCTGAAGAAACTCATGTTACCTTAGCGCAAATGGCTGATGAGATTACTTCACTTCGTACGGATTTTGCCGCAGCAAAGCAAGAAGCTGCAAAAATCAAAAAAATGCTAGATACAACACCCTCACTTTGGCCAACACAATCGACACGAATTACTTCTAAGTTTGGTTATCGAAAGGACCCCATCACGAAGAGAACTGCCTTTCATGCTGGCGTTGATGCAGGAGCCGCTTATGGTGATCACGTGTATGCAGCAGGCGCTGGCAGAGTAATCGAAACTGGAAGCAATCGTTCAGAAGGAAGATATGTTGTAATTGATCACGGCAACGGATTACGCTCAAAATATATGCATCTTTCTAGTATCACAGTTAAAAAGAAGGATGATGTTGTTCGAGGCGAGATCATAGGAAAGGCTGGGAGTTCTGGACGAAGTACAGGTGTACATCTTCATTTTGAAATACATAAAAATGGGATACCCGTTGATCCAATGCCCTATATTACAGAATATAAATAAGCGTGTTGGAGGAGAATATATGTTCAAATCATCGAAAAAGAGCTATCAAGGTACGGATACATTAATCGGACAAGGTACTGAGATTGAAGGTATGATTAAATGTACCACTAATTTACGTGTTGAGGGAAAGGTCAGCGGAGATATCGAGTGTACTCAAGATATTACAATTGGTGAAACGAGCGTCTGTAACTCGAATATCGCAGCGAAGGAGATCGTAATCGCTGGAAAGGTATATGGAGATCTTACCATCAAAGAAAAGCTAACGATCATGCCATCAGGGCAGTTACATGGTAACTTCACGAGTCAGTCACTAATCATTCATGAAGGTGGAGTGTTTAATGGACAAAGCTCCATGACACGACAACAAGCAACCACACATAAAAAAGATACTGAGAATAAAGAAAAATCCCCTAAATAGTAGGATATCCTCTACTTTAGGGGATTTCCTTTTGATCACTCAAAGTTACTTATACTTCTCCCTCAAATTCTACACTTGCATCGGTACTAAATAGAGGAGGACAGCAAAAAAGTGGGCAATTGCCCCAGCTAATACAAACAGATGCCATACCGCATGATGGAAGGGAAATCCTCGCCAAACATAAAAGATCGTTCCTAAGGTGTATAAAATCCCACCTGTTACTAATAAGATGATCCCACCTGAAGGTAATGCAGCGTATAGCGGCTTCCATGCGATCACGATCAGCCAGCCCATCAAAATATAAAAAAAAGTAGATAGAAACAGAAATTTCTTTGTAAAGAACGCTTTAAAAAAGACTCCACAAACGGCAATCCCCCATATAACGCCAAATAAGCTCCATCCCCAGGCACCGTTTATTGCTACTAGTAAAAACGGTGTATATGTTCCGGCTATAAATAGATAAATCGACGAGTGATCAAATATCTCAAAAATATCCTTTACTTTACCCTCGGGAAAGCTATGCACGAGTGTGGAGGATACAAAGAGCAAAAGCATCGTACTACCATAAATCGTAAAGCTAACAATATGCCATGCACTACTAAACAAGCTCGAGAAAACAATTAATACCACTAAAGCGGCAACGCTCAAAAGTGCTCCGATTCCATGAGTGATTGCATTTGCGATCTCTTCTCTACGGGTATATGTGTAGGTATCAGCCATCCAAATAACCTCCTTCAATAATACCGAATATCATCATTCTATCTCTCTATCCTAACACAAAAAAAGGCAAACCGAAAATGAAACTTACATATTTCATCTCACGTATATAGATCATGAACGAGTAGGGCTAGTATTATTACATTGCTCATATTAGAATAAGTAAGTACAGCATTGTTAACTAACAAGGAGGATTTTAACGTATGAAAAAGTGGATTATTTTATTGATGGCATTTGCAATTGCCCTAGCACCTATTGGGTTTGGCTCTGATGTAGTAGAGGCTAAGAAGATGGGTGGTTACAAATCAGGCAAGAAGTCTTTTAACAACAATGTCACACCAAATAAGTCCAATTCAAATCTCAATTCTACCAAGACACCGAGCTCAAGCAAAACAAGTCCTGCTACGGGTACTAGAGGCGGCGGATTTATGAGTGGTATCATGTTTGGAGGACTTGCAGGTCTACTTTTTGGTAGTATGTTTGATGGGTTAGGAACATTTGGGGCTATTCTTGGCTTTATGGTAAATATGTTAGCCATTGTCGCATTAATTGGCATCGTGTTAGCCGCCTTTACCTATATCAAAAATTCACGTCGCAATCAGGATCCAAATCAATGGAAAAAATCATAATTACTGAGGACGAGCTCATTAATGCAATCTGTCTACTCGTTGCGAATAAAAAGGAGATCAAGCCTGAAGAGGTTGAAGTAGAACTCATGTGGAATGAGGAATATGGATTCTCTGCAGAGGTTTATACCGCGGGTAGAATGCAGGTGTATGTTGAGGCCAATCTCATTGAAGCGTTGCGTTTTTATTTGCAAAACTATCTACATCGCGATCCCTATGCTGCTGGGATTGAATTGGTTTTAGACGATGAACAAGGAATCTTCGCCTACGCTACCTATGCAAGTGAATAATACGCAAATTCAAAGGTGACCATTAAATGGTCACCTTTTTAACATGGGAAAACAGTGCATTTATTAGATCAAATTGTGAAGTTGTCCATTCTATTTTGACGAAAGTTATGTGCCGTTTGCTACGCCATTAAAGCTTTCTACCTTTTACACAGTGGAAAATGGTTAAAAATCCTCATCTTTATTCATTTTATTGCCTTTATTTCTTCTCGTCACTCTCACAATGTTGGAAATGATTGACACATTCACCTGAAATAAGATGATACTCTTGTAACAAGGAGGGATTTTAAATGTTGTTAACAATGAAATCTAAAAAGGCTTATGCAATCATCGCATTTCTTCTCATCTTTTCGCTCATCTTTAGTGCTTGTTCAAACCAGGGTGAGCAAACAAAGAATGGGGCAGATGATGGAAAATCAGCAGAAGAAACGGCTGCAAACAATCCAATTCCTGATGCAACAAATGCTATACTACAATTTAATCCACCCAAGCTTGAAGATGCTCCAGAAGGCCCACTCGGTGATTATATTCGTTGGGGCTATGACATGATTCAAAATACACAGGAAACACTTCCTGAATATGTGGGTAATAAGCTAAGCTGCGCTAGTTGTCATGCGGATGGCGGACTCAATATCTCCGCATCACCACTCGTTGGATCGACAACTGCGAACCCACAATATCGTCCTCGCGAGGGCACAGTGATCTCAATGGAGGATCGCATCAATGAGTGTTTTAAACGCAGTATGAATGGTAAACCATTAGATACAAATAGTGAAGAGATGAAGGCAATGATCTCTTATCTATCCTATATTTCTACTGACATGCCTGTCTATGGTGACATTCCATGGCGCGGAAAAAGTCCTATGAAAATTGAAGGTATTACCCCAAATATAGAAGAAGGCGAAAAAGTCTACACACAATCCTGCTTAGCCTGTCATGCGGCTGACGGATCAGGTAATGGGCCATTAACCGGACCAGCTCTCTGGGGGGAAAACTCCTTTAACGGTGGCGCAGGATTAGCTCGTTTATCCATGCTAGCTGGCTACACTCAAAAGAATATGCCAAAAGGCGCAATGGGTGGAATCGCACAAGGAGAGCTTACCGACCAGCAAGCGGTTGACGTAGCTGCTTACATCCTATCTCAAGCAAGAACTCTGTACGAGGATTATGATAAGGACTTCCCATCAGGAGGAATGCCAAAGGACTGGTTCTATCATCCAGATCACGAGCACCCAGACAATCCTGCAAGCAATAAATAACATCACATTGAAAATCGCCATTCCTTTGATAGTTATACCAATGGAATGGCGATTCTATTTATTTCACCAAAATCTTTTTCTCTGGGTCATTCCGATGCTCCTTATAATAGTTGACAGCAATCGGTATATATTCGGCAAAGTCAGGACAGCGTATCCCAGAATCCCCTAGATCGCGTGTAGCCTGTGAGGCTTCGTATTCAGCCTGCAAACGGAAGTACTCAATCGTCTCCTTCTCTACACTTACCCATCTACGAAATGCTGAGACAGATAATGCTGCATATATTAAACGGTCGGGTAGAGTAAATGCTGGTTTTTTATCCAACAGTGCTTCTGTAATCATACGATAGGCCTCTCTCGCTTTATATGGCTTAGGATCTGTCAAATGATATACCTTTCCTTCGCCTACTTCTGCATGACTCAGGTAAGTCGTAGCATCGACGATATAATCAATTGGAACGAGATTGATATAGGCTGAACCACTACCTACATACGGAATTGGAAAGCGCGCAAACTTATCCAAAAATCTCATCACAAAGTAAGGACCATCAAACTTGATCGTCTCCCCCGTTATTGAGTTCCCCATTGTAATACCTGGCCGAATAATCGTAGTGGGTACTACACCAAATAATTGCTGTACCAAAACCTCTGCTTCATATTTAGTAGATTCATAGAAATTTTTAAATTGCTGCCCCATAACGAGCTCCGTTTCCAATATGGGCCCTGTTCGTCTCCCTGATACATAGGCTGTGCTAAAGTATACATATCGCTTCAAGCTCTTAAGCTGCTTCACCCATTCATTGACATGACCAGTACCAATCACATTAACACGCTGAGCAAGTTCTTTAGGTACAGCTAGGTCATAGATCGCAGCTAGATGAAAAGCATAATCCACCTTTTCCTGCAGAGTTTCCTGTATTTCCGCATCTAAACCAAATTGAGATACGGTGATATCACCTACGATCACATGAAACTGTTCCTCTTGACCATAGCCCTCGATCAGTAGTCGCTTAATTTCAACATTGGCCTTATCCAATTGACTTGGATGAACGAGTAGATAAAATTCGGATTCAGGATATCCTCGTGCGATCTTTTGAATAATCTGTGTAGAGATAAACCCCGGAAACCCAGTAAAGAAATATGTACTTCTCATAAGCTCGCCCCCTTATTTTTTTCACTACTTTCGATAAGGAGGTGAATGATTCCTTCTTCTTCACTTTAGTAGAGGAAGATTCTTCGAATTTCATACTAAAGTCACATTAACTAAAACTATCAAAATGTCACCTATTATAATATTATGGTAGGTAGTGGAATATTTTAACGTAGGTGGTTTTTATGCAAATTCGTGATCTTCTAATGGAAAAACAACGGAAATCCTTTGTCGGTCGTCTGGAGGAGCTGGATCTACTTCATCAGATGCTCGAGGATGAACACCTTGATTGGAGCCTCGTCCATTTCTACGGACCTGGAGGTATTGGCAAAACTACCTTACTTCGGCTTTTCGCAGAACAGATAGACAAAGAACGTTGCATGTACATTGATCAGAACAATGGATTTACCGACCCTGCAGGTCTATTACATTTGCTCTATCGTAGATTATTGCAAGAGAGTAATTCCTATGAATTGGATCCTGTTTTCCTCTCTGTTGCTGAAATCACTCAATTGATCAATCATTACGCTATTTCAAAAAGAGGATTCCTTATTTTATTTGATACATTTGAGCGATGGGGAAGCATGGAGGATTGGCTAAGAGAACAGTGGTTGCCTTCTCTTCACCCCTTAGTAAAAATCTGCACTGCTGGTCGGCATCCATTATCAGGAGCCTGGCAACGCGGTGGCTGGAATCAGCTTACTCAAAATGTTAAGCTGCAACCTCTTACAATACATGAAGTAGCTCACTATGCTCATTCATGTGGCATTGACAACCCCAGTGTGATTCAATCATTGACACGCTTTTCTGGTGGTATACCACTAGCGTTGTCGATGGCATGTGAAATTATTGTTCGCAATCACAATGTGCATTTTCTCTCTAATCCAGAGCAAACGCAAATTATTGGCACCCTAATCTCTGAACTCATGCAGGATATCAAAAATCCAGCATTTCAGAAATATTTAGAAGCTGCAGGAGTCGTATGGCGTTTTGACCAAGAACTTCTACAAGCCATCCTACAAGAAGAAATACCTACCCATAGCTTTCGTGAATTCTGTAAGCTTCCCTTTATCATCCTCAATGAGGAAAGCTGGCTATTGCATGATTCAATCAGACAATGGACCTACGTGGACCTACTTAGCAGACAACCAAACACATACCAGTTGTATCGAAGGCGTGCCTTGGAGTTTTTACTACAGCGCGAACAGCAGGATTCCTCTAAAAAAATTGAGCTTGCAATGGATAAATTGTTCTTACATGAGAAGGACTTAGTACGAGGCCTTTACTTTTCAATCGAGGAAGAGATTTCGGTTCGGGAGTTTAAGACTGAAGAACTACATGAACTCGTATCGTTCTATCAAAATTATTTAGACTATATCTCACCAAATGACTCTGAGGTTCACTACTTCACAAAATTAATCCCTCTGCTCTGGGAAGCAGACCCTACATCTATTGTAGGTATGTGGAGGGAGAATGAGTTGATTACGTTTTGTACCTGTATTCCTTTGCGTGATGATACCGTACACATTTTAAGATCGAGCCCGCTTATCGCTCCAGCGATCAGTAAATATGATCCCACGGTTCCACAATATCTCATCTGCATGTCGGGACATCAAGTCCATATGGAGGATGAGATCAGCGGTACAGTCGCCCGAGCGTTTATTCAACTACTTAATAAGAAAGCAATGATCACTGTCTTGATTGGGTTTCAAAAATGGTTCGACTTTTTACCCATACTCGGCTTCGAACGTGCTTCTTGGGGAGATACTATTTCTGCCAACGGATTTATACATCAAGGCTTTCAATTGGATTTACGTACCGAAGATTACAATACAATTGTCGATCGATTCTTTTCCACTACAATAGATAGAGCCACAATACCTTCAAACGAGCAAAAACTGAGCTTAAAACAAACAGAAGAACTGATTCGAAAAGTATTGAAGCATTTTTCCCATCTTCATCTCTATCCCGAACTGATAGCACCGCTTAGATCCTTATTACAAATAGCGCAAGCGGATCACGATTCAGAAAAAGTACTTTTAGAAATACAACGCCAGATCCAGTCCAAACTGGATCTATTAATGAAAGGGACAGAAGGAGATCTTCTACTAGGCCAAATCATTCAATATGCCTATATCAAGAAAATTGGCCCCCATGAAAGGATTGCAGAACGTTTTAACATTTCAGTTCCTACCTATTACCGTTATTTAAAACGAGCAATTCATAAGCTTGCCTATGAATTATTTGTTAAAACTTCTAATTTAGAAGGCAATGAATCGATTTACTAGCATCACAAAGAATGAATGCTATTGCGATTCTTCTTTTAAAGGAAGCATTTCTATGTAATAGAAAACGAACCCTGTGGAAATGAATGCCTTCCATAGGGTTCGTTTATTTCTTAGCTACATTTAATCACGTGGACCGTAAACTAATATAACACTAGATCCCTCTTGACTATCGCCACTGATCATTGCAGAAAACATATATTCATCTTTAAAGCCTGTCATTGACCAAAAGGATTGATCCCCCCAGCCACTCGTTTCCTCATAGCCTTCTTTATCCATATATTTTTCATACAGCTCTGTCAATTCTTCTATATCCTGTTTTGCTGTTAAGGTGACTGTATAGCTATTCTTGCCATTGGACTTTGCTTGTAGTGAGCCTTCGATTGTGGCGCCTTTAGGAATGGGGATATCTGAAGGAAAACCTTTCGGTAGCTTCTGATCTCCTGAGATTGAAACTGAACCTTCTCCATCTTTTCCTTTAACAGTTAATTCACCATCTTTGGAGATGGATATCGATCCCCCATCTCCAGTAGGAATTGAAAGTTTCCCACATCCTATAGAAATAGCTGTCACTAACAAAAGACCGAGTGCTAGAATAGCAATTTTACTTTTCATTACTCATTTCCTTTCATACTATCATTTAATCAAGCTGATTCCACCGATAAGTGGGAGTTGTTTTAAATTACCGTTGGCTGCATTGATGATGCCAATAATCGCGAGGACTAGGATAAGGAGATTGCCAAAAGGGATAATGATAAACCAACCGAGTAATGGAATGATTGTACCTACAAAGTTAAGGATGATTGCACTTAAGAACAATACCAAACCTTGATTTGCATGATACATCGCAAATTTAGATTCCTTAGCAGCGAGTAAAGGAATGAAGAAAATGATATAGGCTAAAATGGCATAGGCCTTATTCTTTTCAACATCTTCTTTTTCAGCTTGCTGGATGATAGGAGTTTCTGAGCTCATAGTATTACACCCCCTTACTAAAAACGGTACTACTTAGATACTATTACGCATTCGAGCAATTCATAACTATTCTTATGGCTTACCAATCTTAGGTTTAGCTTTAATACTCAAGCTTCTTACTATGCAGCAACACTGTAATCCCTATGTGTAATATTACAACAATATTATTTTTATGTTTTTTAACTATCCTTTTCAATATCGTTTTACTATCAATTTACTATCAGTCATGCCACTACAGCTCTTAGTGGTAAAACATCAACCTAAATAGATCCCTTCATCCAATGAAGGGATCTGTTTCAAATATTTATAGTTGTGTCCGTCCTATATAAAAAACTGATGAAGGGATTGTCCCCCATCCATCGTGATGCAAGCCCCATTTACATATGCAGCAGCATCTGAGAATAAAAACGCGGCGATTCCTGCGATCTCCTCAGGCGTTCCTAATCTTCCGAGTGGTACACTATTGATCACCTGCTGGGCAAACTCCTCTGAAAACATCAGCTTCTCCGCACCACCTGTACGTTCAATTGGACCGGGAGCAATCGCATTGACGCGAATCCCATATTTCTTCCCCCACTCTACGGCTAGCGTCCGTGTCATCGCAAGCACTCCCGCCTTGGCACTCGCAGAATGGATCACACCAGGTCCTGCATCCCATGCATAGGTAGCGACCATGTTGATAATGCTCCCTTTGATCCCTTCCTTGATCCAATACTTGCCGACAGCAGAGCTACAGTAAAATGTCCCATTTAACACGATATTGATTACCGAATTCCAGCCGTTATAACTCAGATCCTCTGCCGCGACAACAAAATTACCTGCAGCATTATTCACAAGATAATCGATACGACCAAAATGTGCGACGGTCTCTGCAACCATGCGCTCGACATCGTCCGTATTGCGTACATCCATCTGTATAACCAACACTTGACCAGGAGTTGTTTCAATCTCCTGTTTGGTAGCCTCCAATCGTTCTAAATTTCTCCCTGTAATTACGACCTTCGCTCCATCTTGAGCAAAGCGTGCCGCCATCGATTTCCCCATTCCACTTGAACCACCTGTAACAATAACGACTTTACCTTTCATCATGATCTACCTCCGTAAATAATGTGTGTAATTCTTGCTATGTAACCAGCCACATAACGCTCCGAGTATAGATGCAATTACTTGAGGAAATATAGTAGCTGCATTCTATAAGCCTAAGCCCTTGGCAGACGCCTCCTCGATATTGGGCAACGTATCTATCCCAATCGGCCGATCCATTCCCTCAAGGAGAGTAATCGTCCCTCTGATTATAATTTATTTTCGGAATATTGTGAAATAATCCTATACAAGAGCATTTGCTCCTAAAATGAAGTACAACAAAAATAAAGTCGAGATGATCAGCATCGTTTTCGATATCTCTCTACATCTCCCCATTACGAGTTTAATAAAGGTGTAGCTCATAAAACCAAAGGCAATCCCATTCGTGATGCTAAAGGTTAAAGGCATTATGGCAATCATCAAGTAGGCGGGAAAGCCTTCGGTCCAATCATCAAATGGGATCTCTTTTATGCTCCGCACCAATAATGCACCTACGATGATGAAAATCGGCGCAATCGCGCTCATCGGAATGATCGTCAACAGCGGAATGATAAAGAAGGCAGGGATAAACAGCAGGCCCGTAACCAACGATGTTAAGCCCGTTCTTCCACCTGCAGCGATCCCTGTAGAGGATTCCGCAGCCGATACGGTTGCACTTGAACCAAAGAGCGAAGAACCAATCACTGAGATGGAAAGCGCTTGAAAGGAACGCTTAAACTTAGTCTTGTCTGGCAAGATACCAAGCTGAGCACCCATATTTTGAAAAATAATCATCATCGACAGGGAAAAGAGTGCAACCCAAAAATCGATCTGTGTAAGTCCGCTAAAATCATACGCTGCAAAAACCTCGCGATACCCAGAAAAAGAGAAACTAAAACTGGTCATTGACGATAGATCTACGATACCAAAGAGAATACCCATCAACGTACCTGCGATAATGCCTATGAGAAAATTACCTTTTATATTAAGCAAAAACAACGGTAAGAGAATGAGAAGCGTGATCAGGGTCGTCAATACATGTGGATCTGCGAGATTTCCCAATTTTACAAACGTCTCCGTATCGGCGACGATCAATCCACCACTTTTCAATCCAATAAAAGCGATAAATAGGCCGATCCCTGCCGTCATTGCATGGATCAACGTCTGGGGAACCTCCCGTGACAAGTAATTTGCTATGCCCAGAAAAGCTACAACTGCAAATACAATTCCTGCTATAAGGGTAATCGTAAGTGCTTGTTGCCACGTAAACCCCCACGCAAGTACTAAAGTAAACACAAAAAAAGCGTTATCACCCATACCGGGTACAATGATCAGTGGAGAATTTGCCCAAAACGCCATCAATAAACTGCCAAATACAGAGGATAGCACAGTCGCTATTACAACCCCCGCAAATGGCATACCTACCATATTTAGAATCGCTGCATTGACTGCAATTACATAAGCAACAGTCATAAATGAAGTTAGTCCTGCGATCAACTCTATACGAAGCGTAGTTCCTTCTTGCTTTATATGAAATATTCTATTTAGTCTCTCTAACACATCCAATGCACCTATCCCTTCACGCAAACGTCCAATCCCTATCTTAACATAATTTTTAGCAAAAAAAGGACCACCGTCTTCGTATTACTGTTCGAAAAACAGTGGCTGATCAGTGAACCTAATATAAGGTTATTACATCTAAGCAGTATTTAGGAAATATAGTAGATTGCGTAATCCCGTTATACTTACTATTTTTAAACCGCGTTCCGCTGGCTACCATTCGTAAACTGACTATTATATAAATCTGCATAAAAACCGTTTTGTGCTAACAACTCCTCATGACTTCCTTTTTCAACGATTTTACCGTCATTCATCACAAGAATGAGATCGGCATCACGAATGGTAGAGAGTCTATGCGCAATTACAAAGCTTGTTCTTCCTTTCATCAGCTCACTCATCGCACGTTGGATATGCACCTCTGTACGTGTATCTACACTACTGGTCGCCTCATCTAAAATAAGAATCGCAGGATCAGCTAATATCGCACGCGCAATCGTGAGTAATTGCTTTTGCCCTTGTGAAATATTCGAAGCTTCCTCATTCAAGACTGTATCGTAGCCATCAGGAAGTGTTCGGATAAAATGGTCCGCATGTGCAGCTTGTGCCGCTTCGATGACATCTTCCTCCGTAGCGCCCTCACGACCATAAGCGATATTATCGCGAATCGTTCCGTTAAATAACCATGTGTCTTGAAGCACCATACCGAACAAACTGCGTAAATTCCCGCGTTTGAGCTCCGTAATATCGACACCATCGATCAAAATTCCGCCATCATTGATCTCATAAAAACGCATCAATAGATTGATCAATGTCGTTTTACCGGCTCCCGTCGGCCCAACGATCGCAATCGTCTCACCTTGCTTCACATCAATATTCATATCTTCAATCACTTTTTCTTGATCCTTATAGCCAAAGTGAACATTTTGGAACTGTACATCACCTTTAGGAAACTCAATTACTTTTGCATGTTCAACCTCTGGTACTTCTTCCTGCTCATCAAGTAATTCAAATACTCTCTCCGCCGATGCAATCGTGGATTGAATGATATTCGCGATATTCGCAAGCTGGGTAATCGGTTGCGCAAATTGTCGTGAGTATTGAATAAATGCTTGCACATCTCCGATTTTAATCGAGCCATTTGTGACAAGAATACCACCAACGACACTGACGAGCACATAGCCGATGTTGTTAATAAACATCATCAGCGGCATGATGATACCTGATATGAATTGTGCCTTCCAGCCCGATTGATACAGCTTTTCATTCTGTTCATTAAATTGATCAATCGATTTTTGTTCATGTCCAAAGGCTTTGATGATTTTATGACCTGTTAACATTTCCTCGACATGACCATTTAACTCTCCGAGTGCCTTTTGCTGTCCTTTGAAATGCTTTTGTGATCGTTTCGCGATCATAATCGTGACAACGGTACTAATCGGTAAGGTCAGGAACAGGATCAACGTCATCAATGGACTGATCGTTAGCATCATAATGATGACACCTAGCAAAGTCACAGCGGACGTAATCATCTGTGTTAGGCTTTGTTGGAGCGTGCTACTAATATTGTCTACATCATTGACGACACGACTCAAGGTCTCCCCATGAGTGCGTGAGTCAAAAAATCGAAGTGGTAGGCGAGAGAGCTTGAGATTGACCTCGTTACGTAGATTGTAGACTGTCTTTTGTGCGACACCGGCCATAATGTATTGTTGGATATAGCTGAATAATGCACTCACGATGTATAGGACACCGAGTACAATTAATATTTGCAAAATGTAGTTGAAATCAATCGCAGCACCTGGCACACCTTGAAGCTTCATCATCAAACCTTCGAATAGCTTTGTCGTTGCATTTCCTAGCAATTTCGGACTTACAATCGCGAAAATGGTACTTAGGATTGCAGCCAATAAAACAGCTATTAACGACAATTTAAATGGCTTTAAATAGCCTACAAGTCTGCGAAATGTCCCTTTGAAATCCTTTGCCTTTTGGACAGGCATCCCCATTGCCATCCCATGGGGTCCTCCATGCGGTCGTCCCAGCGGTGGCCTTGCACCCATTTTTTGCTCGTGACGGTTTTCACTCATGCGCTCTCCTCCTCCGACAGCTGCGAGGCTACGATCTCGCGATATACCTCACACGTAGACATTAGCTCTCGATGCTTACCGATACCGACGATTTTCCCTTCGTCCAATACGATGATTTGGTCTGCATCCATAACGGTACTCACTCTTTGCGCAACGATGATGATCGTGGAAGTGGTCGTTTCCTCCTTGAGTGCGGCGCGGAGCTTGGCATCTGTTTTGAAGTCAAGTGCTGAGAAGCTATCGTCAAATAAATAGATTTCTGGCTTACGTACTAATGCACGAGCAATCGAAAGGCGTTGTTTTTGCCCTCCCGATACGTTCGTACCGCCTTGAGCAATAGTAGATTCAAAGCCATCGGGCATTTGTGAGATAAATTCTGTCGCCTGTGCAATAGCTGCGGCATGCTCGATTTCTTCGACTGTTGCATCCTCTTTGCCGTAACGAATATTATCGGCAATCGTACCTGAGAATAGCACTGCCTTTTGTGGAACATAGCTGATTTCCTCTCGTAATGCCTCCTGCGATAACTCACGTACATCAACCCCATCGACGAGTACATTACCAGAGTCCACATCATAAAAACGTGGAATCAGGTGGATGAGTGTTGATTTTCCTGATCCAGTTCCCCCGATGATCGCTGTTACATCACCTGGCTTGGCGGTAAAGGAGATGTACTGTAAGGCAGGCTGCTCTGCTCCAGGATAGCTGAATGTGACATCTTTAAACTCGATGACACCTTTTTTCTGTGCGAAAGGCTTTACTATTTCTGAATCGACGATCTCAGGCTGCATATCGAGCACTTCATTAATCCGAGCTGCAGAGACGGATGCACGCGGAATCATAACGAACATCATCGTCATCATCATTAATGCCATCATAATTTGCATCGCATATTGAATAAATGCCATCAAATCGCCCACCTGCATATTGCCATTGTCGATGCGAATACCACCAAACCAAATGATCGCAATCGTCGTAAAGTTAATAATGAGCATCATTAAGGGCATCATCGTCGCCATGAGTCGATTCACCTTTAATGCTGTACCTGTTAAATCACGATTGGCATCATCAAAACGATTTTGCTCATACGCTGTACGATTAAAGGAACGAACGACGCGAATGCCTGTCAAATTTTCGCGGAGCACAAGATTGAGTTTATCTATCTTTTTCTGCATTACTTTAAACAGCGGAACCGCTTTACTAGCGATTAAAATGATCAAGACGGCCAATATCGGGATGACGACAACGAATACAAGCGATAGCTTAGTATCACGCGACATCGCCATAATAACCCCACCAATACCCATCATTGGTGCCATGATCATCATTCTTAACATCATCAGGGTCACCTGCTGAACCTGTGTAATATCATTTGTTGTTCTCGTAATTAATGAAGCCGTACCGATCTTGTCGAACTCCTGCAATGAAAAATTGGACACATGCGTAAACACTTTATTACGTAGGAGCTTGCCATAGCCCATCGCTACTCTTGATGCGAGAAAACTCGCTCCAATCGATACGCTCATTCCGATAACGGCAACCAAGAGCATGAAACCACCAATTTTCCATATGTATGGGACATCGCCGTTCACGATCCCGATGTCTACGATATCCGCCATTAATGTCGGCAAATAAAGCTCAGACATAGATTGTAGAAATACAAGTATAAACACGGATAATACTAGTAGCCGATATGGCTTTAAGTAGCGCAATAATTTAAACAAACATCATCATCTCCACTCATCAGATTGAACCATTTTCTCCAGTAATTCCATAAGCATAGCGATTTCCTGCTCGTTCAATCGAGCTAAATACGATCGCATGAGTGCGTTTCGCTCCTGTATCGCTTTATCCACCGCTTCCTTGCCTAATGGTGTTAGTTCCACAAAAACCGAGCGTCGGTCATCCGGATCCTGTACACGCTTGACAAAGCCTGGGTTTTCTAAGCGATCGATCATGACTGTAATCGCACTCGGCTTGACCTCCATAATCTCAGCAAGTTGTGTCAGCTTACAATGACCTAACCTATTAATCATAAATAGCAGATACACTTGCGGTCTGGTAATTTGGTATTCGTCTGCAATCTTACCTTTACCATCCATTCCTTTGACTAACTGATGGAGTGCAAGCTGTATGCGATTGACGGGATTATCCAATTGTCCTTCTCCTTGTTCATTATACAATTTAATATTTAAATAATTTAAATATTATGCTGAAATAATGTATTTGTCAAAAAAAGAATGAGGCATTTAGACCCATTCTTTTCATGAACACGTAAATGTACACTTTATTTCTTTTGGATTAAGATCGATAAACTGATCAATGTTACAATGATCGTAGCGCCCATATCAGAGAGGATCGCGATCCAAAGGGTGAGTAGTCCTGGGATCGTAAGTAAGAGTGCGATGAGCTTGAGCCCTAAAGCAATAGAGATGTTAAAGCGAATGATGCGATTGACGCGTTTCGCAATCGAGATCGCTTCGGGTAGCTTACCAAGATGATCCTGCATAAGCACAATATCGGCAGTCTCTATTGCACTGTCGGTGCCTTTACCCATCGCGATTCCGAGATCTGCTGTCGCGAGCGCTGGTGCATCATTAATGCCATCTCCGATCATCGCTACACGCCCTGTCTGCTTCAACTCCTGAACCTTCTCAACCTTCTCCTCAGGTAGTAAGCCACCATACCATCGTCTTACACTTACAGCCTTAGCTACCTTCTCAGCTGTTTTCGGATGATCACCTGTGAGCATTACGGTTGAAGCAATTCCACCACGATGTAATGCGGAAATGACCGCTTTACTCTCCTCTCGAATCTCATCGGCAATCCCGAACATGCCTAGAACCTGTTTCGAATCAGCGACGATGACCAAAGTTAGTCCTGCTTCTTTTAAACGCGCAATGTCGTGTTGGACCTGATCGTTAAATACGAGATGTGAAATGATCTTTTCACTACCCAGCCAGTACATCTCTCCTTCGACTTGAGCGACGATCCCCAGACCTGAGCTCGTCTCAATATGATCAGGGTCGATGGCTACAATTCCTCGCGCGTCGATCTCCTTCATAATCGCTTTTGCAAGTGGATGTGAGGATGACTTTTCTATGGATGCTGCGACCCTATAGAAGCGCTCCGAATCATAAGCGATGACCTGCTCAACATGCGGCTCTCCTTTAGTTAATGTCCCTGTTTTATCAAAGGCGAGTGTCGTAATTCTACCCAATTGTTCTAAAAATACGCCACCTTTGATGAGGATACCATTTCTCGCATTTCGCGTAATTCCCGCAACCAATGCGATCGGTGAGGAGAGAATAAGTGCACATGGACAGCCAACAATCAGTACTGCCAGCCCTTGATACAGCCATTTGCCCCATGCACCATCGAATAATGGCGGAACGATGATCAATACAAGTGCGATCAGCATGATCAATGGCGTATAGTATTTGGCAAACCGATTGATAAACAGCTCTGTCGGAGTTTTTGTCTCTTGCGCTTCTTGTACAAGATGAAGAATACGGGCAAGCGAGGAGTCCTTGTATGCTTTCGTTATGCGTACTTTGAGAATCCCTTCATTAGTAATACTACCGCCGAACACTAGATCTCCAACTACTTTATCAATTGGTAGTGACTCACCTGTAATCACGGCTTCATTGACTGAGCTGCTTCCCTCTACGATGAGACCGTCTGACGGGACCTTGTCGCCTGTGCGAATAAGCACGGTATCCCCCACCTGCAGCGAAGTGATCGGAACAATACGCTCATCACCCTCAACTAACAATCGTGCTTCTTTGGGTGCGACCAGTAGAAGTGTCTCCATCGAGCGACGCGCTCGTTCCATTCCAATACCCTCGAGCCATTCATTTAGCCCAAACAGAATGGCAACCAATGTCGCTTCCTTCCACTCACCAATCGCAATCGCCCCTGATAAGGCAATCGTCATTAATGTATCGATATTAAATTTGAGCCGAACTAGATTTTTGAGACCTTTCCAAAACGTACGATAACCGCTGATCGCAATCGCGATTAGATACATACCAATAGCGATCCCTAATGGTATTTGATCCTGCGTGAACATTGCTACAACATATAGTACCGTTGCTAGGATCAATTGAAATAGTAGCATCCGATTTCTTGCGCTATGATCATGGTCATGGGCTTGAGAGCCAGCTTCCTGCTTATCTACTTTATCCCGAATATTCGAATTTACGATATATGCCCCGTCGGTACGCAAAATCTTCTCAATTTGATCCAAGGAAGTTTGCTCGTCGATCAGCAATTTCCCGCTATTATAGCTTAACTGCGCACTCGCGCCATGCTCCAATTGTTGAATCTGTTCTTCGAGCTCACGTGTACAATTGATACAGGTTAGCCCCTTTACACGATATTCTTGCACCTATATCCCTCTTTCCTAGTCATGTGATGCATGGTGGATCACTTGCTTTAATAAATCAATCACATGCTCATCATCAATCGAATAATAAAGTGTTGTACCAGCTCTTCTAAATTTCACAAGACGCAAATTTTTTAGAAAACGCAACTGATGCGAAACTGTAGATTGCTGTAGGGATAACTCTTCGCCTATTTCATTTACCGAGCATTCCTTTTGAGAGAGTAGATGTAAAATGCGAATACGTGTCGTATCTGACAATGCTTTAAAGGTTTGAGAAACCATAAATAATGTTTCTTCATCTAATTCTTTATGAATCTGCTCCATGTATATCATCCTTTACCTTTACACGTATACATTAGTATATGCTCATATATTAATGTATGCTACATAGTCGGTCAAGTATATTCACATTCATATAATTTTGTGGCACAACCCTCTCAGTACAGTAAAAAATCCTGTAGAGCATTTCCGCATTATGCTTTACAGGATGTATTTTGGTGTTCATTACCGTATTCTTTATTATTGTTTTCCGCTATTCTAAACAAAATGGTTATTTTGTTAGAT
>JACDJB010001484.1_pt1 | contig 18820 bp, 17 predicted proteins | sample 7454121 | NCBI WGS metagenome assembly JACDJB01 (sample SAMN14253290, study PRJNA609438) | sludge metagenome | isolation source: sludge after 25d culture with pyrite | collected 2018-12-20 | reverse complement strand
GCCTGGATGCGCGGCAGCAGCGCGGTGACGTGCAGCGCGAACGCGCCCCAGATCAGCCACGCCGCGCCGCGTTCCCACACTTTCAGCGATTCGCGCGGCTCGAACACGTAGCGCAGCGCATACACCACCAGCCGCACCCCGGCGAGCGATAGCAGCAGCGGCACCGCAAGATTGAGCAGATGGGTGTTGACGAGCCAGTTCTCGACGATCGCCCGCCCGATCAGCACGCCCAGCAACATGACGAGCGGGAAGCCGACGCGGCGGATGCCGGCGCGTCCGGCCGACCACAGGGTATCCGGGCGTTCCAGATACGGCGTGATGAAGCGCATCGCCCCCCACGCGGCGAGCGCCGCCATAACCAGCACGCCCGTCTGCCACATCAGGACGACGTCCTGGCTGTCGGCGACGAGGCGCGTCAGGAGGTTGTCGAAGGGGATGGCAGCAGCCAAGATCAGAAATCGAGCGTGAGTTGCGCGGAAAGGATGTCGACCGATGCGTCGTAACGGCCCGCAAGAGTCACACCGCTTTCGGTCTTGTTGATGCGCGCATCCTTGACGAAGAGATGCGCATACCCGACGTCAAGCGAGACCGTCGGCGACACCCGGTATTGCACGCCGAACGACAGCCAGGTGCGGTCCTCGTCGGGAATGCGCGCCGTGCGGTAGGCATCCGGGACCGGAGTTTCGTCGAATGCGATGCCGCCACGCAGGGTCAGTGTGTCGTTCCAGCGGTAATTGGCGCCCAGGGAGAAACGCCAGGTGTCGTTCCACCGTTCCTCCGTGAGCGATGCAACGGTACCGTTGGTCCGCACGATGCGCAGTTCGTCGAAATCGCTCCAGCCGGTCCAGGTGACGTCCGCCAGCAGATCCCAACGTTCGTTCAGCGTGTGAAACAGCGACAGCGAGGCCGAGTCCGGCAGCGTCGTATCCGCCGTTACGGGTCCGTTGCCGGCGGGAAATGCCGACAGGGTGAGGGTGCCTTCCAGCGTGTAGTCGACCTCGGATCGGTACGCAAGACCGATACGCGTCGCCTCGCTCACCTGCCACAGGGCGCCCAGGTTGAATCCCCAGCCGTAATCGTCACCCTTCACCGTGGCGAGCCCCGGCGCACCGGCCAGGTTGGTCAGCGTCGCCTCGGCGTACTGGATGCTCACGCCGGCGCCCAGCGAGACCGCGTCGCTTGCCTTCCAGGCAATCGACGGGTTGATGTTGATGGTTTTCAGTTCCGACTTGATCGCCTGCGTGCGGCCCGCCCAGGTATTGTCATACTCGGTGGCAAGACCGAACGGTGCATTCACGCCGATGCCCAGATGCACGTCGGGCGTCAGGCGGAAGGCATAGTAGGCGTTCGGCACCCCGGCAAGGCCGCCCGCATCGCCGCCATCGCCGCCGCCGATGTTCGAGTTTCCGGAAAACTCTGCCTTTGGCTTGATCAGATGCCCCGCCACCACCCCCTGCCGGTCCGGCAAGCGCGTCATGCCGGCCGGGTTGAAGAAGAGGGTACTCGCATCCTGTGCCACGGCCGCGGCGCCCGCATAGGCATTGCCCAGGCCGCTGGCGTTCTGTTCGATGAGTGCAAAACCCGCCGCATGGGTGAGCGAAGCAGTACCCGCCAGCACGAGGCCGGCGGCGAGGCGAGTGAGTCGAAAATGCATGAATTGTTCTCCCTGAATGGTGATTGAAATCATGAGCGCGCGAAGTCGGCGTACATCGCCTCGATCGCGCCGCGGTAACGGTCCTGCACCTGGTTGCGCCGCACCTTGAGGGTGGGAGTGAGCAGACCGTCGTCGACGGTCCACGGCGTAAGCTCGGGATGCAGACGGCGCACCTGGGCATAGCCGGGGAAATGCTTGAGATGCTGGGCGATGCGATGCATCAGCGCCTTCGTCACCTTGGGATCCTTCAGCGACGCAAGCTGCGTCGGATCGACGTGGTGACTGGCGGCGAAGGCTTCCCAGTGCTCCGCGTTCAGCACGGTGACTGCGGCGAGATAGGGCTTGCCCTCGCCGACCACCATCACCTGCTCGAACAGCGGGTCGAGCAGGATGGCCGATTCCATGTCGGTCGGCGGCACCTTCTCGCCGTTGTTGAGCACGATGATGTCCTTGATGCGGCCGATGATGGTGTAGTGGCCCTCGGCGTCGACGCGCGCCTGGTCGCCGGTGTGCAGCCAGCCTTCGGCGTCGATGATGGCGCGCGTGGCTTCCTCGTTCTTCCAGTAGCCTCGCATGACGCAGCGGCTGCGCGTGAGGAGCTCGTCGTGCTCGCCGATTCTCACCTCGATGCCGGGCAGCGCCTGGCCGATGCTCGACGGCACGTTGGAATCGGGACGGTTCACCGTGACCACCGGGCTCGATTCGGTAAGGCCATAACCCTGGAAGATCGGCACGCCCAGCCCGATGAACACGCGGGCGATCTCGGGACACAGCGCGGCACCGCCGGAAATGGCGAGCTTCAGGCGCCCGCCGAGCCTTGCCGTGACGGCTCCCGCAACAAGCCGGTCGAGCAGCGGCCACAGCAACTGCTCCGGCGTCCACCATGCGCGCCCCTGGCCGCGCTGGAAGCGGCGCCAGCCGACCCGCACGGCGAGACGGAACAGGGCGCGCGCCACCGCGCCCTTCTTCGCCAGATTGTCCTGGATGCGCGCATACACACGCTCGTAGATGCGCGGCACCGACACCAGCACGGTGGGGCGGATGTCCTGCAGGTCCTGGGCGAGCTGGGCGATCGAGCGTGCGTAGGCGACTTCCGCGCCGATCAGCATCGGCAGATAGTAGCCTGCGGTGCGCTCCAGCGTGTGCGACAGCGGCAGGAAGGAAAGAAAGCGCTCGTGCGCGCCGAAGTCGGCGCATTGCGAGGCGTAGAAAGCATTCCACAACATGTTGTCGTGCGTCAGCATCACGCCCTTGGGACGCCCGGTGGTGCCGGAGGTGTAGACCAGGCTGACCAGCAGGTCGGCGCTCAGGTGGCGTTGCGGCAGCGGGGTGCCGGCGGCGGCGTCGAGCCAGTCGGCGGCGACGACGAAGCGCGAACTCCAGTCGGCCAGGCCGTTCTCCGGCGCCACCAGGCTGACGATGCGGCGCAGACTTTTCACCGAGCCGGTGATTTCCGCAAGTTTCTTCAGCTGGAAGCGGCCTTCGACCAGCAGCAGTTGCGCGTCGGAATGATCGAGCACGTAGGCGGCGTTCTCCGGACGGTCGTCCAGGTACAGTGGCACGGTGACCAGCCCCAGGCCAAGCGCGGCCTGGTCGAAGATCACCCATTCGACGCAGTTTCTCAGCATCACCGCGACGCGGTCGCCGGGCGCCAGGCCTTCCTTCACCAGCGCCGCCTGCCAGCGCGCCACCTGCGCGGCGACCTCGGCCCAAGTGAAGGTCACCCACGCACCCGCTGCCTCGTCGAACTGCCGGTAGGCGACCTGCTCGGGTGTCGCGGCCACGCGAGCCTGAAACAGGCCGGTCAGCGTGACGAGTCGGTCGGGATGGAACGGCTGGGCGGTCATCGCGGGCGGGGTGTGGGCAAACGCCGCATTGATAGCTGCAAAGCCCGCATGGGTCAAGCGTCGCGACGTACCAGCACGGCGGCGAAGAAACCATCGGTGCCGTGCCCGGCCGGCGACAGCCGCAGAAAATCACCGGTGTCGAGCGCAATGCCCTGCTGCGCGAGCAGGGCGTTCGCAGGCGACAGATCGAAGCCGCCTGCGGCGAGGAAGCCCTCGACGATGGCCTCGTTTTCCTCGGCCAGCAGGCTGCAGGTGGCATACACCAGCCGCCCGCCCGGCTTCACGAGTTTCGCGGCGGCGCGCAGGATGGCCGCCTGCTTGCGGCTCAGCTCGGCCACGCTCTCCGGAGTCTGGCGGAATTTCAGGTCCGGGTTCCGGCGCAGCGTGCCCAGCCCCGAGCACGGCGCGTCAACCAGCACGCGATCGAGCTTGCCGGCGAGGCGCTTCACCCGGCTGTCGGTTTCCGAGGCGATGCGCTGCGGCATCACGTTCGACAACCCGGAACGCGCCAGCCGCGGTTTCAGATTCGCCAGCCGCTTCTCGGCCACATCGAATGCGTACAGACGCCCGGTCGAAGCCATCGTCGCGCCGATGGCGAGCGTCTTGCCGCCTGCGCCGGCACAGAAGTCGCACACCATTTCACCGCGCCGTGCGCCGACGAGCAGCGCGAGCAACTGGCTGCCCTCGTCCTGCACCTCGATGCTGCCGTCGAGAAACAGCGGGTGGCGGTTGATCGCCGGATGGCCCGTGAGACGAATACCCCACGGCGACCAAGGCGTCGCTTCCCCCGCCATGCCATCGGCCGCCAGGCGCGCCAGCACGCTGTCCCGGTCCGTCCTGAGGACATTCACCCTGAGGTCGAGCGGCGCCGGTTGCTGCAGCGCGCGCCCGAGTGCGAGGATGTCGGCATCGCTCATCGTGACCTGGAGCTTTTCCACCACCCAGTCGGGCAATTCGGCCGCCACGCCGAGCGGCAGGTTGTCGGTCGCGGCTTCGCGAATATGCTGGATCAGCTCGGGGCGGGCGAATTGTTCCAGCGCCGCGCCGCTCATGCCGCGCACCTTGATCAGCCAGGCGACGACGAGCGTGCGCGCATTGGCCGCCGGCACCACCGCTGACAAATAGCGGTAGCGTCGCAGCACACCGAACACCGCCTCGGCGACGAAGGCGCGGTCACGCGCGCCGAGCTTCTTGTGCTCGCGGAAAAAAGCCGACAGCACCGCGTCGGCCGGGCGCTTGAAGTCGAGTACGAAATCGAGCGCGTGGGTGGCGTGTTGCAGCAGCGGCGGGGAAAGTTCCATTAGCGTGAAACTCGCGCAGCGAGACTTTGTCCCCCTCTCCCGCCCGCGGGAAAGGGCGGGGAGAGGGGAACGTTCATGGCGAGTCGTCGTTTCATGTTTTGGGGTGGCGAATCGCCATGAAAGTCAGCGGCGCAATGTTCCGGTGGCGACGTCCGGGTACACGGGTGGGCGCCGGCCGTCATGGCGCCGCAACGCCCTGCGGGTTGCCCCGGCAAGGCCTGCACGAGGCGCAAGGATAACATCGGGGCTAGGCCGAACGCGCGTGGACCAGCCATTCGCGCCAGATTCCCAGCGACACCGCCAGCAGCACCGGCCCCAGGAAGAGGCCGATGAGGCCGAAGGCGTTGATGCCGCCGAGCACGCCGAGGAACACGAGCAGGAAGGGAATCCGCGTCGGCCCGCTGATGACCAGGGGACGGATCAGGTTGTCGACCCAGCTCACCACCAGCGCGCCCCAGAGAAAAAGGCCGACCGCGGCCTGGGTCTCGCCGTTGGCAAGAAGCCCCAGCGACAGGCCGATCCACACAACGGGACCGACAAAGGGGATCATCGAAACCAGCGCCGTGGCCGCCCCCCACAGCGCAGGCGCGGCGACACCCGCCACCCAGTACCCGAGCCCCGCGAGCGCACCCTGTGCGAGTGCCGTGAGCACGATGCCGAACACGACCGCACGCACCGCCACACCGACCGCCTGGATATAACCGCGCGCCGCCTCGCCAAGCCAGCGCGTCGCCACGCGACGGAACTGCCTCAACACGCTGTCGCCGTGCCGGTACAGGAAGAACAGCGCGAAGACGGCGAGGCCGAATTTAGCCAAATTGCGGCCGACGCCGCCGGCCACCAGCTTGATATTGACCGTGTCGGTCAGCCCGAGGGCGACGATCTGCGAGCGCACCCACGCCGGATCCCCCTGTACGCGGGTGTACTGCGCGGCGATCCATTCGCCTCCCGGCCACGCCGCCACGCCGGATGGCAGGGGCGGCAGCCCGTGCGCCGCGAGCCGTCCGATCGCCGCCGATGCCTCCGCGATCTCGCCCACCAGGGTGAACAGCACCCACACCGTCGGCAGCAACAGTATCGCCGCCACCCCCACCGTCATCAGCAGCGCCACAAGGGTGTCGCGCTCCGGCAGGCGGCGGCACAGCCACTGATGCAGCGGCCAGGTCACGTAGGCGAGAATCCCCGCCCATGCAAGCGGGGCGAGGAACGGAGACAGCACCCAGAAGGTGAGCCCGAAGATGAAGACGAGAAAGGCGAACGTCACCACCCGGCGCGCAAGAGGAGAGTCGATCTTCACTGGCATGGCGGTCCCTTTCAATCAGGATTATCCAATAGCTCGCAGGTCGGGTTTCAGCCCGACGTGTCGGGTTGAAACCCGACCTGCGCCCCTTGATTCGTCGCGCGCGGATGCTCCAATGGACAAACCGGATTCACCCGCCCGCCCAGAGTTGACCCCGGCGTCCGCGCGCGACTCAGTGTCGGCTGGCGGACGTCCGCGTCACCCACAGGCTGGCGAACATGAAGCTGACGAGGATCAGCGCGACGACGCCGAGCGAAAGACCGATGGGTATCTTGTAGAAATCGACGACGAGCATCTTCACGCCGACGAACACCAGCACCATCGCCAGCCCGTATTTCAGCAAATGGAAACGGTCGGCCATGCCGGCGAGCAGGAAATACATCGCGCGCAGGCCGAGAATGGCGAAGATGTTCGAGGTGAACACGATGAAGGGATCGGTGGTGATGGCGAAAATCGCCGGAATCGAGTCGACTGCGAAAATCAGGTCGGACAGCTCGATCATCACCAGCACCAGGAACAATGGCGTGAACACGCGCACACCGTTCTCGACCACCCAGAATCTCTCGCCCCGGTAGTCCGGCGTCAGGCGCATGTGGCCCTTGATCCAGCCAAGCAGCCGATTCTTGTTCAGGTCCGGCTCGACTTCGGCGAACATCAGCATCTTCACGCCGGTGACGACGAGGAAGGCGCCGAAGAGATAGAGCACCCAGTGGAACTCCCGCACCAGCCAGGCGCCGGCGAGGATCATGATCGCGCGCATGACGATCGCGCCGAGCACACCGTAGATCAGCACGCGACGCTGATACTCCGCGGGCACGGCGAAAAAGCCGAAGATCATCAGGAAGACGAAGATGTTGTCGACCGCGAGCGACTTCTCGATGAGATAGCCGGTGAGGAACTCCAGCGCCTTGTCGTCGGCGACCGCGCGACCGTATTCGCCCTTGAGGTACCACCATAACCCGAGGTTGAACAGCATGGCCAGCGTGAACCACACGGCGGACCACGCCGCCGCCTCACGGAAGCCGACCTTGTGCGCCTGGTTGCCGCCGGCCACGAAGAGATCGACAGCCAGCATCACCAGCACGAAGCCGATGAACGCCGTCCACATCCAGGGTTCGCCGACGGATAGCATCGGCTTCAGTGATGTTTCGTGCTGAGACGGTCCATCAGCGCGAAGAGCACGCCGGACAGCACGAAGGTCATGTGCAGCCCCGCCTTCCACGCAAGTTGTTCGTTGGTGTAGGCCTCGATGTTGACAAAGGCCTTCAAGAGCTCGATGCCGGAAATGGCCACGATCGAACCGATGACCTTGATCTTGAGGTCGGCGAAACTGACGTGCCCCATCCAGTCCGGCCGGTCCTCCGAGCCGCCGGTGTTGATCTTGGAAACGAAATTCTCGTAGCCGGCGAAAATGATGATCAGCAGCAGGTTGGCCACCAGTGCGACGTCAACCAGGGTGAGCACGCCCACCATCACCTGCCCGCCATCGCCCGTCACGACGACCGGCAGAAGACCGATGAACTCCTTGCCGAACTTGGCCAGAAGCAGGGCGATGGCAAAAACCAGGCCGATGTAGAACGGCGCCAGCAGCCAGCGGCTGGCGAACATGAAGCGTTCCAGGAAACGTTCGACGCTTTGCATGATGTCGGCTTATTGCACCGCGCGCAGGGCGGCGATACGCTCGGCCAGTGGCGGATGCGTCATGAACAGGCGTTTCCAGCCCTGCGGCGTGCCGCCATTGATGCCGAAGGCCGCCATCTTGTCCGGCAGCGGCTGCCCGTGCACGCTCGCCAGGCGTTCCAGCGCGGCGATCATCGCGCCGCGGCCGGCAAGACTTGCGCCGCCGCGGTCGGCACGGAATTCACGCTGGCGCGAGAACCACATGACGATGATCGAGGCGAGGATGCCAAGCACCAGTTCGGCGACGATCATGGTGACGAAGAAGGCGGGGCCGTGCCCTTCCTCGTTCTTGAATATCACGCGATCGACCGTGTGGCCGATGACGCGCGACAGGAACATGACGAAGGTATTGACCACGCCCTGGATCAAGGCCAAGGTCACCATGTCGCCGTTGGCGACGTGGGCGATCTCGTGGCCGATCACCGCCTCCGCCTCCGCGCGCGTCATGCTCTGCAACAGGCCCGCCGACACCGCGACCAGCGCATTGTTCTTGTTGGCGCCGGTGGCAAAAGCGTTGACCTCGGGCGAGGGGAAGATGCCGACCTCGGGCATGCCGATACCGGCTTCCTTGGCGTATTTGCGCACGGTGTCGACCAGCCACACCTCGGTCGAACTCGACGGCGTTTCGATCACCTGCACGCCCATCGATTTCTTGGCCATCCACTTCGAGATCGCCAGCGAGATAAGCGAGCCACCAAAACCCATCACCGCGGCAAAGATCAGCAGCGAGCCGAGATTGAGGCCGTTGGCGGTCAGGTAGGGCTCGACGCCGAGCAGGCGCATGGTGACCGAGAGCACCAGCACGATGGCCAGGTTGGTGGCGAGGAACAGAACGATACGTTTCATGAAACAGAGACTCCTTGGACGAACAACGTCGCGATAGACACAGGATACGCTCGAATCTATCCCGACAAAATTCGAATTTTATGCAAATATGATTCGAATTTTACGAATGTTGGTGCCGCCATGCTCAACTTCAAGCATCTGCTCTATTTCCGTACCGTCGCAAAAACCGGCGCCGTCAACCGCGCCGCGGAAAAGCTGCACCTCACACCGCAGACGCTGTCCGGGCAGATCAGCGCGTTCGAGGCGCGTCTGGGCACATCGCTCTTTCGCCGCAGCGGGCGCCGGCTGGAGCTGACCGACGCGGGGCGCATGGCGCTTGCCTACGCCGACGAGATCTTCCAGGTCGGCGCCGAGCTCGAGGATGCGCTTGCCAACCGTGCCGGCACGCTGCGCGCACCCTTTCGCGTCGGCGTCGCGGATGCCGTACCGAAAAGCATCGCCCATCAACTGATCGCGCCGGGCCTCGCGCTCGACGAACCGGTCCGCCTGGTGTGCCGGGAAAACCGCCTGGACCGCCTGGTCGCCGATCTGGCGATCCACCGTCTCGACATGGTGCTGGCCGACCGGCCGCTGCCGCCCAATACCGACGTGCGCGGCTACAGCCACCTGCTCGGCGAGTGCGGGATCGGTTTTTTCGCCGCACCGGCACTCGCTGCGCAGTGGCAGGGGGCCTTTCCACGTTGTCTCGACGCGGCGCCGCTGTTGCTGCCGGGCGAAGAGAGCGCGCTGCGCGTACCCTTGCTGCGCTGGCTGGAGCGACAGGGCGTGAACCCGAGTGTGGTCGGCGAGTTCGACGACAGTGCCCTGATGCATGCCTTTGGCGCCGCGGGCGCCGGGGTGTTCCCGGTGCCGATGACGCACGAGGTGGCGGCGGCCCTGCCGCCCGGGCTGGTGCTGCTGGGCGAGACGCAGGAGGTGCGCGAGCGCTTCTTCGCGATTTCGGTGGAGCGCCGCCTGCGTCACCCGGCCGTACTGGCGATCAGCGCGGCGGCACGGCTGACACTGTTCGGGCGTCCGCCCGCCAGGGGCTGAGCGGAGACACCGGTCACACGCCGCGACGTTGCGCGGCGCGGGCGCGTTCGGCCGCGTGTTGCGGGGACAGGATGTGAAAGGGCAGGCGGCCGCGCCCCGCGAGTTTCAGCAGGGCGCGATCCTTGCTCACCAGCACGCGCGCACCGGCGTGGATCGCGAGGTCGAGGAATTTCTGGTCGTCGGTGTCGCGACAGCGCGGCAGGTCTGCGACCGGCGGCGCTTCGATATACGGCGCCAGCGCGCGGTAGCGCGCCAGCAGCGCCTGCTGCGCCGGCAGCGAGAGACTGAATTCCGGATAGCCGAGCACGCGCTGCAACTCTTCCAGTGTCGCACTGCTGGCGCGACATTCGATGCACCCGGCTTCCAGGGCCTGCAGGATCGGCAGCGCCTGCGGATCGGCGAAATGCAAGAGATCGAGGACGACGTTGGTGTCGAGCACCCACACCGGCTTACTCAATATGCGTATGCTCGGCGATGAACTCGCGTACCCAGTGTTCCGGCTTGGCGCTGGCGAAGCGGCCGACGATCTCGCCGTCGACGAACAGCAGCACCGTGGGGAAGCCGCGCAGGCTGTAGCGCCCGGCCAGCTTCATGTTGGCGCCTTCGTCGACTTCGACCTTGGCCATGCGGATGCGCCCGGCGTGGTGCGCGATGACGCGTTCGAGCACGGGGGTGAGCGCCTTGCACGGCGGGCACCAGTCGGCCCAGAAATCGACCAGGATAGGCTGCGTGCGCGAGGCCTCGATGACGTCACGGTCGAAGTGCTCGAGGTGGGTGTCGAAAATAAGGTCGGAAGCGGTGTGCAACGGGGTCATGGTGAAGCGGTAACGACGAAAACAACCTTCTATTGTGCCTCAAGCCGGCTATCCTGAAGTGGATCGAGTATTGGGTTTGAGCCTGGACCGAAGATGGAAGAACGTTTTTATCGCGAACACGCCATCGCGCGCCTGCCGGGCACGCTGCCGGCAACGACCTACAACCTCGCGCACACGCTGCGGATTCACGCCGGCAAATGCCTGTTCGTACCGATCCGCAGCATGCAGTACATGGCGGTGCTCGATGCCGAGGAATTCATTTTCGTCGACAGCCAGAATCGTGCCTGGGTCGAACTGGCGTGGCGAAATTTCCGTCCACAGGCGCGCGCGGCACTTGACGATCCGGTACCGTTCGACGTGGTGCACTATCTGCCACGGGCGGCCGAGACCATGCAACGCCTGCCCGGCGAGTTCCTCAAGGCGCTGCGTCTGCTCGATGGTCGTTTGAAGCCGGATACGCCCGCCAAACTGCTCGATCTGAGCGGTCGCCTGCCGCATCCGGACCCCGGCGCGGGATCGGGGACGTGAACATGCGCCACGCCGGGCTCCCGTAGGTCGGGTTTCAGCCCGACATGCATCCCGTTGCGTGCAGAGACGGTCGAGAGATGCCGGGAAAATCCAGGATCTGGATCAATCAACGCATCGCTGGACGCGTCCCGCCGACACCCGCATCCCGCGCCCCGCCAGCAGCCCGAAGACCCCGCCCAGCCAAGTGTGCCATCCACGCCCGCCGTGACGCCGGCCTGCCGACAATACGAGTACGTCGTGCGCGCCGTCCACGCCGGCCGGTTCCTCGCCGGTCACGACGAGGTCGGGCGACAGTTGCCGGATGTGCCGGACGAAACCCTGTCTGTGCGGGCCGTAGCAGGTGTGGCAGCACGCTTCGCCGGCGCCCAGGCTGGCGGCGAGAAATTCCAGACGCCGCAGCGCGGCCGTTTCCAGGGTGCGCGCTGCCTCGGCGCTGCTGGGGCGTGAATAGCCGCCATCGAGTGCGCCGTCCGGCTCGATGAGATGGAGCAAATCCAGTTGCGCGCGGTTGAGGCGAGCGAGGAGAAGCGCCTTCTCGACGACGATGGCGTCGCGGGCATCGAAACGCACCAGGGCAAGGATGCGGCGGTAGGGTTGCGGTTCAGGCATGGGACAGGGGCCTTAGCAGGATGTCGGGAACAGGGGGCTGCGGCGCGGCGACGCCCTGACATTCGCGGAAGATGCGCGCCTGACAGGTGCGGCAGACGGCCGGATCGAGTCGCTTGTGAATTGCCGCGATCGCCTCGGTCTTGGAGTCGAAGATGTTGGCGCCACCGATGTGTTTGAGTGCGCCACTTTCCGCAAGCTGCTCCTGCACCGTGTCCTTCATCCGGATGAAATACAGGCCGCCGCCTTCGTTGCGCCGGCGATCGGCTTCCTCGGCGAGGTAATGGGCGCCGGCAAGATCGACGAAGTTGATCGCGTGCGCGACCACCGCGACGTGCTTCTGGCCGGGTGCAGCCCGATCCTGCTGCACGAGGGTTTCGCGAATGTGCGAGGTGGCACCGAAGAACAGCGAGCCGTCGATGCGTACGAAACGCAATTGCGGGCATTGCGGGGCGTTCTCGGCATCGGTGAAGTGGCGCGTGCGGTGATGCGGATCGGGTGCGCGTACGCGCACCTGCGGCTTGGAGGTGCGCGACAGGTAGATCGCCAGCGAGGTCAGCACGCCGATGATGATGGCTTCCTCCAGGGTAAGGAACAGCGTCGCCGCGAAGGTGGCGGCCATGATCGCCGTTTCCTGACGGCTGCTGCGGATGGTGTGGAGGATCTCGTCGAAGTCGATGAGGCCCCACGCCACCAGGAACAGGATGCCCGCCATCGCGGCGTTCGGCAGATACTGCGCCCAGGGCGCGACGAACAGCACCAGCACCACAAGGAAGACCCCGGCGAGCATGGCCGCCACCGGCGTCTTCGCCCCGGCGGCGTAGTTGACGCCGCTGCGGTTGAAGGAACCGGTGGCGACGTAACCGGAGAAGAACGCACCGGCCAGATTGGACAGGCCCTGACCGACGAATTCCTGGTTGCCGTCGACGTGCTGCCCCGAACGCGCGGCAAGTGCCCGCGCAATGGACACCGCTTCGGTCAGTGCCAGCAGGGTGACGGCGATCACGCCGGAGGCGACCGCGCGGATGCTTTCCGCGTCGAGGGCCGGCATCGACAGCGGCGGCAGACTCGCGGGCAGTGCGCCAACCGCCGGCAGATCGACTCCCAGCCAGGCGGCGAGCAGGGCGCCGCCGACCGCCCCGCCCAGCATGGCGACGATCATGTAGGGCAGCCTCGGTGCCCAGCGCTTGACGGCGATGCCGAGCAGCAGGGTGAACAGACCGGTGGCGACGATCGCGACGTTGATCTCGTCCATGCGCGTGAACACATGTGTCCAGGTATCGGTAAAGGACGCCCCGCGTGGGATCGCCTGGCCGGTGAAGTGCTTGACCTGGTTGGTGGCGATGAGGATGGCCGCACCGGCGGTGAAGCCGGTCACCACCGAATGGGAGATGAAATTCACCAGCGTGCCGAGCTTGGCGAGCCCCATGATGATCTGGATCACCCCGACCATGAAGGTCAAGGTCAGCGCGAGGCGCACGTATTCCGCGCTACCCGGTTCGGCGTGCGGCGAAAGGACGGAAAAGAGCACGATCGACGCTGCGGTGGTCGGCCCGGACACGAGGTGCCAGCTCGAGCCGAACAGGGCGGCGATGATGGCCGGCACCATGCCGGCGTAGAGGCCGTATTCCGGCGGCATGCCGGCGATGGTGGCGAACGCCACCCCCTGCGGCAGCGCGACCAGCGCGCCGGTGAAACCGGCCATGGCGTCGACGCGCAGGGTGTCGCGATTGACCCGTGGCCACCACAGGAGAAAGGCAGTGAACGGCCGGAGCCAGGCGGACAGGTTGGTGGCGGCAGGCAGGGACATCGCGGATCGGTCAGCTCAGGGAGACGCTGACATATATATCCCGAACCGCGTGACCGGCGCGTCAAGCGCACGTCATGAAAGCGTCAAACGCCGTCAAATTTCAATACCGCGCGTGTGCCCTGCCCCTCGGCGCTGTCGAGCGCGACCGACCAGCCGTAGCGGTCGCAGATCTTGCGCACCAGCGACAGACCAATGCCCGCGCCCTTGCTGTGCGCGCCCTTGTAGAGGCGCTGGAACACCTTGTCGAGCGCCTCGCGCGGGATGCCGAGACCGGTGTCCTCAATGGCGAGTGTGTCGGCAGCAAGGTGCACCCGCACGCTGCCGCGCTCGGTATAGGTGAAGCTGTTGCGCAGCAGGTTGGCGACGACGATCGCAAGCAGGTTCGCATCGGCGGCCACGCACGGGTGTGCGTCGAATTGCAGCGACACCTCCACCGGCCGCGTACCCAGCAGATGCCGATGCTTGTCGACCGATTCCTCGACGAGCGCGGCCAGATCGACCGGCGCGCGCCGTTCGTCGTCGCGCTCGCGCGCCATCGCCAGCAACGCGGTGGACAGGTCAGCCATGTCGGCCGCGCCGCGCTCGATGCGCTCGATGCGCTGGCGGTCCTTCGGCGGGCGCGTGGCGTCGGCGAGCAGCACTTCCGCCGCACCGCGAATCACCGCGATGGGCGTGCGCAACTCGTGCGAGACGTCGGCGGTGAAGGCGCGCTCGCGGTCGATGAAGCTCGCCAGGCGTTCGAACGCCTGTTCGAAGGCACGCGCGAGTTCGCCCACCTCGTCGTGCGGGAAATCCCCGGTGAGCGGTTCGGGGTGCGCGTCCGGCCGCACGCTGCGCACCCGCCGCGCCAGTTCCTTCACCGGCTCGATCACCCGCTCGGCGAGCCACAGCGCCAGAGCGCCGGACAGCAGCGTCATCAGCGTGACGAAGGCGGCGAGATAGAGTATGAGACCGGCCTGCTTCTTGCGGAAATAGGTTTCGTTGTAGAGCAGGAAATAGCGGCTGCCGCCGCGCTCGGCGATGGCGACACGGTAGAACACGTCGTCGAGGCGGATTTCGTGCATGCCCTGCGGCAATCCGGTGATTGCTGCGGGCGGCGGCGCTTCGCCGGCGCGCCCCGGCAGCGCATAGCCCAGCAGCGTGGCGGTCGACGGCGGGTGCGAGTCGGGATTGCGGCTGCGGCGCGCCAGATAGTCCTGGATTTCGGCTTTCAGCGTTTCGTCGATGAGGCGCTCGCCGGCGTCGCGCACCCCGAGATAGAGGCCGAAGGCCGCGACCAGGCTGATGATGCCGCCGGTGACGGCGAACGCCGTGGCGACGCGAAAGCGCAGGCTGCGGCTAAAGCGCATCGGGTGCGGCGATGCGGTAACCGATGCCGCGCACGGTATGGATGAGCGGTGCCTCGTGCGCGCCGTCCACCGCCGCGCGCAATGTGTGCATGTGCGAACGCAGGGCGTCCGAATCGGGCGGCGCCTCGCCCCATACCGCGCGTTCCAGTTCGTCGCGCCGGACCACGCGCGGCGACGCGCGCATCAGGGTTTCCAGCAGCTTGAGCGGGGTGGGCGAGAGCGCGATGACGCGGCTGCCGCGGCGCGCGCGCACCAGCGCCGGGTCGAATTCCAGATCGCCCACCCGCAGCACGGACGGGGTCATCGCGCTTTTCGAGCGGCGCACCAGCGCCTGCAGGCGCGCTTCGAGTTCGCGCAGCGCGAAGGGCTTGAGCACATAGTCGTCCGCGCCGCATTCGAGGCCCGCCACGCGGTCGTCGAGCGCATCGCGCGCGGTGAGCATGAGGACCGGCGTGCTGCGCCGCGCCTCTTCGCGATACTTGCGGCACAGCGTGAAGCCATCCATGCCCGGCAGCACGATGTCGAGCACGATGGCATCGTAGTCGTGGGTGACCGCCAGGTGCAGCCCGGTGATGCCGTCGCCCGCGACGTCCGCGACATGGCCCTTGGCTTCGAGGAAGTCGCACACGTTGGCGGCGAGATCGGGGTTGTCCTCGATGACGAGGATGTGCAGGGGGCCTTGCAAGGTCATGACGGCGGCAAAAAGTCGTGAAACCGCCGTCAGTGTAGGACATCCTGCGTCAAGAAAACGTCAAGACGCCAATCGCAGACCGCGTCCCGTGCGGCCTCACGCCAGCCCTGATCCCTGATCCCTACCCCCGCCAGAACAGGGTGTGCGCCCGCAACAGGGGACGCGCGCCGAACAGCCCCATCAGCAGGTCCCGCAGCCGCCCGCCGCGCCGCGACCTGGGCGCCGAGAGCACGAGGACGTCGTGCGGACCGTCGACATAGTCCGACGGCTCGCCGACCACGACGAGATCGGGTTGCCATGCCGCGACATGGCGCTGGAAGGCCTGCCGGGGCGGGCCGTACACGGCGTTGCAGCGCGCTTCCCCGGCGCCGAGCCGCGCCGCGAGGAAGTTCAGCCGCCGCAGCGAGCCGGCTTCGAGCGCATGGGCGGCGTCCTCGGTGCCGGCGCGGGCATAGCCGCCGTCGAGCGCGCCATCGGGTTCGATGAGGTGGAGAAAATCGAGCTGGGCGCGGTTCAGGCGCGCCAGCAACAGGGCCTTCTCGGCCGTGACGCCGTCCGTCGCGTCGAAGCGGATCAGGGCAAGTATCCGTCGGTAAGGCTGTAGCTCAGGCATGGGCACCTCCGCGTCAGTCCGTCAGGATCGTTCATTCTGGCACACGCCGGCCCGGCCTTCACGCTGCGCGTGCGGGCCGGGTACGGCCGTGCCTACACCTTGACCACCAGCGCCGGCTCGGCCGCGCCGGCCGCCGCCGGACGATCGGCCGGCTTCACCGGACAGAACAGGTCGCCCTTGCCCGCATCACCCAGCCACTCGTAGATCGCGGCGAGCGCGAAATCCTCGTTCGGGAACACGTGCTTTTCGCCGATCTCGGTGAGCAGGCCGGTATTGCGCATGACGTCGAGCACCTGGCGCTTGAGGCCGGAGAACACCAGGGTGACGCCATTCTCGTGGAGACGCTCGTAGATCTGGCGCAAGGCATCCTCGCCCGTGGCATCGAGCTGGTTGATGCCGTCGGCGACCACCAGAAGGTATTTCGCCTTCGGATGGGCGGCCATGGTTTCGAGCACCGTCTCCTCAAAATAGGCGACGTTGGCGAAATAGAGCTGGCCATCGAAGCGCATCGCGACGACGTGTTCGCTGGTCGGCAGGTCCGGGTTGACCTTGACGTCGCGCAGGGTGCCGTCGGAATAGCGGCCAAGCTGGGCGACCCGGGGCTTCATCGTGCGGTACAGGTAGAGCGCCAGCGCCAGCACCGCACCAATGAGGATGCCCTTGTCGAGGTGCGGGGCGGCCAGCAGCGTGACAGCGAAGGTCACGCCGGCGACCACGCCGTCGGCTTTGTTCGCCTTCCAGGTGTGCTTCAGCGCCGCCGGGGTGACGAGACTCGCCACCGCGAGCAAAATGATGACCCCCAGGGTGGCCTTGGGCAGGTGGTAGAGATAGGGCGTGAGGAACAGCAGCGTCAGACCGACGAACAGGCCGTTGAATACCATGGCGAAGCCGGTCTGGGCGCCCGCCTGCAGGTTGATCGCCGAACCCGTGAAGGAGCCGGTCGCCGGGTAGGACTGGAAGAACGCGCCGCCCATGTTGGCGATGCCCTGGCCGATCAGTTCCTGGTTGGGGTCGAGGCGCTGCTTGGTACGCGCGGCGAGGGCCTTGGCCATGGAAATGCATTCCATGAACGCCACCAGGGCGATGATGAACGCCGCCGACAACAGTTGCAGCACGGCATCGAACGACAGCGTCGGCAGGCGGAAGGACGGCAGGCCGGCGGGGATGTTACCGACGACGTCGCCGCCGCCGGTGAGGTTCATCTTGCCGTCCTCGATTTTCTTGATGTGCCACTGGTTGCCGTCGGTTGCCAGCCCCGCCGGCACCTGGCCGTCCAGGTACAGCATCGCGCTCTGCGTTTCGGGCGCGTCGGCGCGCACGAACTTGAGCTTGCGCAGATGCGCGAGGCTCTGCTTGTTCTGGGCTTCGAGCTTGCCGGCTTCGAGCTTCATCATGTCGATGCGGTAGCGCAGCTCGGTCGCCGCGAAGGCGTCACCCGTCTTCTCGATCTGGCGCAGTTGCGCGCCCTTTTCCGTGATGTCGGTCTGCAGGGACGCGGCGCGCTCCTGTGCGGCGACATAGTCGGTGACCAGCACGCGCGTCGCGGCGTCAGCGATGTGCGCGTCGGTGCCCGAGGTCTTGTGGGCGAAGCCGATCGCGTAGCTGACCAGCGTGGTGATCACCACCGCGACCAGCACGCTCGGCTTCGACAGGAGCTTGACCTTCTTCAGCACCAGCATCAGCACCAGCGCGAACACCGACATGGCCAGCGTCGGCAGGTGGGTCTGCGACAGGTTGCCGAACATCTCCCAGATGTCGACCAGGAAGGAGTCGCTGCGGCCCTTGGTGATGCCGAGCAGGAGGTCGAGCTGGGACAGGGCGATGATGATCGCCGCGGCATTCATGAAGCCGAGGATCACCGGATGCGAGACGAAGTTCACGATGGCGCCGAGCTTGAAGGCGCCGAGGCCGAACTGGATGACGCCGACCATCAGGGTCAGCAACAGGGCAAGGCCGATGTATTCCTCGCTGAAAGGCATGGCCAGCGGTGTCAGCGCCGCCGCGGTCATCAGCGAGATGATCGCCACCGGCCCCGTTGCGAGCTGGCGCGACGAACCCCACAGGGCGCCGAGGATGGCGGGGACCAGGGCGGTGTAGAGGCCGAAATAGACCGGCAGCCCGGACAGCTGCGCGTACGCCATGGCCTTGGGGACAAGAACCAGCGCACCCGTGATCCCGGCGATCAGATCCCCGCGCAACACGACGCTGTTGAGCGGGAACCAGTGAAGGAACGGAAACAGGCGGAAAAGCAGCGGATTCATGGCAACGGGGGGGCAGGCTAACGTTGAGAAAGGAAACGGCGATGTTTCATTATGCAACAGTTTATCCAAAATCCCGGGTAATGCAAAGATTTTCTACTGCCCCCCCGCACCGAAGCGCTTGAGTTTGCGCCACAGCGACACGCGGTCGATGCCGAGCATCTGCGCGGCGAGCGTCTGGTTGCCGTGAGCCTCTTCCAGCACCCACTGAATGTATTCGCGTTCCTGCTCCTCCAGCGAGGCGACGCGCCCCTCGCGGCGGCGGAAGGCGCGGATGCCGAGGTCGCGCAGGTCGTCGGGCAGGTGGGCGGCCTCCAGCGTGTCGCCCTGGCAGAGTGCAACGCCACGCTCGACGATGTTCTCCAGTTCGCGGACGTTGCCGGGAAAATCGTAGCGCTTTAGCAGCACAAGCGCCTCGTCCGAGATCGCGCGCACCGTCCGCCCCATCACCCCGGCCGCACGATCGAGGAAGTACTGCGCCAGCAGAGGG
>JACDJB010001478.1_pt1 | contig 18890 bp, 13 predicted proteins | sample 7454121 | NCBI WGS metagenome assembly JACDJB01 (sample SAMN14253290, study PRJNA609438) | sludge metagenome | isolation source: sludge after 25d culture with pyrite | collected 2018-12-20 | reverse complement strand
TCCATCGGCGTGGGTTCGCCGTTGACGATCACGATCGACGCGCCGTTGGAGGCGGCGATCGGCACCATGTCGGCCACCGGGTACACCTGCAGTGTGGTGCCGACGCTCAACAGCAGGTCGGCCTGGGCCGCGGCGGCGAACACTCGATTGAGGTCGGCCGCAACCAGCGCCTCACCGAAGAAGATCGTGGCCGACTTCAGGATGCTGCCGCAGAGCTGACAAGGAGGATCGGCCTCGCCGGCGCGCACCCGGTCGAGGGTGGTCTGCATCGGCGACGTGATCCCGCAGCCGACACAGCGAACCTGGCGCATCGTGCCGTGAACCTCGACGACCTCCTCGGTCGGCAGCCCCGACTCGACGTGGAGACCGTCGATGTTCTGGGTGACGGTGAGTGCCAGGCGGCCGGTTCGCCCGAGCTCGGCGAGCGCGGTGTGGCCGGGGTTGGGATCGGCGCGCCAGGCCGGGTGGTCCATGCGGGCGCGCCAAGCCCGCTCCCGCACCTCGGGGCCGGCCAGGTAGTGATCGATCGTCGAGAGCTTTTCCGTCTCCGGGTTTCGGGTCCACATGCCGTCAGGGCCTCGAAAGTCGGGGATGCCCGAGTCGGTCGAAATGCCGGCACCGGTCAGCACGACGATCCGCCGGGCGTCGGCGACCAGCTGAGCGGCCCGTCGCACGGCTTCGGGATCGGCGGTCGGGTGAGTCGTGGCCATGGCCTCAACCTACCGAGCGGCCTCATCGGGTGGTCACGCGCAGGGCGGCCGGCCCGCTTGGCGGGAATGTCGACCAGGTTGGTAGGGTTTATGTCAAGCGAGCCCGGAGACTTTCCCCGGGAGTGCACCAACCCCGAGCAACGAGCGTGATCGATGGCCAACTTCCGTGACCTCCTCAAGACGACCAAGCAGCAGATTCGTGAGGTCGATACCGAGACCTCCGACCGGCTGCGCGACCAGGGCTCGATGATCCTCGACGTGCGCGAGGCCGACGAGTACGAGGCGGGTGCAGTACCCGGGGCGTTGTTCATCCCCCGTGGCCACCTCGAGAGCCAGATCGAGATGCGCCTGCCCGACAAGGACACGCCGCTGATCGTGCAGTGCGCAGGCGGCGTGCGTTCGGTCTTCGCGGCCAAGACGCTTGCGGAACTGGGTTACACCGACGTGGCGTCGATGGCCGGCGGGTTCGGCAAGTGGAAGGACGAGGGCCGCGAGTGGAAGGTGCCCCAGAGCCTCGATCCCGACCAGAAGGACCGCTACAAGCGCCATCTGCTGCTGCCCGAGGTGGGCGAGGAAGGTCAGATGAAGCTGCTCGATGCCAAGGTGCTGCTGCTCGGCGCCGGCGGCCTCGGCAGCCCGTCGGGCCTGTACCTGGCGGCGGCGGGTGTCGGCACGCTCGGCATCGTCGATATGGACGTCGTCGACCGCTCCAACCTGCAGCGCCAGATCCTGCACAACGTCGACCGGATCGGCATGCGCAAGGTCGACTCCGCCAAGGAGGCGATCGAGAAGCTCAACCCGGACGTCAAGGTGATCACCCACGACGTGCGCCTTGACGCAGACAACATCGAGGACATCATCTCCGGGTACGACCTGGTCGTCGACGGGGCGGACAACTTCCCCGTTCGGTACATGCTCAACGATGCCTCGGTGAAGTTGGGCATCCCGGTCGTGCACGGCTCGATCTTCCGCTTCGAGGGGCACGTCACCGTGTTCGACCCCAAGAACGGGCCCACCTACCGTGACCTGCTGCCCGAGCCCCCGCCACCCGAGATGGCGCCGTCGTGCGCCGAGGCCGGCGTGCTCGGCGTGCTGCCCGGCATCGTGGGGTGCATCCAGGCGGTCGAGACGATCAAGTACATCCTCGATCTCGGCGACCCGCTGATCGGCCGTTACCTGGCCTTCGACGCCCTGGAGATGAGCTTCCGGGAGTTCAAGATCCGTCGCGATCCGGCCAACGAGATCACCTGGGAGAACCGGGACCAGATCAAGGTGGTCGAGCTGACCGACCAGTGCATGCCGGCGCCGCTGGAGGCGCCGGTCGCCTCCGTAGCCACGTCCAATGGCGACTCAGCGCCGGCCGGCCGGCAGACGGTCGGCGTCTGAAAGTCGGACGACTCAGCCCTGTCCCCTGGGATCTGCGCGAACCAGGATCTCGGCCAACGCAGAGGCGCCGGCGTCCCAGGTGGGTAACTCGACGTCGGCGGCACGGTCGAACCCGTCGGTGAGGGCCTCGTCCAACGCAACGGCGAGGGCGTTGGGGTCGGTGGCTTCGACGTAGGTGACCAGCTCGCCGCCGATCTCGCGTAGCGAGCCGCCCGTCGAGGAGACGACCCGACAGCCGTGCCGAAGCGCCTCGACGACCGGCAGGCCGTAGCCCTCGGCGTGCGACGGCACGGCGACGACGGTCGCCAGCTCGTACAGCGCATCGAGGGTGGCGTCATTCACTTCGGCTGGCCACACGATCCGATCGCCGAACCCCGGGTGGGTGCGGATGCGCTCACCAAGCTCGTCGGCCTTCCATCCCTGGCGTCCAACGATGACCAGGGTGGCATCGGCGTCGACGGACTCGAAGGCGTCGAGCAGCCCGGCATGGTTCTTGCGGGGCTCGAGGGTGCCGACGACGAGGACGACCGGCCGTTCGGCCAGGCGGTCGAGAAGGCCTTGATCGACAGGTTGGGGTGAACGCGCAACCGGGTCGGCACCCAGCGGGATGACCTCGATCGCCAGCGGCCCCCGGCGACGGTCGCGTGGGCGGTCGTCCGCAAGGCGCAGGAGCTCGCCGGCGGAGAACCGTGAGCTGGTGACGACGACGTCGGCGTGTGCGAGTGCAGCGTCGACGTGGTCGACGAAGACCCGGGCCAGGTTGGGGTCGAACCAATCAGGGTGGGTGACCGGCAAGACGTCGTGCAGCAGGCTGACCACGGTGACCCCGGCGTTGCTCAGCCGGGGGTAGAGCACACGACGGGGAATGTCGCCGAGGTTCCAGCTGGCGTCGAGGTCCAACACGATCGACCCGGCAGGGAACTCCTCGATGATCAACTCGCCGTGGTGGGCCGGGCGTCGACGAAGCTGTGTCCGTCGGCGCGTGGCGTCGATGCGGGATCGCACCGGAGGTACGGCGGCCGCCCGGGTCACGGTCCGGCGCCAACGGGGCGCCCGACCCGGCGGGGGCGGCGGAGGATGGTTGGGCATGGCTTCGGGGTCGAAGAAGGCGGCGGTCTCGGCGTCGTCGAGACGCCGGTAGGCGCCATCGAGCGAACTCCACCGCATGAGCACCAGCGACAGCTCGAGGTGGTCGAGCGCCAGCCTGGTGACCAGCTCGGAGACCGCCCGCTGGATGCCGGCTCGCCAGCGCGAGACGAGCGTGTCGGTCACGTCGATAAAGACGATGGTCGGTCCCCCCACCTCGGGCCGGGGGACCGACGGGGCCGAGGTGCGCAGCCAGCGACTGCCGACCGCGTCGGTGGACGAGGTGCCCACCCGGCGCCAACGGTCGTCCAGTCGGGTGGCGAGGGCGCGGGGGAGGGAGGCACCGGTTCCGGCCATGACCGCGAGCCAGCGGCGGGTGATGTCCAGGTCGGGGCGCTGGAGCCGGCGTACCTTGCCCACGACGTTGCGACGGGCGAACGGCCAGGAGTTCCCCCAGGCGGCACCGAGGGCTCGCCGGGCGTCGGTGCTCGAGCCATTGCGGGCGACGGTGAGCAGCCAATTTCGGTAGTTGAGGAAGAAGAACCCGGACCACGACGACCCGGCGGTCGCCCCGAGCTGATGGTGGAGTACGGAATGCGGAGCGGTCATGGTCATCCATCCGGCCCGTCGCATCCGCCAGGACAGATCGCTGTCCTCGTAGTACATGAAGAACCTGGGGTCGAACAGGCCCACGTCGGCCAGGGCAGCCCTGCGCAACAGCACGCCACCCCCGGTGAAGCCGGGTACGACCTCTGGCTCGGCGAGGCTGTCGACGCGGTCTCCGAGGCGCAGCTCGTAGCCCTCGCAGTGGTCGGTCAGCGCGGTACCCAGGCTGTTGACCCGGCGCCCGGGTCGTCCACCGGCCGGAAGGCTGAGGCGCACGACGCCGTCGATCGGCTCGCCGGTCGCCGACGATGCACCGCAGCGAAGCGCGATCGGCCGGGTGCTCTCGAAGGTCAACTCCAGCCAGGCCGGTTCCTGGCGGTCGCCCTCACCGTCACCGTCGTCGGTGAGGCCGGCGGGCACCGGTATGGCGATCGATCCCTCGTTGGCCACCTCGAGCTCGCGACGAAGTGGGATCGACCAGTGCGGCGGGCGTGCCACCCCTGGGCCGGCGAGCACCTGGGACCATCGGCCTTGCCCGTCGACCGATACCTCGGTCAGCCGGGCCCGGCCGCCCTCGCCACCCACTGCAACCTCGACGTCCACGAACCAACGATCGAAGACGATCAGCGGGGCGGCGGCGCCGACCTCCGGGTGGGCCTCGAGGGTGTCGACCAGGGGCGCAAGCCAGCCACGGTCGACGACGGCATCGTTGTTGACCAACGCAATGAAGTCGGCGTCGGCTGGGCGCAACGCCCGGTTGATCCCCTCGGCGAAACCCAGGTTGGCGCCATTGCGGATGACCCTCCAGCCGGGATGGCGGCGGGCGAGCACCTCGGCGGAGCCGTCGATGCTCCCGTTGTCGACGAGCACCAGGTCCAGCTCACCCGGGGGCCACTCGGTGGCCTCGATCGATCGAATGCAGCGCGACGTCAGGTCGGCGGCGTTCCAATTGAGCACCACGACCCGAACCGACGGCACCTGCGCTGAGGTGACCTGAACAGCGGGCTCCCGTGCGGACGGCTCCCGTGCGGACGGCTCCCGTGCGGGCGGCGTCCGGTCGGCGTCGTTCTCGGTCGTAGAGGGCTCGGACATCGACCCACGACGCTACCGTCGGGGCCGTGGCCGGCGATCAATCTGGGCTCGGCACGAAGCCGGACGCTGGGGCAGCTCGCTCGACCTGCTAGAACGACGGTGATGAAGGGCCTGATTCTCTCGGGCGGCGCTGGAACGCGTCTGCGCCCGATCACCCACACCAGCGCCAAGCAGTTGGTGCCGGTTGCCAACAAACCGATCCTTTTCTACGGGATCGAGGATATGGCCGCCGCCGGGATCACCGAGATCGGGCTCATCGTCGGTGCGACCGCGCCGGAGATCGAAGCGGCGGTGGGGGACGGCTCCGACTTTGGGGTGAGCATCACCTACATCACCCAGGAAGAACCGCTCGGGCTGGCGCATTGTGTGCTGATCGCCCATGAGTTTCTCGGCGATGACGATTTCGTGATGTACCTGGGCGACAACATGTTGCAGCAGAGCCTCGACGGGTTCATCGCTCGCTGGCGGGCCATGCACGCCGATTCCCGCCAACCGTCGCTCGACGATCCGAACCGGTCGAAGGGCGCACTGGCGGCCCAGATCCTGTTGACCCCCGTGCCCGACCCGCAGCGCTTCGGGGTGGCCGAACTCGACGACGACGGCCACGTAGTTCAGCTGGTCGAGAAGCCCGAGCATCCGCCGTCCGACCTGGCTCTGGTCGGCGTCTACCTGTTCTCGTCGGCGATCCACGAGGCGGTCGCGGCGATCGAGCCGTCCGAGCGGGGCGAGCTGGAGATCACCGACGCCATTCAGTGGCTGATCGACCACGACGTTCCGGTCCATCAAGACCTGCTCGACGGCTGGTGGCTCGACACCGGCAAGAAGGACCCGTTGCTGGAATCGAACCGTCGGGTGCTCGAAAGCATCGAGCCGCGGATCGACGGCGACGTCGACGAGAACTCGACGGTCGACGGCCGTGTGGTGATCGAGGCGGGGGCCCGGCTGGTCAACGCCGAGGTGCGGGGCCCGGCGATCATCGGGCGCGGTTCGACGATCACCTCGAGCTACATCGGACCGTTCACGGCGATTGCAGCCAACTGCGAGGTGATCGATTCCGAGATCGATCAGTCGGTGATCATGGAGGGTGCGCGTATTCTGTCGGTGCCCCGCCTGACCGACTCGCTGATGGGGCGCGACACCGAAGTGACTCGCAACACCCGTCGACCCCATGCAACCCGGGTCATGCTCGGGGACCATTCCGCCGTCGAGCTGGCGTAAACCCACGAGCTCGTTCTCAACCCTGGAGGTTGGCCCATGGCCGAACTGAACCCATCCGACACGATCGACGGCGTGGTCATCGTGACACCCGACATCCACCGCGACGCCCGCGGGCTGTTCATCGAGACCTACCGCCGCAGCTGGTTTCCCGGTCAGCGGGAGATGATCCAAGGCAACCGCGGCGACCGTCAGGCCAACTCGGTGGTCGGCCTGCACTACCACCTGCATCAGTCCGATTACTGGTATGTCCCCAACGGCTGGGCGAGGGTGGTCCTCCACGACCTGCGCGCCGGCGGTCCCACCGACGGCGCCACCCTGTGCCTGGACATCGGCGAGGTTGACGGCGGCCCCAACAATCACCTGGGTGTCTACATCCCACCCGGCGTCGCCCACGGGTTCGCAGCCCTGACCGACATGACGATCACCTACCTGGTCGACGGCTATTACAACCCGGCCGACGAGCTGGGGGTGGCTTGGAACGATCCGGCGATCGACGCCGATTGGGGGCTCGTCGACCCGCTGGTGTCCGACCGGGATGCCGCCAACCCCGGCCGCGATGCGTTGGAGCCCCAGTGGCGTCCCCACGCCGCACTGCGCACCTGATCACCTCCCTCCCCTCAACAGGACCTCTCAGCAAGGACTCATATGAAGCTGTTCGTCACCGGCGGAGCCGGGTTCATCGGTTCCAACTACGTCCGTCATGTGCTCGGCACGAGCGATGATGAGGTGACGGTGTTTGACGCGTTGACCTATGCCGGTAACCGGGCCAACCTGGCCGACGTCGAGGTCGACCCCCGCTACCGCTTCGTCCACGGGGACATCTGCGACCGCGACGCGGTGAGCGAAGCGATGGCCGGCCATGACGCGGTCGTCCACTTCGCTGCCGAAAGCCACGTCGACCGCTCGATCCTCGGCCCCGACGTGTTCGTCCGAACCAACTGCACCGGCACCAACGTGGTCTGCGATGTCGCCCGGCAGGTCGAGGTGGACGCGATGGTCCACATCTCGACCGACGAGGTCTACGGCTCGATCGAGGCCGGCAGCTTCACCGAGACCGACCCGCTCGATCCCCGGTCGCCGTACTCGGCGGCCAAGGCCGGCTCAGATCTGATCGCCCTCAGCTACTACTCGACCTTCGACCTGCCGGTGCGGGTGACCCGCAGCTCCAACCAGTTCGGTCCCTACCAGTTTCCCGAGAAGCTGATTCCGTTTTTCGCCACCAACCTGATCCAGGGCAACAAGGTGCCGCTGTACGGGGACGGGCTCAACGTCCGCGACTGGCTCTACGTCACCGACAACTGCGTCGCTGTCGACCTGGTGCTGCGCCGGGGAACGGCGGGGGAGATCTACAACATCGGCGCGGACAACGAACGCACCAATCGGGAACTGACCGACCGCGTGCTTGGGCTGTTGGGCAAGGATGAGACCTCGGTCGAGTACGTGGCTGACCGGCTGGGCCACGACCGCCGCTACTCGGTCGACTGCGACAAGGTGCGTGCGTTGGGCTGGGTGGGCCCGACGCGTCCTTTCGAGGAAACGCTGGCCGAGACCGTGCAGTTCTACGTCGATCGGCCTGACTGGTGGGAACCCTTGCTCGAGCGGGTCAAGAACCGGTGAACCTCCCGGCCGACGCCAAGGCGTCGCCCGCGTCCCCCATCGGTTCCTTCGGTGATCCGGTCGGCCTCGTCGTCACGGTTGCCTGGTTGTTCGCCCTGGGCCTTGGGCCGGTGTACACGCTGCGCAACCGCATCAACCCACCGCTGAGCGGCCAGTACATCGACGACGCCCTCGTCAACGCGGCCTTCGTCGGGCTGCACGTGGGGGTGATCGCCGTGATCGTCGTGCTCGCCCGGCGTCGGCCGGCGATCTCTGGACTTACCGCCGTGCTGCTCGTGGCGCTCCACCTGCTGGTGATCGCCTCGGCCTGGTGGTCGCTGGCGCCGGGACGCTCGGCGACGCAGGGGGTGTTGTTTGCGCTGACGACGGTGGCGGCGCTGGTGGTGGGCGACCGGGTCGGCGTGCGGGGCGTCGTCCTCAGCCTGGCGGTCGCCTCCCAGGCGGGCGTCGTGCTCAGCCAGCTGGCGGTGCGGCGGGGCTGGCCCGACACGATCGACCTCAACGGCGACTGGGCGGGCATCTACCTCAACCGCAACTCGCTCGGGCCGGTGTCGGTGTTGGCCCTGCTGGCGACGACGGCGACCGCTGCGCTGTGGTGGTGCGACCGGAGGAGCGGTGATCGGCGGGCGTCCAACGGAGCTGGCGCCCGGGCTTACGGCAGCGTCGTCGGCGTGGTCGTCGCCACCGTCATCGTGGGCCTGCTGCTCGTCGATGCTCACACGCTGATCCGTGCGGCCTCGCTGACGCCCCTGGTCGGCGCCGTCGTGGGACTGCTGACCGCGCTGGTGGCGCTGGCGTTGCCGTGGTGGGCACACCGGCGCCGACCGGCGGGCGCGACGGGCCGGGCAGCGAGCCCGGCGATGCTCGGCGTTGGCCTGCTCGTCACGTGGGCGGGCCTGGCGCTGGCGGCGGTCGTGGGTCGATCGGCGCTGGCGACCGGGCTGGACCGAAGCACGACTCTCTCGGGCCGCACCGAGCTGTGGGGGTGGTTGATCGATGCGATCAGCCGTCGCCCGTTCAGCGGCTGGGGCTGGCTTGGGGTGTGGGAGGACCGGGCGCTCGAGGTCGAGGTGGTCGGCCGCTTCGACGTCGACTTCTCGACGGCCCACAATGCGGTGATCGAGATGCTGCTGGGGGTCGGAATCGTCGGTGGGGTCCTGTTGGTGGCGGCCGTCGGCGTGACGACCTGGCCGGTTGTTGTCGTTGCGGCGAGACCCGGCGTTCAACGCGCCGTCGGCGTCGTGGCGTTGGGGTTTGTCGGATACGTCGTGGCGGTCAACCAGCTGGAGACCTACGTCGGCGCCAACCTGTTGCCCTGGGCCCTGCTGATCGCGCTCGGGGCCGCCTGCGCTCGCCAGTTGAGGGCCGGCACGGCCGAACCGGTCCACACGCCAGGGCCGGTCGGCCGGGCCGGCATGGCGATGCCGGCGGCCGAGGTGGGCTCGTGAACGCCCCCCGCATCGACTGGGTGGTGCTGACCACCGGCGACCGGCCGGTCGAGCTGGCCAGGGCGCTCAACTCGCTCGCCGGTGGGCTCGCCGCCGAGGACCGGGTCCACCTGGTGCTCAACGGGCCGGACCTCGACCCGCCCGCGGCGTCCAGCCTGGCCGCCGACGTGGCGGCGGCCCTGCACGTGATCCACGCCGGGGAGAACCTGGGCATCCCGGGCGGCCGCAACCTGGGCGCCGGCATCGGGAGCGCCGGCGTCGAGCGCGCCGCGACCGTCGAGGCCGTCCAGAACAGTGCCGTTGAAGGTGGGGCCGACGTGATCGCCTTCTTGGACGACGATGCCGTCGTCGTGGGGGCGGGCGCACTGTGCGCCGACCTGCGAGCCCGCTTCGGATCCGATCAGCGGCTGGGCGGTGTCTCGTTTCGCATCGTCGACCCGACGACCGGGGCCACCGCTCAGCGCCACGTGCCCCGCCCGGGCGGTGCCGGGTTGGATCGCGAGGGGCCGGTCACCAGCTTTCTCGGCGGTGCCTCGGCGCTGTCCGGGCCGATGTTCCGCCAGGTCGGCGGCTACGAGGCCGCGTTCTTCTACGCCCACGAGGAGAGCGATCTGGCGTGGCGGGCAATCGGCCAGGGCTGGAGCTTCGTCTATGCGCCCTCTCTGGTCGTCACACACCCGATGCTGCCGACCACCCGTCACCCGGGGGCGATCGAGCGTTCGATGCGCAACCGGGTGTGGCTGGTGCGTCGCAACCTGCCCCTGCCGGTGGCGCTCGTTCACCTGGTGGTGTGGGTGGCGATCGGGCTGACCCGCTCGCGCTCGGCCGCCGGTGCCGCATCGCTGCTGCGGGGCCTTCGCACCGGGCTGGGCCCGTGTCCCCGGCCGCCGGTGCCGGTGGGCACCTCCCAGCGGTGGCGCACCACCTGGCGCCTCACCCGGGCGGGTCGTCCGCCGATCCTCTAGTCCGCTGTCGCTTCGCCTGGTCGGCGGATTCGAACGGTCAGCTACCATCGGCCTTTCATCCTGCGAAAGGTCTGCCGAGTGAGCCCACGTGTTGTGATCCTGGCCGCCGGAGTGGGTTCACGCCTCGGCAAGCCCCATCCCAAGCCGCTGACGCCCATCGCGGGTGGTCGCACGATCATGGACCTGCAGCTTCGCCACCTCAGCGACCGTTTCGATGCCGACTTGATCTCCACCGTCGTGGGGTTCAAGAAGGAAATGATCATGGAGGAGCACCCCGAGGTCTCCTACATCTATAACGATGAGTTTGGCGATACCAACACCTCTAAGAGCCTGCTGAGGGGGCTGCGCCTCACCGGCAGCGACCCGGTGCTGTGGCTCAACGGCGATGTCGTGTTCGACCCGGCAGTGCTCGAGATTCTTCAGCCTTACATCGACCGTGACCAGAGTTTCGTGGCGGTCAACACCGAGTCGGTGTCCGACGAGGAGGTCAAGTACACCCTCGACGACCGGGGCTTCATCAACGAGATCTCCAAGGAGGTCTCGGGAGGCCTGGGCGAGGCGGTCGGCATCAACTTTGTCGGCTCCTCGGACAAGCCGTTCCTGGCCGCTCGCCTGGAGGACTGCGGCCCCCAGGATTACTTCGAGCGAGGCATCGAGCTGGCGATCCAACGGGACCGCCGCAAGTTCCGGGCGGTCGATATCTCTGCGGCCCGTTGCATGGAGGTGGACTTTCCCACCGATCTCGCCCAAGCCGAGACCACGTTTGCCGACCTGGGGTCGGTCCGCAAGGGCTGACGGCCCGCCGTTGGAGCACTGCCCCGAAAACTGGGGGCCGTCCGGGCCTCGGTACACTGGAGGGCCGTTTGGGACAGCCGTCCGGACGGATTGTCGACAACCCCGAGGTGCCCCGTGCCAGAGCCGACCGATCCTGAGATGACCTCCCCGGCCGAGACAGCGGTGGGCGATCTGCGGATCGGCATCCTCGTCGTTGCCTACAACGCTGCGTCGACGCTGCGCGAGGTGCTCGATCGGATCCCCGAGGACTTTCGCACCCGGGTCGAGAAGGTCTACGTGTGCGATGACTTCAGCACCGACGACACCTATTTGATCGGCCTTGGGTACTCCCAGACCCGCGATGACCTGCCGATCACGATGGTGCGCCAGCCTCGCAACCTGGGCTACGGCGGCAACCAGAAGTCGGGGTACCGCATGGCGATCGACGACGGCCTGGACGTGGTCGTGCTGCTGCACGGCGACGGGCAGTATGCCCCCGAGAAGCTGCCCGACATGGTGGTGCCCTTCGAGAGCGATTCGGCCGACGCGGTGTTCGGCAGCCGCATGATGACCCCCGGCGGTGCCCTGCAAGGCGGTATGCCCCGGTACAAGTACGTCGGCAACAAGGTCCTGTCCCGCTTCGAGAACCTGATGCTCGGCACCGAGCTGTCGGAGTTTCACAGTGGGTACCGGGCCTATTCGACCAAGGCGCTGGCCTCGATCGATTTCGAGAGCAACTCGGACGACTTCGATTTCGACACCGAGATCATCATCCAGCTGGTTGAGGCTGGAATGCGGATCGAGGAGATCCCGATCCCCACCTACTACGGGGACGAGATCTGTCGGGTCAACGGCATGAAGTACGCGGCCGACGTCGCCACCCATGTGGTGACTTGGCGCCTGAACAAGATGGGCCTCGGGCAGGGGCGCTTCGCCGACGTCGGCGAGGAGTACGACCTCAAGCCGTCTGCGGACAGCTCGCACGGCGTGCTGCTGCGCTGGCTGGACTCGATGCCGTCCTCGCGCGTGCTCGATCTGGGTTGCTCCGGCGGCCAGTTCGCCGCAGTGGCCCGGGCGAGCGGACACCACGTGACCGGGGTCGATGTCGCCGCTGCGCCGGGGGTCACCGACCGACTCGACCGGTTTGTACAGGCCGACCTCGATGCCGGCCTGGGCGAGGAGCTGATCGTCGAGCTGGGCGACGAGCCCTTCGACGTGGTGGTGATGGGCGACGTGCTCGAGCACGTGCGTCATCCGGGCCGGCTGCTCGCCGATGCGCGCAAGCTGCTCGCCCCCGGGGGGTCGATGCTGATCTCGGTGCCCAACTTCGGGCACTGGTACCCGAGGTTCCGCACCGCGCTGGGCGCCTTCGACTACGACATGCGCGGCATCCTCGATCGCACCCACGTGCGCTTCTTCACCCGACGCAGCCTGATGCGCCTGCTCGACGATGCCAACCTTCGGGTGGTGAGCTTCGACCAGGTGGGCCTGCCGCTCGGTGCGCTGGCCGAGCGCAGCGAGCTGGGCGTCGATGAGCACGGCGAATTTGATGAGCAGGGCCCGGGTGTGCTGGCCAAGGCGGAGTGCGCCCTCGCCCAGGCTTGGCCGACGATGTTTGCCTACCAGTTCCTGGTCAAGGCCGAGCCGGCCTGACCGAAGCCGGCCCAGAGGGCAGCCGCCTCCAGCTCAGGCCTCGCAGGCCAGAGGGCCGGGCTCACGGAGTTCGGTCGCCCGCGGATCAGCCGTCCGGTGTCCCGGCGTCGGCCGCCACCGTCTCGGGTGCGGTGGCCACCGGTTGACGCAGGTTGTTGAGCGCCTCTTCGAGGGTGCTGCCTCGCCCGACCAGCCCGTCGGCGTAGGCCAACACCTCGACCAGCTGCTGGGTGGCGTCGGGGCCGTTGGCGGTGACGTACACCGGTCGCACGTACAGCACGTCCTTGCCGTTGGGTACCAGCGTCATGGCGCCGAAGCGAACGGTGGACCCGCCGGCGGAGAGCAGCGTGAACTGTTGGCTGAGCTCGGTGTCGCCGTTGATCGCCGCCTGGACGACTGAAGGGCCCCCGATCTGTGTCTGGCCGTCCGACCCGTCGGGGCTGGGCACGGTCAACAGTTCGAGCTTCTCGCCGTCGTCGTTGTCGGCCAGTGCAAACGCCGACAGGGCGGCGCGCGGCGAGTTGGCGTTGGCGGCCGAGCCAAGGTTGAACGGACGCACCCCCACCCAGCGGGGTCCCTCGCCGGTCGAGGTGTCGAGTACCTGGGCGACCGGCGGAATGCCGCCTGGTGCCGGGTCCGAGCCCTCGATATCGCTGCCCGGGTCGCCGGAGACCACCCAGTTGCGGCTGCCGTCGAGGAACAGGTCGGGGTCGGTCACGTGGTAGCGGCCCAGCATGTTGGTCTGCACCTTGAGCATGTCGACCGGGTAACGCAGGTGCGCCCGAATCCCGGCAGGCATCTCGGAGATCGGGGTGAACGCCCCCGGATAGACACGGCTCCAGGCGTCGAGGATCGGGTCGTCGCCGCCCTGGCGCTCGGTGCGGTACAGCGTGACCGTGCCGTCGTAGGCGTCGACGGTGGCCTTGACCGAAGCGCGCAGGTAATTGAAGCGTCCCTGGGTGAGGTCGCTGTCCGGTGCCAGCCCTGCGGTGTTGGCGAACTGGGAGTTCGGGTAGGTGTCCGACGTGGTGTAGCCGTCGATCACCCAGGTGATCCGGCCGTCGGCGACCACCGGGTACGGGTCGGACCCGAACTTGAGGAAGGGCGCCATCGTGTGCAGGCGCTCGTTGATGTCGCGGCGGTACAACAGCTGCGAGTCGTCGGTGACGTAGTCGCTGACCAGCGGGTCGAGTTCGCCCTGGGTGAGTGCCAGCGCACCCTTCCGCCAGATCGAATTCATCGCTATGCCCGTGTCGGCGTCGAAGGTGGCACCGTTCTGCTGAGCGCGCTCGGTGCCGACGATTGCGTACCAGTTCTTGACGCCCTCGCCGAAGTACAGCTCCGGGTGATCGACCTCGAACTCGCCGGTCAGGGACTCGAAGTCGGGGCGGCCGTCGGGACGCACCTCGTCCGCCGGGGCCACTGCCAGGCCGTCGCCGTGGGTGTAGACCAAGTGCCTTTGTTCCCAGCCGCCCTGCGGAAGGCCGCCTGCGTCGGAGCTGCGGGCGGCGAGCAACACCGGCCGGAGTTCGCCATCGATCTTGTAGCGGTCGAGGTCGACGTTGGTGATCTTCACCGCTGTTCGGCCTTCGAGGACCTGGAAGGTGGAGGCATAGGGCCCCGGGTCGAGCAGCGGAACACGAGCGGGAACACCCTTGGCCGAGCCGGCCGACACCGGCAGGTAGAGCGACGGGGGCGTGGGGTCGGCCTCGACCAGCGAACGTTCGGTGATGTCGTTGAGGGTGTAGGCCGACCGGGTGGCCTCGAGGTTGTTCTCGACGTAGGGTCGCTCGACGATGGCCTCCTGCGGGGCGACCCTGAGGCGTGTGACGATGCCGGGCATCAGGTACAGCCCGACGACGGCGATCACGCCCCAGAGCGCGGCCGCGATCACCGCCAGGCGTCGGAGCCTGAAGCGAAGGTTGGCCAGGCACAGGCAGCCGACGACCACGGCGATCAGCGACAGCGTGTACAGGGTGGTGCGCTGCACGGTCAGCTCGGTATAGCCCGCCCCGACGAAGGCGCCGGAGGTCGACATGGCCAGTGACCGTTGCTGGACGACCATGAAGTCGATCGCCTTGACGAAGGCGAGCAGCCCGAACAGGACCGACAGGTGCGCCACCGCCCGCTGGTCGGAACGGCTGACGAAGTGGGTGAGGCTGATGCGCCGGTTGACCAGGTACACGAGCAGGGCCAGGGCGATGGCGCCGACGAGCATCCAGCTGAGCCAGGTGGTCACCAGGTTCCAGAACGGCAGCTTGAACAGGTAATCGCTGACGTCTCCGCCCAGCTCGGGCACCTCGATCCCGGTCGGGCGACCCTCGCGGAACAACAGCCATACCTGCCACTTCGAAGCGACCCGACGGGTCTCCCACAGGGCGAAGAGCACCGGAGCGGCCACGGTCAGCCATGTGTGGGCGGGACCCATCTTGGCCTCGTACCACTTCAGGATGCGGCCCTTGGGTCGATCGACCTCGGCTGCGCCTCGATGATTGGCTAGGTAGACGGAAGCGCCGGTGACGACGAGGGTAATGACCAGTGCGATCGCGCCCAGTTGCAGCCGCGCCACCATGGTCGTGCGCCAGATCGGCACGTCGGACACCGTGCGGAACCACCACATGTTGAGGGCCTGTTGGGCGATGGCGCGCAGGCTGAAGACGCCGACGAGGATGACGGCGATGACGGCGATGACGGTTCGCTGACGGTGGGATCGGCGCTCGACGAGGCTCACGAGCATGGCGCGTTCGGTGGTGGTGGCGACAGGCATGGTTCAGTCCCGGGTGGCTTCGTCGTGCTGGTGGGGGGAGCCGATCTTCGGTCGGTGCGGGCTCACTTCTGCTTCTCCGTGTACTGGGCGATGACGTCTGCGATGGGTCCGTCGGCTTTCAGCACGCCCTGCTCCAGCCAGATCCCACGCTTGCACAGGCGTTTCAGCTCGTTCATGTTGTGGCTGACCATCAACAACGTGCCGGCGTGGTCCAGCATCTCCTGGATTCGCCCCTCCGACTTGGCTCGAAACTCCTTATCGCCCACCGACAGTGCCTCGTCGATCATCAGAATCTTGGGGCGGATCGATGTGGCGATGGCGAAGAGCAAACGGGCCTTCATGCCCGACGAATACGATCGCAGCGGACGGTTGATCGCATCGCCGATGTCGGCGAACTCGATGATTGAGTCCATGTGTTCGTCGATCTGTTCGAGCGACATGCCGAGGGCCAGGCAACCGATGCGAATGTTGCGGATGCCGGACACCTTGGGCAACAGGGCTGCGCCCACGCCCATCAGCCGGGGTTCGTAGGCGGCGTAGATCTGCCCGTTGGTCACCGGTAGCAGACCGGCGATGGCGGCCAGGATGGTGCTCTTGCCGGATCCGTTCGAGCCCATGATGGCAACCGACTCGCCCTCGTAGACGGCAAAGCTGGCGCCCTGGACAGCGTGGATGATCGTCCTGCCTGCACCCTTCAGCCCCGTGAAGCGCTCGCGGAGGCCGCGTTGGCGGTCCTCCCAGACCTCGTAGTCGATGTCGACGTCGTTGAGCAGCAGCACCATCGGGCCGCGTTGGGCAGAGTCGGCGTTGGATGCGTCGCCCGGCCGTTCGCCCGGGGTTGGGGTCGTCACCGCCCTCACCCCCGCCCGTATCGCAGCTCGGCCCGCCGGAAGAACCTGAAGCCCCAGACGAGGGCGAAGACCGACCAGCCGATCGCCACCGCAAGCTGGTGTCCGGTCAGCGGGAGACCGAGGAACGACCACCGGTACAGGGTTAGGTAGGCGGCGAACGGGTTGAGCTCAACCAGCAACAGCATGGGGCCATGGATCCGATCGGCGATTTTGTCGAGGGGAAACATGACCCCGGAGGCGTAAATCCCCAGCCGAAACAGAAACGGCACGATCTGGGCGACGTCTCGAAATCCATCGTTGAGGCGGGCCACGATCATGGCGGCACCGAGGTTGAAGCCGGTATGAATCAGCAGGAACACCGGGATGGCCAACCACCGGGGGTTGGGATAGAGCCCCATGACGATCGACAGCGCCGCCAGCATGCCCAACTCGAACCAGAACGTGATGATGTGGCTGAAGGTCACCGACACCGGCAACAGCGCCCTCGGAAACTGCACCGCCCGGATCAGCCCCTCGTTGGAGGTGATCGCCTGTGCGCCGGACAAGACGGTCTTCGATGTGAGGTTGTAGGAGAACACCCCGATCGTGAGCCACAGCAGGTAGTTGTCGACGCCGCGTGAGGAGTTCAAGATGACGCCGAAGATCACGTAGTACACCAGCACCGTCAGCAGCGGGTTGGTGATGTGCCACAGGTTTCCCAGCAGCGTGTCCTGGTGCCGAGCCCGGACCTCCTCCATCGGGAGGGAGGTGGCGAAGTCGCGGCGTCGCCACATCTCGCGGAGGTAGACGAGCAGCGGTTGCTGCGCGGCGACTGGGCGGAGCGGAGGGGTGACGTCGGTGGTCATGGGAGGGAGCCGGCGACCTAGCGGGCCTTGCGCAGCGCTACCAGGCTGCGAAGGGTGAGAATCACGATGCGGAGGTCAAAGGGCAACGATTGATTCCTCAGATAGTAGAACTCGTACTGGAGTTTCTCCCGCGCGCCTTGGGAATCAGAAGTGTACCCGAGGTTGATCTGAGCCCAACCAGTCAGGCCGGGCTTCACCAGGTGGCGGTGGTCATAGAACGGAATGATGGCGCTGAGTTCCGCGACGTAGGACGGCTGCTCGGGTCGAGGGCCGACCAGGGAGAGGTCTCCGCGCAGAATGTTGGCAGCTTGGGGCAGCTCATCGATGTGCAGCTTGCGCAGCACCTTGCCGAACGGGGTGACCCGGGGGTCGTCCTTCTCCGTCCACGGGGTTTTTGTCGTTTCCTCTGCCTGATCGCCGGCGTTGCGCAGCGGCACCATCGTGCGCAGCTTGTGGATGCGGAACTCCTCACCGAGCTTGCCCACCCTGGGCTGGGAGTAGATCAGCGGTCCGCGGTTGCCCAGCAGGTTGCCGATCGCCACGAAGGGGACGGCGACGATGAAGGCCAGGCCGAGGGTGAGGCCGGCGACCACGTCGAGCAGCCGGTTGACGCGCAGGTACACCGGGGAGTGCACCTCGCCGATGTCGAAGAGCAGCGACACGTCGGCCAGCTCGGAGAGCGGCACGAGGCGGAACCAGTCCTCGTAGAAGCCGAGCAGCGTGCGGATGCGCATGCCCTCGGCATGCAGGTGTGCGGCCTCGCGTGCCAGCGGCGAATCGTTCATCAGGTCGTCGGCCAGCACCAGGATGCTTGGCCGATGCACCTCGACGGCTCTGCGCAGCCGCTCGGCCGTGTCGGTGGCGCCGGGGACGACGCTCAGCGTGGCGCCGATGCGCAACATGTTGGGCACGCCGCGCTCGGTGACCCGTTCGAGGTCGGCGAGCTGGTCGGGCGACGCGAGGACGATCGCCATCACCGCACCTCGGCCTCGGCTGGCGACCAACGGCAGGCTGACGAGCAGGTTCACCACCGGCATCACCGCCAAGCTGGCGAACACGACGAATCGGGGTAGCAGGGCATCTCCGGCGGCCAGCTGGATGATCGACGCCACCCCGACGGTGACGGCCGGGGCGGCAAAGCTGGCGCCGACCGCTCGACCGACGGTGCGGACAGCGTCGGGCAACCCGGCCATGTAGGCGACGAACAACAGCCCGATGGTCCACCCGGCGGCGGCGGCAGTTCGACCGGGGTCGCTCAGTGAGTACCGGGGCTCGGCGATGGCTGAGGCGTGAAAGGTGAAGAGCCCGACCACGGCCAGTGCAGTGGCGACGATCAACGCCAGCTGACCGACCCTCCGCCTCATGGGAGTGGCGCCTCCCAGCTGCCGGCGAGGTCGATCAGGCCTGCAACGATCGGGCGCGAGCCCTGTCGAACGACCAGCCGGTATCCCTTGTCGATCCGATCGTAGAAGTGCTGGTTGTGCTCATCGCGCACCGCGACGGTCAGCTCGTAGGTGCCCGGCGCCAGCGGCACTTTGTCGACCGCCCAATCGATGTGGCCGATGCCGTCGACCGTGCCCAGCTGGCGTCCCTCCAGCCAGGTGGAGGTGTCGGCGACGTGGGTGCCCGATTCGTGGTGCACCGAGAAGCCCAGCACCGGCGCCTTGACCGGTTGGGTGGTCCGGTAGGCGAAGCGGATCGTGCCCGGTTCGCCACAGATCAGCGATTGGGTCTCGGCTCCGTCGTTGTCGACCAGCCCTACCTCGGTGATCTGTATCTCGCCGGAGCCGTGATGTTCCACGTCACCGAAGCTTCTCCCGGCCCGAGCGTCCTCAGCGGCATTCACCCGGTCGAGGTAGGCGCTGACCACGG
>JACDJB010001475.1_pt1 | contig 18905 bp, 5 predicted proteins | sample 7454121 | NCBI WGS metagenome assembly JACDJB01 (sample SAMN14253290, study PRJNA609438) | sludge metagenome | isolation source: sludge after 25d culture with pyrite | collected 2018-12-20 | reverse complement strand
TCGCGTGACAGGAAGGACACACCTCGATATCTCCTTCAGGAAAAAACTCACTCAAAATGGCATACAATTCAGGATCGTAAACCTTTAATTCCTCACGCGTATTTACATAATTATGTTTCCCGTCGGCCACTGGCACCTCGGCATTCACATCAAACCAGTTCTGAACGCCTTCGGCCCAATACTCCCAAATATTTGTGGCCGCGTAGGTGTTTGCATATTTTCCTTCGGCTATAGCCTTATCGAGTTTTTCCTGAAGCCTGGCGTTAAATCCGGGATACAACGGGAGTATTCCAATCCCGTGAATGGAATGGGCAAATTCATGTATCAGGATATCTTCAGCATGGTATTTATCTATCTGATAGCAAAGCAGATTCTCCTCTGCACAGGTTGTGAGGGGCAACTCCAGGGTTCCCCCGAGTCCTCTGGCACGCAAGTCCCAATTTAAGCTCGTATCATTAGCCAGATGGGCATGTTCGGGAATATCGGTAGTTCCTTCATAACGGGCCATGATACCTACCCGTGTGTTTTTACTCACCATTTGTTCATGCACTGCCTCGGGAAGAGCGGAGGTGATAAATTCAATAGTCCGGCAGGCAGCATAAATGGCAGAATCGGGTACGCGGTGAGAACTAATGATATGAATACCGTTTACATTGGTATATTTCTTATAAAATGAATCCAGCCCAAGCTCCCGCGGGGGAGATACGATACTATATTTCCCGCCGTTCTTAATTTTTACAAGGGTTGTTTTATTCTTGTTCAAAGGAATCACATACAATCCACGATCATTTTTCCTGAACTCATCAATACTTGAAGCATCTAAGGGTATTTTGTTATAACTCCGGACACGGAGCAGCGCTTCGGGGGTGAACGATGTTCTTTTATCTAAATGTAGCCGAACTTCTTTAGTTTGTGGATTGAAAGAGACACATTTAAAAGTTCCCGCGTCCAGGGTTAACTCCAGGCTGATGGGGGCAATAAAAACCCGCGAAGCAGCTGCTGTGGTAATGTCCACAGTCACCCAGCCCTTGGTTTCCTGAAGGTTACCGCCAAACGCGAGCCACCCGAAATCGGGATGCTCCATGATATATGAACATGAATTAACGGCGTATCCAAAAAAGCCGGGACCATAATCACCTGAGATTCCGTCAATTTTTAAGGTTGAAGGAAAAGAGTGAAAAGCGCACGGGGCAAAGCCTTCCTCTGTAATGTTTGAAACGGCGCCCAATAAGCCGCCGTATCCTACCCGCAGCAGATAAAAGTCATCAGGTTTTTCTTTGTAAGCATTTAAAACAGGTATGGCATTAAGCGCCGAACCGTAATGATGAATTTGCCTTTCAACCCGGGACAATTTCCCGGCAAATAAAAAGTCCCAATAGCGACGGGCATTCCCATTGTAAGCCCAATGGGGAATCGTAGGCATATAGGCAAGAATGGCACTGAGGGTAACCGCTGCTTTCTGATCAAATCCAAAATACTTCGACCACATGTAAACTTCTTCCTGACCTGTGGAATCCCAGGGCATTTCACTTCCAAAAGGATAGTTAAGTGATGCCCAATGATTGGCACGCACCCTCATGACCGATTCGAGCTCACGGGCCAGATCGGTGCGGCCTTCTCTATACAAATCGTCGAGAACCAGCAGGAAAATAGTTCCTTCCATCTGTCCGAACTGAGCATAGTGGGGGGCTTGTTCCACCATGGCCAAAGCGGTACGAAAAGCGTTTTCGAGATACCAGTCCCACGATTTTTCAGTGATTAGCCCGGCATAATTACGTGCCAGTCGATACATTACCCAATGGGCAGCGGTAACGTGGGGATAATTATAGGAACGCCCGGTAGATGCGGCGGCTTCGCGACTCCAGGCCCCCCAGGTATTGTAATTCACATCTTTACTGTAGGTGCTTTTGGACATGCTGTCGGGCTCATAATAGAAAAGGCTTTTCTTTACGCCGTATTTCCGATCTCCTCTATCATACTGGATGCCACCCCAAAGGGTATTATTCACAAAATCTTCCAGTTTTTTGACCTCAGCCGCATCGGGTTGAATCAATTGCTTCATCATCGCGTTGAGCCAGCTACCGGCTCCGCCTTCGTCACTCAAACCGGCAATCCAGGCACGACTGTCCTGAGTTACCATCTCTTTCTTCTCGTTGTCGTAGGTAATTACCGAAGGATCGCGGTTAAAAGGATCGTTGGGGTCATCAAACCATTGTTCAGTTGTGAGGAAGCGACCGTTGTCGGCTACCAGCTCCTTTTCAGGTTTAATTACCTGGTAATTGATTGTTTGCCTGGTGGCATCTGCATAAGTAATGGTCAAACGGGCCCTGCCCCATTTTTCCCCTTTTACCTGATAGACATTCCATTGACCATCGGCTTCATTCACTACATTAAATGTCAGAGCCCCTTGGGGATTCACGTCAATGGATTGAATCTCTTTTTGATATTTTAAAAGGAGTTTTCCATCCACATCCATGGGAAGTACATAACCGGGAATGCCAACAGCGACGGGTCGATGATGTTTCAGGAGGGTTTTTTCGATGCTGTGAACATTGTCGGCGAGAATAAACTTAATTCCAAAAGAGTGGGTTTCTCCGGCTCCGAGGGTAACCGAAGTTGGTACATTCCACTGTTCCACACCTTTCCATTCATTTTCGGCGTAGGCCTTACTATGAACCATCCACTCATGAAAGCCCTCAAAGGTAATGCTTCGTGGCATGGGATCATTCAAAAGAGGCCTGTAGGCTTCAAACGGAGTTTTTCCATGAGGCACCACCAACAATACCGGCCCTTCTCCACTGAGACGTACCACCTGGAGATAACCGGCATCCATCCCGATATATGGATCAAAAAAAACATTTTCGGCATGGACACTATCCAATGTCTTGCCATTTAATATGTTATTAAAGATCATAGGAATACCAAGAGCTCCTATTTCCACCTCCTTTTCTCCGGTGTTTGTCATTTCAAAACGCAACACCAATTGATCTTCCAATTGTTCCCAAAATCGATGGACCTGAAGGGGGCACTCACCAGACAGGGTATTTCTTAAGTCGGCAGCTGCCAAAATGCCTGCTGATTCTGGATTCAGAGGTTTTACCGGCACCCGGCTTTCCGCTGTGGAATAGCTTTTCCAGCCGGTATCTTCTTCCGTTTTTAGCCTGAAGTTAATATCCCCCAAATGATAGTAGCCGTCTTCGTTACGTTCCTGCAACCACTCGTGGGTGGTAAAGTCGAATCCGGATTCCTTCACAGGCCGCAAAGCCACGGCGGTTTGAGATGAATTGAGCAGCTCAAGCGAGAACACAGGTGTAGAAACCATAAATGTGCGCGGTTCTTCACTCTTTTGTATATCATCTGCTGAAGAAAGATCAAAAGTTGCCTGTGAGCAAACAATAGTTGTTGATAAACTCAAAACAACAACCATGGCTCCTTTAAAAAAAGAGTTGTCTAAAAACCGTGTCATCCTATTTTTCATTCTCAAAACTTTTTAAAACAACTAACCAATAATCCGGTTAACAAACAGAACAAAGTTGTTATAATACCTCAACTATCGCTGTCAGAAACGTTTAAAAAACATGCACAAATGTGTAAAACCTAAGAAATCCGGAGATTATATACACACAAATAAACTTTACCTGCCGGGTTCAACCCGCACCATTCTCACTCCATACACCGGTCCTGCCTGATTTTTGGGAAGTGCCTGGAAGGTCACCTTCACTTCCTCCTTATCTTTTGTTAGTTCCAGAGGGATCTCATATACGATATCATGAAATTTACTCTCTTTATATTTGTTGATGTCTGCCTGCGCTATTTTCTCACCATTTATGAGGATGTCGAATCTTCTGCCACGGTTATCCATGCCCCAATAGGTAAGTATCAGTTCATTTTTCACGCCGGCATCAACCTTCATGGTAAAGTACATGTTTCCGCCATTGTTGGCCACGCGGTATTTGCGGGTATGATCCTCTCCTACTGCAATATTTTCGCCTCCAAAATCATGATCGCGTTCGGGTTGCATTTCGCCAACTCTCAAAATATCAACCGTTCTTTCTTCCAACTTCCTGGCGGCAATTTTTTCCTGTTCGTAAATCTCCTTTTGCAATTTCCATTCACCCGGGGTGAAGACATCCCAGTACACACTGTAATAATTATCAGTGAATTCGTAAAAGGGCTTAAAACTCACTTGTTCAGGTTCTCCTGCTCCAATGCTTTCAAACCTCAGCTTATTTTCTTGTTTAATATATTTTGAAGCATCCTTCGCGGCAGTCACGAAAACAGGGGTACCATCTTTAGGATTAGGTTCTTTTTTACCCAAATCGCCGGCTAATACTATGGGCCCATAAAAAAATGCTACCCTCGAACTATTATCGGGCATGGCCATTTGGTGGATATCCATTGGAAAGTCGACGTCTAACTTGTCTCCGTTTTTCCACTTGTGTACAACTACAATGTAGCCCTCATCGTTTACAGAGGTTTTTTTAAAAATTTTGTTATTCACTTTAACACCATAATCACCCTTTAACCAATAAGGTTTCCTTATTTTTACAGGGAACTCCTGCATTTCATCCAGACTCATGGTTATAGTAAAATTATGGCCTTCGGGTATCCCGGTATCAAGGGTGACTTTCGCATCTCTTTTTTTCCAATCCAATACCGAAGGGATAAAAAGGTTGACATATAAACTTCCATCGGCACCATGATTGTAGATGGCCTTCCCATATTTAATATGATTCTCCATGCTTGTTCCCACGCAACAGGTAAACGAATGAAACTCGTTGCCAAATCCTTTTCTGGCCCCCATTCGTAATGGCATAAAATAGGTGGTCATCCCATCTTCTCTTCGTTGAGAAGCCAAAATATGGTTGTAAAGGGCTCTCTCATAGTAGTCCATATATGCTGCGTCCGGCTCCAGAGCAAACAAATGCTCGGCAAGCTTTAGCATATTGTAAGTCGCGCATGTTTCCATGTTGGCATCGGTCAATGTGTTGTTAAGTTCATCCTCGGGGCCGAAATATTCATAATTACCGTTTCCCCCCGGTGCGTAGGTATGATGGTTCACAATGGCATGCCACGCAGTGTTTCCTGCTGTCTTGTGTTTTGGATCACCGGTAAGCTCATATTGTCTGATGGAAGCAATGGCCTTTGGAATATTGGTATTGGAATGCTTCCCGGGAAAGGGATTTATCCCTGCCTCAAGAGGTTCCACCACGAAATTATCGTGAAATCGATCTGCCGTTTCAAGGTATTTTTTCTCTCCCGTAAGCGCATAGGTGTTTGCGAGTGCTTCATTCATTCCGCCATACTCGCAGCGCAACATTTCCTGAACCTCTTCGTAGGTAAGGCCCCTTAAAACATTACCGGCCCAGTCGGCAATACCTCTATTAACCTTCAGGGCATCTCCATTATTACAATATATATAGGCATCCATAAGTCCAGCCATAATTTTGTGGATGGTGTACCAGGGAGCCCATGCCCCATTTAAATCGAACCCGCCCGTTTTGATATTCCCCAGAGCCACTTTATAAAACACTTCATCTTCGTTGGGTATGGCACCCACGTATCCGGTACCTCTTGCTGCCTGACACTCTGCAAGCTCATCGACTATATAATTCACCCGTTTTAAAAAATCACTGTCATTTGTTATGGCATAATAGGTGGCACAGGCCGACAAGTAATGACCAAGGGAGTGCCCGGCCAAACCGGAACTTTCCCAGCCCCCGTATATCTCTCCTTTAGGTTCCAATCCCGCATGTGACCGAAACTGAGACAGAAACCGATCGGGTTCCAATTTCTTTAAATAGGCCACATCGGCTTCCATGGCATCCTTAAAAACGCTAGGCTTTAAATGCACATCTGCAAAATCGAAAGCATAGGCTTTTACAGGTACCCGCGGTTTTACCTTCATAATGGTATCCGTAGCCCCTGTGGGTACATAATTTTGAGAAAAACCGGGAATTTGCCCAAATAGCAGTGCCGCTGAAATTGCAATAAGTGTAATAATTGTTTTCATTCCGTGTTTGCTGATTATTCGTTTTAGATTGTAAAGGGGTGCGTGCTTTTATCGAAAACAAAATTCCGGTATTTCATCTTCAATGATGTTCAGAAATGTGTAAAAAACTTGCAGAAATGTATATTTCAAGACACAAAACCAATTTTATCCGAATCCAGACTGTTTTTGAGCGGTTTATTTGCAAAAACAGCTCTATTCCTAAAACTCCCTGATGTGGGCCAATCTAAACCTTTAGCTTAATTTGTTTTCTGATCCGGTTTATTTTATTGAACAATTAGATTAAATACACATTTGTAATAGTATTCTGGACATGTATTATTTAATAATTCAAGCTTCTTTGATTTCTTGCACACATCGAAAAACCGATAGGTTCTTCCCATAACCCTTATGTCCATTTTATTGAATGAAAAAGGTCGGAGCAATTGCAGAATCAACTAAATTTTCATAACCGGATGAGGTAGTATAAAAGTTTATAAAATTCAAAGGGAAAACCTTATTTTTTAATTTTAAACCTTAGCAGCCCGGTAACACAAACGTAAAAGCAACCTTATTACCTTATTTCACTTCGGCTTCCCGTAGCGTTTGCGTTGCATCTTCGGCGCTTCGTCGCTGAAGCTTTGAAGCGTAAGGGACAAGCCTCCTGCGACCGAAGGAAGGAGGGCTGCAAGCGTGTATAAAAGTCCAAAAAATGAACCAGGCATCAACTCTCAATTCACATTATTAAGGTTTTTAACAATTTGAAATAGAGAGAAATAACATAATCTTTAAATTTTTTCATCCACTTAACCATGAAAATAAATATCAGTCGATTTGCATTTTTGCTTTTAATGTCTTTGCCAACTGTATTTGGCTGTTCTCCTTTAGATAAAGGGGGACTTACCACAGAAGGCCCGGAGGTGGTTGAATTTAAAGCCTTACCATTTCCCTTAAAGAATGTAACCCTTCTTGAGGGGCCCTTTAAACATGCCACTGAACTTAATGCCAAATCGTTGCTTAATTACGAACCCGATCGCTTGCTTGCAAAATTCCGGATCGAAGCCGGCCTGGAACCAAAAGCCGTGCACTATGAAGGCTGGGAAAGTAATACCATTGCCGGCCATAGCCTGGGACACTACCTTAGCGCCTGTGCACTGATGTACAATACCACCCGCGACTCGACTTTTCTCAGCCGTGTGAAATACATAGTGGATGAACTGGCCATAGTTCAGAAGGCCGATGGAGATGGTTATATTGGCGCCTTCGAAAATGGAAAAAAAATACTGGAAGAAGAGGTTGGGAAGGGGAATATCCGTTCACAGGGCTTCGATCTTAACGGGATATGGGCACCATTTTATACCATACATAAATTGATGGCCGGTCTAAACGATGCCTATGAATTGTGTGAAATTGATGAAGCACTTGAAGTAAACAAAAAATTTGCAGATTGGATCGGAACGGTTACTGATGAATTGAGTCCGAAACAGGTACAGGAGATGTTACATTGCGAACATGGGGGCATGAATGAAGCGCTGGCTGAATTATATGGCTTAACAGGAGAACAAAAATACCTGGAACTTTCCAGGGTATTTCATCATAAAGCGATTCTTGACCCCCTGGCCAGTGGAAAAGACATCCTTCCGGGCCACCATGCCAATACCCAAATCCCAAAGGCTATTGGTACAGCACGGCGGTATGAACTAACCGGAGATACCATCGATCGGAAGATTGCTGAATTTTTCTGGGAAAGGGTCGTCGGTCATCACTCTTATGTAACCGGTGGAAATGGCAATCATGAGTACTTTGGTCCTCCCGATACCCTCAGAAACCGACTGAGCGCCAATACAACGGAAACCTGTAATGTATATAACATGTTGAAGCTTTCAAGGCATCTTTTTGAATGGACCGCCGATGCTTCCATCGCTGATTTTTATGAACGGGCACTGTTTAATCAAATCCTCTCTTCACAACATCCTGATGACGGACGGGTAATATATAACCTTTCCCTTGAAATGGGCGGATATAAAGTATATCAGAATCCGTATAGTTTTACTTGCTGCGTGGGCACCGGTATGGAGAATCATTCAAAATACGGAAGGAACATATTTTTTCATACCCACGATGCCTTGTTCGTAACCCAGTTTATTGCAGCAGAGTTAAACTGGGACGAAATAGGGCTCAAAGTAAAACAAATGACCGGTTTTCCCAATGAGCAGGCTACCACATTAACTTTTGAAGTTGAAAACCCGGTCCCGGTGACAATTAAATTAAGGTACCCCCATTGGGCTGAAAAAGGTTTTACCCTTAAAATCAATGGAAAAGAAATGAAAATCAAGGGGGTGCCGGGATCATTTATTTCCATTCATAACAAATGGAAAACCGGTGATAAGATCGAATATTCACTTCCTTTTTCCTTGAGGCTCGAGAGTATGCCGGACGACTCCAGCCGCATCGCGGTAATGTATGGTCCTCTTGTGCTTGCAGGTCAGCTGGGAGCTGTAGAAGACCGTAATGCCCACGATCCTTTCTACGTACCGGTTATTATGACAGAAAACAGGGAGGCCAAAAACTGGCTTGTTGCTGTTGAAAACGAAAAAAATACCTTCCGCACCAAAGAAGTTGGCTATCCAAGGCAGGTAAAATTCATCCCTTTCTATCGGACACATGATTACAGATATTCGGTTTATTTCGATCTTTTCAATAAGGAATCCTGGCAGAAATTCCAGGATGAATACCAGGAAAAGCTTAAGCAGAAGAGGCATCTTGAAGAGATAACGATAGACTTTTTCCAGCCAGGGGAAATGCAACCGGAGAGGGATCATCATTTTGAAAGCGAGCTGACAAGCATTGAACTGATGCAGGATAAAAAAGCCAGGATGGTTAACCGCGGTGGGCAGATGTCTTTCACCATGAAAGTGATCCCCAACACGCCGGTTGCTTTGGCAGTTGAATACTGGGGCGGTTACACAGGAAGTAAAACCTTTGATATAATGGTAGAAGGGGAAAAGATCGCCACCGAAAATATCTCAGATAAGGAACCGGGTGAATTTATCGATGTTATTTACGATATTCCCGCGAATCTGATTGGGAACAGAAACAGGATAAAGATAAGTTTCGTACCACATACAGGACATAGAGCAGGGCCTGTTTTTGGAGCGAGGACTATTAAAAATTAAAACCATATTATTATGAATAAGTTATTGCAACTTCTGGGAATTTTAACCTTTACTTTCTTTAGCTGTGCGGCACAAACAGATTTACCTGAACCGGACACCCTTCGCTTTACTCCATTTGTATGGAAGTCGGAAAAACCAAAAGATTGCCCTTTTAAAGATTCGAAGGAATTAAAAGGAATAAAGTTCCTCGGATTAAAAAGTGGTTATTTATATGGCGACACCTGGTACCCCAGCTGGGCGGCAGATGACAGGCTTTATTCCCCCTGGACGGATGGGAATACATGGCAGGCAGACGGAACCTGGATGGAGATATCTTCAGGCCAGGGAGAAAATGCTGTTACCGGACACGGGGTAATAGAAGGCGATGACCCGATGAATATCCGGGCCTACAGCCTGGGGACAGACACAGCCTCTGCTTTGCCGTATCGTGGGAGATACCCATGCGGAAGCCTGGTATATAATGGCGTTTGGTATTATGGAACCTATTGCCTCGACCCAACAGGGTGGGCACAGTATGGCGACGAGCATTATAACTGGCCCTGGCTGGGGCCATTTGTCGGTTTCAGATACTCTAACGATTATGGAACAACATGGAGTGAGTGCCCTCACACGCCTGATAAACCACTTTTTGGGGAAACAGGTAAGAATGGTTACCCAGTCAAAATAGGTTCCCCGCATTTTGTGGATTTTGGGAAAAATATGGAACATTCACCCGACGGGAAAGCTTATTTGGTAGCTCATGGCGCCGATATTCATGACCCTAAGCCCAGGTTTTGGAATGCCAGCTGGATAACCGGCGATCAGGTTTACCTGATAAGGGTAACCCCAACCATCGAAAACATAAACGATCCCTCCAAATATGAATATTATGGTGGAAAGGATAAAGATGGGAAAACACTTTGGACAAACGACTTTAAGAAAATAAAGCCTTTACTGGAGTGGAACAATAATATGGGTTGCGTAACCGTAACTTATAATAAGCCGTTAGATAAATACCTTATGTGCGTCACCGACGGGGGCAATACAACCGCCAAAATGAACACCTACATATTGGAATCCAATGACCTGACGGGTGACTGGAAATTGGTCACTTACATGAAAGATTTCGGCGAACAGGCTTATTTTGTGAATTTTCCTTCCAAATTTATAAGTAAAGACGGCATGACTGCCTGGATGATGTACTCGGGAAATTTTGTAACCGGCTGGACCGATATCATTGTCAAAGAGAATCCTCCCGGAAGTCATTACGGGCTGGTGATGCAGAAAGTCGAATTTCTAAGGAAAAACAAATGAAAAAGATTGCATATTTAATTGCTTTAACATTAACCCTTTTAATTTCCTGTAATCCTCCCGGAGCTGAAAATGTGCAATATAAACTATGGTACAATGAACCTGCCTCAAATTGGAGGGAAGCCCTGCCCATTGGAAATGGAAGTCTTGGCGCTATGGTATTCGGAGGTGTTGAAACAGAGCATATTCAATTTAACGAATCCACTCTTTGGACCGGGGAGCCCAGGGACTATTCTCACCCGGACGCCTTTAAATTTTTAAGCGAAATACGGCAACTTCTTTTTGAAGGGAAGCAATGGGAAGCTGAAAGTCTCGCCATGAAGGAATTCATGAGCCTTCCGCTGGGACAGATGGATTATCAACCTTTTGGGGATTTATATCTCGAATTTCCCGGTCATGAAAATTTCAGTAAATACCATCGTGAGCTTAACATTTCGGAAGCGGTTAATACCACTTCCTACCTGGTTTATGGCGTAAATTATAAAAGAGAAGTATTTGCAAGTTATCCACAACGGGCCATAGCTGTTCACCTGACTGCAGATAAATCAAAATCGTTGTCTTTCACATTAAAAATTGATGCTGAACATAGCCAAAAGTCGATATCCACGGATCAAAACTCTGTCAATCTTGCTGTACAGGTCAAAGATGGGGCACTTCATGGTTACAGCTCGGCCCGGGTGAGAACAAATGGCAAAATTTCTCAAAAAGGAGATCATCTGGAAATATCGCAAGCCAGCGAAGCAACAATATGGCTGGCAGCAGCTACCAATTATGTTAGTTATGATGACATTAGCAAGGATCCTGAGAAAGAGGTCAATCAAACCCTGGATAAGCTTGAAAATATGTCGTTCAAAGAGGTTAAAAAAACACATATAGACGATTATCGTTCATTATTCGATCGGTTTAGCATACAATTTGGCAAGATTAAAAACGATACCATACCCACCAATGAGCGGCTACTTCAATTTAGTAAGGATGCAGAGGATACCGGGCTTCTGGCACTTCATGTCCAATTTGGCAGATATTTGCTTATTTCTTCAAGCCGTCCCGGCACCCATCCTGCTACACTTCAAGGGATCTGGAACGATCAGCTTTACCCCCCCTGGGGCAGTAAATATACATTAAACATAAATGCGGAAATGAATTACTGGCCCGCTGAGGTAACAAACCTGCCGGAATGCCATCAGGCATTATTTGATCTGATAAAAGATTGTTCCGAAACAGGTGCGAAGGTTGCAAAAGAGCATTATGCCTGCGATGGATGGGTTATACATCACAATACCGATCTGTGGCGCGGAGCTGCCCCCATCAATCACTCCAACCATGGCTTGTGGGTAGGCGGCAGCGGTTGGCTTTGCAACCATTTATGGGAACATTATCTTTATACATTTGATGAAAATTTTCTTCGAAATACGGCCTACCCAATAATTAAACCTGCAGCTATATTTTATTCACAATTCCTAATAAAGGATCCGAAAACAGGATGGTTGATAAGCACTCCGTCCAATTCACCCGAGGGCGGAGGGCTGGTGGCAGGGCCTGCGATGGATCATCAAATTATCAGAACGCTTTTCGATTCATTTATTAAAGCATCTGATATCCTTGGTGAGGATAAGGAAATAGCAAAGGTTTTAAAATCACAATTATCAGAGATCGCCCCCAACCAGGTTGGAAAATACGGGCAACTTCAGGAGTGGCTGGAAGATATAGATGATCCAAACTACAAGCACCGGCATATTTCTCATCTATGGGGCATGTGCCCGGGAAACGATTTTAACTGGGATTCGGATCCGGCCTTGATGGAAGCGGCTAAACAGTCGCTTCTTTTCAGGGGTGATGAAGGTACTGGTTGGAGTCTGGCCTGGAAGATTAACGTCTGGGCGCGGCTCCTGAATGGCGACCATGCTTATGGACTTGTGAAAATGATGCTTCGTCCTGTGGAATCAACCAATGTGAATATTAGTTATGATGAAGGAGGAGGAGGTACATACCCTAATTTCTTTTGTGCCAATCCCCCATTTCAAATAGATGGTAATTTTGGTACCCCGGCAGGTGTTCTCGAGATGATCGTACAGTCTCATACCGGCTTTATAGATGTCTTACCGGCCTTACCCAAAAGCTTACCCGAAGGAGAAGTTTCCGGACTATGTGCCCGGGGTGGTTTTGAACTTGCATTATCCTGGAAGAACCATGTTTTAGAGAATCTGGAAATAAATTCCAAAGCAGGAGAAAAATGTAAGTTAAGGTACAAAGGGCAAGTTTATGAATTTGAAACCGAAGCTGGAAAATCATACACTTTTAATGCAGAACTGGAGAAGATTTGAACAAATTAGCTGTGGCTAATGTAGTCCGGGAATACTTACCAGAAGTCATGCTATTGATTCTTCAGGATATCCGGCCCTGCAAGCATGGTGGATGACCTTCATAACAAATACAACGCTCCTGTAATATTGTCGGTCTGGTCAAAATTTGGAGAAGGTTCAAAGAACTATGAAGAATTTATCGAGAAAGACCATTTATTTCTCTTTTTCCTGGAATGATTAAGGAAATATAGGAAAACGTCAGGGTTAATTTCCTGGCATCCTAAAAGAGCGGAAATTTAAAGTTACGCTTGCTGAAGAAAGTATTTTAGAGAAAACTGATCGGGGAAGTTCTGCGCCCAGGATAATATCCTATTCCGGAGAAGAAATGAAACTGACGTTATGAAACGAGCATGTTCGTTGAACACAACTTGTCCCGAATTTTCGGGAAACACGAATGAAAATCTCACATGCGAGTTCCATTCGGCCTTTAAAAAACAAATTATTTTCGGATGAAAGAAATCAGCAAAACTGTATATACATCGACAAATTCATAAAAGATAAGCTTCACCTAAGATTAAAAAACTTTTTATGAAAACTTAACACCAAATAGTTAACAATAAAATAAATATAAATTTCAAAATTGAAACATGAAGAAATTAAGATTATTATTATCCATCCTTTTGGTGGCTGCATTTATGGGCAAGGCACAGGATAATCAGATAGGAAATATCGATGAATCGCTCACCACCTCACTGATTTCAGGAAAAAAAATAGGTGAAATTGCCATTGCCGGCCGCTTGTTTACCGAAATTCATGCTCTTTTTATGGTTGCCACCAATGAAAACAACACCGTACTAAACTGGTTCAATCTGGGTTATTCGGGAGGGGGCATTCACAATGAGGTGGGAGGAAACTTTGGGAACTTTGGTCTTGATGTGCCATGGTCTGAAAGAGATTTGAAGTATCCGTCACTTGATGCGGTTGCCGGACATCCTGCCGTATTTTTTAACGGGAACAATTTCATGAAAAGTAATTATGTAGCCGAAAGTGAGATTACCGGAAGCAACAGCTTGAGCATTGAAATGTGGATACATGATAAAAATCCCAAAGAAGGGGAAGTTATATTGGGCTGGCAATCCCGAAATGGGTCTTCAACCAGCTCCCCGGTAAAATGGCCAGCTGGCATTCAGTCCGACGATCAATGGCACCATCTCGTGGTCACTTGTACCAAAGATACTGAAATATGGTATTTTGATGGAAAAAATATTTTGGAAACTTCCCGGAAAATGTTCATTTCCCCCGACCACCAAATGGTTTTAGGAGGAGCATCTCAAACAGTACCTTCCTTCAATGGATCGCTCCTCACCCTCAGGGTACATAAGGATGTCCTCAATCCCGACCAGGTAAGCCACAATTATCATGGTGGCGGAATGCTGGGCACCAGCTTGAAATATAATCTCGATCCGAACGTCAAACCGGAAGAAGGGTATCATTACGATACATGGAGTGCTTCCGATCCCGATTCGTTTTTTTACGCTGAGTCTGAGCATTTCGATCATCGGGTAAAATTGGAACGTATTACTAAGATGGAGCCTGAAGCCCGGGCTGACTTTTACAAAAGAATTCCATCCATGTTTGAATTGGCAGAAGCATGCTATGAAAACTACAGTAAAGTGCATGCCTTAAGGATGCCCATTGTAAGTGCCGTTGCTAAATACCGGGGGGACGGCATAAAATACCGGATTAAAATTGGAACGACCGACGGAGCCAACTACATGGGTTGGCATGGGGAGCTTGGATTTGGATATGCGATGCAGTTCCCCGGTTATTTTAACCCCCATGAATTTGTACATGGAACCCAGGCACAAACTGGGGGAGAATTGCAGGGAAATTACTGGGAAGTGCATGCAAACTGGCCGCAAACCTACCTGGGCATACACCAAACAATTCCTTCTTTTATCGAAACCAGGGATCAGAATCTTTTTGAAGCCTCGGGCAGGTCCTATTATCATGCCAGACTCATGCTGCACCACCTGGCCGAAACTTCTGAATATGGACCCATGTTTATTTCCAAACTTTGGTACGATGGGCAGAAAGATATATATCCCTGGGAAGCATTCAAATCCTTTGATCCTGATCCGGCTACCAGTCTCGGGTATGAGTGGGCACGCATGGTACAACGAAATATAACCTGGGATTACAAAATTCATGAGCCCTTTGACAAAGAAGAAAAATATAACCCGGATATTTTCAGGGATGATGTGCGTAAAAATTATGAAATTATTTTATCCCAGGGGTACATCTTACCCGAAAAAATCACCGATGAACCCGGATGGTATCGGGCCCCTAAGGCAAAAATACCACAGCAAACAGGATGGAATATCATACCCCTCAAAGCAGAAAAGGAAACAGTAAGAATTTCTCTGGATGGTTACATTAATCCTGACCGTGGTTCTGCATGGTATGGCGGACTGGTAGCTATTGATGAAAACGGCCAGTCCCGTTACAGTGATATTGTGTCTACCGGGGAAACCCTTACATTCAAACTGAAAAGGACCGAGCAAGAGTTGTATTTCATTGTTGTGGCAATTCCTGACCATATTATGGCCATCGATATGGTTGGCGACGTAAAAGCCCCGGAGCAGGAACCATATCCTTATAAGGTAAAATTTGATGGTGCCGACCCCATCGATAAAATGGCACGGCACTATTCGCATAAGTACAAGGATTTAAACGGACATTCTCACCCAAATGGAGGAGGGTTCGTAGATGAACGATCTGTAGTCTCACCTACTGCGTATATTGGCCCTGATGCTTTTGTTATTGGCGAGTCGAAAGTTCTGGATTTTGCAAGGGTGGAAGATTACGGGGTGGTTGAGAATTCAACATTAAGTGGTCATGCAATTATCAGCGGTCATGGCATGGTTACAGGTAAGTCGGTTGTAGCTGATTACGCTAGGGTCAGGGATTATGGGCGTATTGAGAATATGTCGGTTTTATCTGGCTGTGCAAAAATTGCAGAATATGCTACCCTCTCTTCAGGTAAAGAAAAATCAAATAAGGGCCATTCAACACTTAAAGGAATCGCGATACAATATGGGGGTAATGTCTCAGGCAGCGCAATGATTGATCATCACTATGCAAAAGGACAAGATATCACCAGGGGAAAATGGTTTTCCTGGAGTTGGGGTTCGGGTAAAAACCCGGGAGAATTCGACGAGGATTTTAACGGGTTGTATGCTCAAATGAGTTTTGAGAAAGAACACCCCTTTATGGCCTGGGACGATTTCGGGATTACATGGGGATATCTGAATAATGGAGCTACCACGGTTTCTGTACCTGGCAAGGGAAAGGCATTGCTTTTGGATGGCCTGAACCAATATGTCGAACTGCCGGGGGATGTTTCCGACCAAATAGAAATGTCGCTGTTATTCGATGTAAAATGGTATGGTGGTGATAAAAATCAACCGGTATTCTATTTTGGAAACGCTGCCGGAAGTTACGTTTATTTTACTCCATCCGATGAAGATGGCAAGGCTTCATTGATCATGGAATATAATGGTTCAACGGAAAGAATTTCCGACATGAATGCTTTCCCTATGAACAAATGGGTCAAAATAGGGATTTATTCCGGGATGTCGGGCACAAAATTATCCGTCAACGATAAATTAATTGGCCAAAACAGCAATATGCACATCCAGAATCTCACCAAAGGGGCCGGAAGATTTTTCAACTATATTGGACGGAATATCGATGGGAGTACTTATTATAATGGAATGCTCGATAATTTTGAAGTATATAACGTTTTAAGAAAATGATTTTATTTAAGACGCGGAAACGACCGAGCTTGTTAAATACTCCTTTGGTGATTTTCCATAAACCTCTTTAAAGCACCTGGTAAAATAGGCCGGGCTTGAAAAACCGGTTTCATAGGCGGCTTCTGATATATTACATTTGCCCGAAGCCATAAGTTTGATGGCTTCTTTCAACCTAATGGCACGAACAAATTCAGTGGCAGAACAGCCAACCAGACTCTTAAGCTTAATATGCAATTGAGAACGGCTCACACCCATTTCTTGCAACAAAAAAGAGACATCGAGAGAGGATTCGTCAATATTCGATTTAACAATAGAGATGAGTTTGGAAATAAAGGTTTTGTCTGAATCGGCATAGGGCATATCACTTGTTTCAAAATGCGTATCATTCCTGAAACGCTCAATAGTCATCTTCCTGGTTTTGAGTGTATTCTCAATGATTCGCTCAAGAACGTCGGGATAAAACGGTTTTTCAATAAAATGATCGGCCCCGGTCATTAGTCCTTCCATCTCACTATTTAAACCGGCTTTTGACGTGAGTAGAATAACGGGGATATGTGAAGTATTGATATTGGTTTTTAACCTGCGTGTAAATTCTATTCCATCCATTTCGGGCATCATGATATCACTAATTATGAGGTCGGGATTAACTGTGGACAAGCTTTCAAATGCCTTAACCCCATTAGAAGCGGTTGCAACCTGATATTTGGGTTCGAGCGCTTCTTTTAAAAACTCCAGCAGTTCATAATTGTCATCAATCAATAAAACCGAAGGCTTAATCGACTGTTCATCGTCAAAATAAATAAATTTATTTTGCGGCTTCGTATCAAAAGGCAAGGCACTGATCTGGACTGCAGAGGTAATAAATTGTTGCTTTTCAGGTTCCATTTCAAAAACACCATAATCATCTTTGGAAACAGGCAATTTCACGGTAAAAGAGCTCCCTTTTCCCTCTTCGCTTTCCACTGTAATACTGCCTTTATGCAACGTAACCAAACTTTTTACAAACGCCAGACCGATACCTGAATTATTACTTTTGCCGTCTTCGGTTTCTATTTGGAAAAACCTATCAAATATCTTATCCAACATATCCGCTTTGATGCCTCTTCCAGTATCGGATACCGTGATACTCAGGCTATATTTTTCACTCCTGTCGGGGCCTCGTTGCTGCCGAAGGATTTCAACATTTAAGTCAATGGAATCTCCACTTTTGGTAAACTTAAAAGCATTGGAAAGTAAATTAACAATAATTTTATCAACTTTGCTTATATCCATCCAGACATTCATGTCTTTCACGGGATGACTAACATTGAACGCTATTTTATTCGAGAGCGCCATATCATTGAAAGCACTTTTTATTTCCTCCAGTAAAAGGGATATATTGCATTCAGCCACTGCCAGCTTATCCTTCCCGTTTTCAAGTCTTCTAAAATCAAGCAATTGATTTATAAGATGAAGAAGGCGGTTGGCATTTCGTTCAATCCCCTCTAAACATCGGTGCATTGGCATACTTAATTCTTTATCGGCCATCATTCGATTAAGCGGCCCAAGTATCAATGTAAGGGGTGTTCTTAACTCATGCGAAATGTTGGTGAAAAATTCCAGCTTAACTTTATGTATCTCCTCCGAATGCTCTCTTTCGCTGCGTTCCATTGCTAAAAGAGCCTTTGATTTTTCCCTGTTTTTTCCGACCTTATAGACTGAAAAGACAAAAAAACATGCCAAAATAAAGTAACCCGCAAAAGCCCAATGAGACAACCAAAATGGTGGAAGAACCACAATAGAAAGTGTACGTTCATTTAATGCGGAATTTATATTATATGGGGAACCCTTAACATGAAACAAATAAGTTCCGGGACTTAGATTGGTATAGGTCGCAAAGTTCCGCCCTCCTGCAAAGTTCCATTTATCTTCAAATCCTTCCAGATAATAGGCATATTGGCAATGCCCCTTTAATGAATAGTTCAAGGCAGAGTATTCGAGCGAAAAAACATTCTGATTATGTTTAAGTACTATTTTCTCCAATTTATTTATCGAGCGGGGTAAAATACTATTTTCCCCGGGTGCCACAGGTTTATTAAAAAGCTTAATCCCGGAAAACTTGATTTTCACTTCTCCCTCCTCTGGTAGATATTTACTTTCATTGAACGACACCCTCCCGGAATTACCTCCGAAGTAGATGTTTCCATGCATGTCAATAAAAGATGCACGATAATTAAATTGATTAAAAAGCATTCCCGAATTGCTGTCGTAAAGCGTATGCAAATCCTTTTCAGGTGAAAACTTTACCAGCCCTTTGTTACTGCTCGCCCAGTACCATCCATCTTTGCTT
>JACDJB010001469.1_pt1 | contig 19004 bp, 12 predicted proteins | sample 7454121 | NCBI WGS metagenome assembly JACDJB01 (sample SAMN14253290, study PRJNA609438) | sludge metagenome | isolation source: sludge after 25d culture with pyrite | collected 2018-12-20 | reverse complement strand
GAAGAGGATATGATCTCCCGGGAGATGCTCACAGAACTAAACGAAGCAGTAGATGCTCTCCCTCCAAAGTGCAAAATGATCTTTAAACTATTGCGCGAAGAAGGCCTCTCTCGTAAGGACACAGCCAAAGTGCTGAATGTCTCGGTGAATACCATCGACAACCAGGTGGCCATTGCCGTCAGGAAAATAGGCGATGCACTGGGTCTTGACCTTTCGGTAAAAAGAAATGTGTCCGGGCTTCGGTCGGTATTGCTGAGTTTGTAGGATGAAACTATGAGAGAATGGAAAAATTCGGAGGAAAATATAGAATTCCCTCAAACAGGATGCCCAAATGGGATTATGGGGGCAATGGGATATACTTCGTTACCTTGTTGGTGCAAAATCGAGAATGTGTTTTTGGTCACATCCAAAATAAACAGATGATTCTGAACCTTTGGGGCGAAATTGCCCATAACGAATGGACAGAATCTATGAAAATCAGAGGTGAACTGACCTTAGATGCGTTTGTTGTGATGCCCAATCATCTGCACGCGATCGTGATCATAGAGGGCCGGGGCGGTCGGAGGCCTGACGGATTGATCGATGCGCCAGATGGTGGGTTGGCCGATGAGGCGGATGGTGGGTTGTCTGATACAACAGAGGATGGACTCCCGTACGCAGACGATGAAGGTTCGCATGATGTCGGGGATGACGGTTCGCCCGATGGAGCCGGTGGTGGTTCACACGATGCGGAGGAAGGTGGTGGGTCGCACGATGTGGGGGATGGTGGTGGGTCGGATGTAAAGACGCACGGCCGTGCGTCTCTACGAGACAACCCCCCACCCGACGAGCCCATAAACCCGCCGCCACCCTTGGCCCGCAAACCTAAATCCCTATCGTCCTTTATTGCGGGCTACAAATCATCTGTTACCTCCCAAATCAACAATGGTATCGACAATGACCCTGCCATGAATCTTTTCCCTGACCTTGGCAAATTCAATCTGCGTAACAGGTTGTGGCATCCCAACTACTACGATCATATTATCCGGGACCTGGCTGATTATAAGCGAATAAAACACTATATCTGCAACAATCCTGCTAACTGGAAGGAGGATGGCTTTTTCCCTGATGACGATTGATTAGATCGGGAGAAGAAAGCAAGAAATGGTGCATTGTGCAGACTATATCTCGGGTTTTCTCGTAAAGACGCACGGCCGTGCGTCTCAAAAAGCACCCACAGGTAGACGGTGCGGCACCAAGGTCCTTGGGAGTCTTGGCATATGACAGGTTGATGTAGCGATCGATGTGGGTAAAGCGTAAGGTATTAGCTTAGCGGGGATAATAGAGACGCACGGCCGTGCGTCTTTACGAGCAAACCCACTCTATCCGGCGCTTCCCCCTTAATCCTCTATACTCTTTTGCTGATGATGCGTTTCGTTTTGTCTCGGATGGTCTTGTAAGATAGTCTTTTAAGTGTATATTTGAACTCTTCTCAAAAAAAACTTCCCCCTTTTTTAGTAACTTTTCCAAATAGATGTGTCCTTTAAGTAAAGACCCACGTATTTGGGTTTTCAAATGTTAAAAAGCAGAATGATTTTTAGACGAGATATATCAAAAATAATTGCCCGTAACTGGATGTTTGCCGCCACAACCAACGAGAGGAAGTTGTTGAGCAGGTGGCGGAATCGTTCGGAACAGAATGAGGCCGGATACAAGGTGATGAAAAGATGGTGGCAGCTCGCCGGCTCAGTACCCAAAAAAGAGAGCCTGGTGGAGCAGGTACCGGTGGATGAATTCTTTCTTCGTACCCGGTTGTTGAAGATAGGTCGCCGCTCTGCTACCGGCTGGAAAGTGGCCGCTTCCATAGCTGTTTTGGTGGCATTGACTTCGGTGCTTTTTCAACTCATGTACCCTGGCGGTGCCAACCGTGTGGAGTTGATGGCCAATGCCGGACACCAAACCGAAGCTGTTCTTCCCGATGGCTCACACGTGTGGCTCAACAGCAGCTCCAAACTGGTTTATGAGCAGCAATTTGGCAGGGTGCGGGCTCTCAATCTTGAGGGAGAAGCTTTCTTCTCGGTCAGTCCCGATCGCACCAGCCCCTTTATTGTCAATGCCGGCGGGTTAAAAGTAAGGGCAACGGGCACGCAGTTCAACGTCCGTAATTATGCCGATGAAGCCACTATTGAAACTACCCTTACCGAAGGTGGTGTGAATATTAAAACGCCTGCCGGGGTTGCGGCTAAAATGATACCGGGGGAGTCCATTGCTTTTGATAAGAGTAGTGGTAAGCTGGTGAGACTGAATGTAAGGCCTGATGATAATATTGCCTGGAAGGACGGAATACTGGTGTTCCACAACGCTTCGTTTGCCAACTTAATCACGCGTCTCGAAAGGCGATACGCAATACGTATCGTGTATGACCCCGAATCCTTCCAGGACATACACTACTCCGGCACCATACGGAATTTAAGGCTCGACCAGGTGTTTGATTTTATTAACCTGACAGTTCCCATTAAGGTAGAGATGAATGAAAATTCCGTATCACTATTCTTAAAAGAGAAGTCCAAAGCAAAAAACAAGTTGCCTATGAATCAATAAAAAAAGCAGGAGGTGCGCCAACACCCCCTGCCGTTTTCTCTTCAACGCTGCTGAAACAGCCTTGAAGCTTCGTTTAATTTATTAACTAAACACTGTAAAGGTATGAAAAAAAAGTTATTCGCTATAGGGGAACCATCTCCTATACTCAAACAATTTCTACGCGTTATGAAGCTATCTATCTTCTTCTTAGTGGTCGCGTCACTTCATCTGTCGGCTTCGGTCTATTCGCAAAATGAAATATTGACGCTAAAAATGGAAAAAGTCTCTGTAAAAGAGGTGTTGTCGATAATCGAATCTCAAACAGACCTGACCTTTTTTTACCAGGAGGAGCAATTGGCCTCGGCGCCTCCGGTCACCATTAACGAAATCGAACAATCCGTAGATGTGATCCTGGGCAAAGTTTTTGCTAATTCTTCTCTGGACTTCCGCATCGTGGATAAGCATGTGGTGATTTTTCCGGCTGCAAAACCGGAGGTAATTGTCCAGCAGCAAGGTAAAACGGTTTCCGGAACTGTGGTAGATGCCAATGGCGAACCCATCCCCGGTGCTTCCATCTTAATAGAAGGCACTACAACCGGTACCATTACCGATATGGATGGAAACTTTAGCCTGGTGGGTGTGCCGGAGGATGCGGTTTTGGTAATTTCGTTTGTGGGAATGGCCGACGAAAGGGTTGCGGTAGATAACCGCTCCCGTTTCGACATCAGCATGCGGGAGGAAATTCTTGGGCTTGATGAAGTGGTTGTAATCGGGTATGGCACCAGGCAAAAGAGAAATCTGATTGGTGCAGTGGATCAGGTTACTTCAAGTACCATAGAAGACCGCCCGGTGGCTAATACAATGCAAGCTCTACAAGGGGCGGCTGCTAACCTAACCATTCAGCAAAGAAGTATGAACCCCAACGACAACAGTATGAATATCAACATCCGTGGGGTGAGTACGATGAATAACAACGATCCATTGGTCATTATTGACGGAATGATTACCGAAATGGAAAGTTTGAATGAGTTAAATCCTATAGATATTGATAATGTATCTGTTTTAAAGGATGCCGGTAGTGCAGCTATATACGGTTCGCGGTCATCTAATGGGGTTATTTTGGTTACCACCAAAAGGGGCACAAAATCAGGTAAACCCGTCGTAAGAGTTAATTCAATGATAGGTATACAAGAACCTAATGTATTATACGCCCCGGTAAAAGGATATGAAAATGCTATAATTAAAAACCAAGCCTGGATCAACGGAGGGTCTTCGCCTGTTTATTCACCTGCAGAGATTAGGGAATTTCAGCAAAATGGTGATGGCCAGTGGTTTTTGGATGGAATTTTAAGAAATGCTTTGCAACAAAATTATAATGCCAGTATATCAGGAGGAACGGAGAGCTCAACATACATGATTTCAACCGGTTATTTCAATCAGGAAAGTAACTTTGTAGGAGGCTATGGAGCTGAACGTTTTAACTTCAGAACCAATTTAGTAAACGAGATTGGGAAACTTAAAGTTAGTGCCATAATGGCTTATAACCGCACCATGCAAAATGCCCCGAATTCAAGTGTGGGAAATTTAATTGTCGATGGCGGCCGTATTCCACCTTATTATACCTACAAGATGAAGGCCGAGAACGGACATTATCTGATCAACGATGTGTTGTCGGAGTTTAACCCCCTGGGGCTACTTGAAGCCGGTGGTTTCCAAAAACATGACAATGATAATTTTCTGGGAAATTTAAATGTTGAACTTGAAGTTGCCAGAGGATTAACTGCGAAGGGGTTGGTTGGTCTTGACCTTAGTGCCAATCACCGATATATACGGGGTATGGAGGTGCCCTTTTATGCCAGCGAAACGGCCACTATACCAAATTCCTATGCCAATAGAACCAGAAATACGGAAGATTATAATGAGAAAAAATATATCCTGAACACACAATTTTTACTCGATTATAATCGCACTTTTGGAGGAATGCATAATGTGAGCGGTTTGTTGGGTGCGTCGAATGAATCATATACCCGACAAGCCAACGAAATAAGGAAGCTATACACCGACCGGGATTTAGGCCTTCCTGAATCGGAAACTGAAATTGATCCGGGAAGCTATAATACTCCTGCTCAAACTCAGGAGAGAAGTATTTATTCAATTTTTGGCCGGGCCGGTTACAACTATATGGACAGATATTACGGAGAATTGAGTTTTCGATACGATGGCTCTTCCAAATTTGCCCAGGACTATCGTTGGGGATTCTTTCCATCAATATCGACTGGTTGGAGAGTCTCTGAAGAGAACTTCATGTCTGGCTACAGAGAACGCATCGGCGACCTGAAAATCAGAGGATCGTATGGTGTGTTGGGCAACCAGAATGTGGCCGATTATTCTTACTTTACAACATACACCGTGTATACAAACTCGTATGGATTTAATAATGAAGCCGTATCAGGTACCGGGTTTGATTTTGGAAACAGTGAGTTGCAATGGGAAGAATCAGCTAACTTCAATATTGGATTGGATGCGACTCTATTACAAAACAGGCTCTATCTCTCATTGGATTACTTCAATAAAGTCACCTCCAACATCCTTCTTACTCCGGTTGTTCCAACTGTATTTGGTGGGGCAGTTGCCAGAGAGAATGCAGGCAAAATGAAAAACCAGGGATGGGAAGCTACAATAGGGTATAACCTGAAAACAGGTGACTTTAGTCATGATTTTAGATTGAATATGGCCGATTCGAAAAATGAAGTAACCGATTTTGGAGGAAACGAACAAATCAACTCAAGCGACCAGATGCAAAAAATTATCCGGGAAGGCTTAGCATTAGGTTCATATTTCGGATATAAAACCGATGGGCTCTTCCAAAGTTATGAGGAAATTGCAAACAGTGCTTTGCCCATTGGTGCCACTGTGCAACCCGGAGATATTCGCTATGAGGATAAAAACGATGATGGCGTTATTGATGACAAGGATCGACAGGTTCTTGGAAATGCATTTCCACGTTATACCTTCGGTTTTATCTACGATTTGAAATGGAAAGGATTTGACTTTAACATGTTGATGCAGGGAGTAGGAAAACGTGATATGTTTTTGCGCGGTGAGCTGGTTGAACCTTTTCACTCAAACTATTCCTACGTGATATACAGGCACCAGTTGGACTATTGGACACCTGTTAATCCCAATGCCGAATGGCCACGTTTGTCATCTCCGGGATCGGCCTCCAATACAAATAACTACCAAAAAAGCTCAGACATTTATATTTTTAATGCTTCCTATCTGCGTTTGAAGAATATACAGTTGGGTTATACTTTGCCGAAAAAACTAACTGCTAAAGCAGGTATTCAGAAGTTACGCATCAATATTAATGCTCAAAATCTGTTTACTCTTTCCAATGTTTCGTTTATTGACCCTGAATCCACCGAGTTTGGTAACAACATGGGCGGTACAGGAGGCTTGGGAGCAAACAGTGGACGTAACTATCCTACGCTGAAGTATTACGGTTTTGGTTTAGATTTGGAATTTTAAAAAATAATTGAGATGAATAGAAGACTCTTAAAATATAGTATTGTTGTCTCTGGTGTAATGATGTTATTGTTTACATCTTGCAACGAATTAGACCTGGCGCCAACGAATAAGTTCACCGAAGAAAATTATTGGACTTCTTCCGAAAAAGCCAACATGGTTTTAAATATGGCTTATAGTCAGATGCTGAACAGTGGTTACTTTTTTAGTAATGAGGCATTATCGGATAACCTTTATGAAGGGCGGGGTGCAAGTGCTGAAAAAGCGATCTCTTCGGGACAGGCTGATGCCTCGAATGGACGATTCGACAATGAATGGCACAATGCGTATGCAGGCATAAAAACATGTCATACATTTTTAGAGAATGTGGACAGGGTGCCAAATATGGATGAAGATTTGAAGGGCAGAATGGTTGCCGAAGCCCGTTTTATAAGAGCTTATCAGTTTTTCCGGTTAACAACCTGGTTTGGAGATGTGCCTTTGTTTGAACAGGATTTAACTTTATCAGAATCAAAGGAAATTCCACGTACATCTCAGATTGATGTTTTGGCTTTTGTGCGCAGCGAACTAGATGCTATTGTTGATGTTCTTCCAACCAAGGAGGAATATTCAGAAGCTGATATGGGTCGTGTCACATCCGGGGCTGTAGTGGCTTTTAAAGCACGTACGTATCTTTACAGCAATGATTGGGAGAACGTGGTTGCCGCGTGTGAAAAATTGATCAATTCAACCAATTATGGCGAATATGCCCTATATCCTTCTTATGAAGGCGTTTTTCTACCTGCAAATGAATACAACGATGAGGTAATCCTCGATTTGGGCTATGTTCCCTCTTTACGCACTTGGGGGAATTATTACGACTATGCGCCCCTTTCGGTTGGTGCAAGAGTGAACGCGATGGCACCTACTCAGGAGTTAGTTGATGATTATGTGATGCTTAACGGGAAGACTATTGATGCTGCCGGCCCCGCTTACAACGAGGATGATCCATATAATGATCGTGATCCTAGGTTGACTGCGACGGTTGTTTATCATGAATTTCCGTGGAGAAAACCAGATGGAACTATACAGACTATTTACATTGAACCCGGTACTGCTCCGGATGAATCTGCCGAGGTTGATGAATATAAAGGACAAGGCTCAAACTCCACGTCCACAGGTTATTACATGCGAAAATATTACGACCCCACTTCATTGGCCAGCTTCACCTCAGGCCTAAACCTGATACTGATTCGCTACGCCGATGTTTTGTTGATGTATGCAGAAGCAAAAAATGAGTTGAACCAAATGAACGAAAACGTATGGAACACAACAATCCGTGCATTGCGCGAAAGAGCTGGTTTTACCGATCCTGAAGCCTTGGCTTACAATGCATCCTGGAGTGCTGCCGACCTACGTGATTTGATCAGACGGGAACGACGTACCGAATTAGCTCTCGAAGGCCTGCGTATTTTTGATATCCGTCGTTGGAGAACAGCTGAAAATGTTCTGGATGGCTATCCCCACGGGGCTCAATATGGCGATCCGGCTATCGATAATGGTTACATACGTTTGGATCAAAGAAAATTCAACCCCGACAGAGATTATCTTTGGGCAGTGCCTCAGTCTCAAAAGGATTTAAACCCCAACCTGGGGCAAAATCCAGGGTACTAATTTTGTAGTGAAGTTTTGAAGAATAACTAACTTTTAAAATAGACAACGAGTATGAAAACTTTATTAATCAATCTTGCAATAGTGTCATCTTTGATTATAGCAATTAGCGGTTGTGATGAAGATGATAAATTAAATAATACCAAAGTCACTGCGGTAAAAGCGCTATATGAGCCTGCTGCCGATAAGTTGGTAGTGTTGCAAAGTTCGGCGTCGGCAACGGTATATTTTGAATGGGAACCCGCCAAAGCTGAAGATGGAGGCATGGTATTATATGAGTTAGCTTTTGATGTGGAAGGTGGGGATTTCTCTTCCCCTGTGTACAAAATGGCTTCTGATAACAACGGTGGTTATAATCATGCTACTGTTTCTCATAAGCAGCTGAACAAGATTGGCGCAATGGCAGGTATCGGTTCTGCTGAAACCGGTAAATTAATATGGACTGTTTTCTCTTCAAAAGGAATTAACGATTTGAAAGGTGAAGAAATCAGGACATTAACAATTACTCGGTTAGCCGGTTTTGCCGAGATACCTGTCGATGTTTATGTTTCTGGTGCCGGTTCCGAAGGTGGATCGAACCTTGCTGAGGCAAGCGTTATGAAAGCAATTGCACCGGGTGAATTTGAAATTTATACGAAGCTGACTGCGGATCAACCTTTCTTCTTTACCGACGGGACTTCAGGAACTCCAAGACAATTCTATGTAGATAATAAAGTACTTAAAGAAGGTGATTCTAACAGTACTGTTGAAACAACAGGCGTTTACCGAATTAACATCGATTTTAATACCGGTTCAACGGTGTTTACTGAGATTCTCGATTTGCAGTTGTATTTTAGCCCACTCGGTGAGAATATATTCTCGCTCCCTTACGTGGGGAATGGTATTTTTAAAGCAAGCAGTCAGCCAATTACTTTCAAACAAGAGGGTTGGGGGCGCGATGAACGCTACAAATTTACTATGGCAGTTAAAGACAGCGAAGGAAACGAAAGTGTAGAATGGTGGGGAACCTTAAATTCTACCGATGGTCGTCCAACCGGAAACGACGAATACTACTACATGACAATCACTCCTGAATCGCGATGGGACGACAAGTGGAAATTTGATGGTATAATGGATTTGGCTTTGGTTGATGTAATTGTATACCTACAGGCGGAGGGGCCATATACCCATAACGTAATAAAAGTGGGCGATCAATAAATAGAATAAATTATTAATTGGGGCAGGACAATTTCTGCTCCAATTTTTTCATACAAACATTTGATATGATTTTTAATAGAACAATATTTTTTATGCTATTTGGCGTTGTGCTTTTTCAAGCATGTGGAAAGGATGATGACCCTGTTGACGACGAAAAAAAAGAATATCCCATCAATTGGAGTGCTGCTGCGGACAGCAGCAGTTCAAACTTCATTTATTCGTACTGGAACGCCGCCGACCATTATTTCAATTATACCAATGCCGGTTCAAAAGATTTTCATTATTGGCCGCAAGCCCATGCTCTCGACTTGATGGTTGACGCTTACAAAAGAACCAACGACAACTTGTACAAAACCACCATCAACGATTGGTACAGCGGGGTAAAAGCTCAAAATGGAAATACCTTTCTGAACGTATTCTACGATGACATGATTTGGAATTCCCTGGCCATGTTGCGCGCCTATAATGCCACAAACGACGAAAAGTACAAGACAGCAGCCATTGAGGTGTGGAACGACATAAAAGGTGGATGGAACACCACTTATGCCAATGGTGGTATTGCCTGGAAAAAAGATCAGCCTTACAGTAAAAATGCCGTTTCCAATGGCCCCGCCAGCATTATCGGCTCGCGATTGTACCAACAATTTGGCAATACATCCGACAAAGAATGGGCCCTCAAGCTTTACGATTGGGAAAAAGAGTATCTGTTCAACCCGGCCAGCGGTGCCGTTTACGATGGTATTGATGGACGGACCAACGAAACAAATAAAGCCTGGATTTTTACCTATAATCAGGGAACATTTATCGGGGCGGCTCTTGAACTGTACAACATCACCAAAGAAAGAGGCTACCTGAACGACGCGATGAAAGCAGCCGATTATACCTTGAACAATTTAATTGACGGCAACGACCGGTTGCTAAAAAGCGAAGGAAACGGAGACGGCGGCTTGTTCAAGGGTATTTTTATCCGCTATTTTACGCAATTGATTTTGCACCCCGAACTGGATAGTGCAGTAAAAAAACGTTATACTTTGTTTTTGAAACACAACGCCGAAACCCTTTGGAGACAAGGAACCAACAAATCACTGGTTACTTTTGGCCCCTATTGGAAAACAAAACCCGGCTCTTCAACGGATTTAACCACCCAAATCAGCGGAGCTATGTTAATTGAAGCAGCAGCATTACTGGAAAGAGAAGGCCTAATTGTTCCATAACTTAAATCTTATTACCATGAAGTTGTTTCATTTCTATTCCACAGGGAGTAGGATACTTATCTTATTTCCGCGCGTCGGATGATGCGGCTACTTTCGGTTTTCTAATTCCTTCGAATTTATTTGCGGTAACTTCCTTAAAACAGTTGGCAGAAGTCAGCAACAACATTACCGGCCATAAAAATTTTGCAAAAGAATGTACCGATTTAGCAAATGAAGTTGATGCAGCCATTCAAAAATATGCCGTTATCGAACATACAAAATATGGAAAAGTGTTTGCTTTTGAAGTGGATGGTTTTGGCAACGCAACTATTATGGACGATGTCAACGTTCCAAGTTTGCTGGCCTTGCCCTATTTGGGAACTGTTCAGCTGAACGACCCAATTTACCAAAACACCCGCAAATTGGTTTGGAGGGATGATAATCCATATTTCTTTATAGGAAAAACCGCCGAAGGAATTGGCGGCCCACATGTGGGTTTCGACATGATTTGGCCATGGGCATTATTATGCGCGCCATGACCACCCCCGACGACAAAGAAATGGCATGGTGCATAAAAACCCTCTGCAATACTGATGCTGACACCGGTTTTATGCACGAAACCTTTCACAAAGACGACCCATCGAACTTTACCCATACGTGGTTTGCGTAGGCAAATACATTGTTTGGCGAGTTGATTTTGAAATTGGTTAATGAAGGAAAAACGGGGTTGTTATAATTTGAAAACATCGAGAATGAATATGAATCGAAGAAAAAATAGTTTATTACTAATTGTTTTACTTGTATTTTTTTCAAGTTTTGTTTTGGAGAAAAAAAGTGACAAACCTAAAACTGATTTCTACAAAAGTGAGATGCTAGACCTGCATTCTGCCATTGAAACCAATTTCCACGATAGTATTTCGGGTTATTACCATGTGGAGTTAGACCCTTCAAAAAGAGAAACCAAATTTGGCCATCATCGCGAATACAGTTGGTTGGGGGCGCTTTGGGCCATGTTTGAAGCTACAAACGAAGTTGAAAAAGTGGATAAGAGTGCTGAATTGGTAGATGATATTTTTAAAAACATTCAGCATTATTACGACCCAGCCCCGCCAAAACCAGGTTATGGCGAATACATTGTGAAACTCAATCGTGGGCAACGGTATTACGATGACAACCAATGGCTTGGCAATGCCGGCTTGGCAATTTACGAGCGAACTAAAAAGGAAGCATATTTCGATTTAGGAAAGGCGATGTACGATTTTATGATGACCGCTTACGACACAACTTTAGGGGGAGGATTATACTGGCGTGAAAACGATTTCGAATCGAAAAACACCTGCTCCAACGGCCCGGGCGTAATTGTTGCGCTTAAACTTTACAAGGCAACAATCAATCAAGCTTACCTCGATACCGCATTGATTATATTCAATTGGACAAACGAAAAACTGCAAACACCCACGGGATTGTTCTACGATAACATTAAAACCAAAGACCAAAGTATCGGGACAGCCATATTCTCCTACAACACCGGCGCCATGCTTCAGTCGAATGTGTATTTGTATGAGAGAACGGGCGATGAAAAGTATCTGACAAGAACAATAAGCATAGCCGACAGTTCGCTTCCTTGTTTTTACGAGGCGAAAAATTCTGAGACGGATATTGGTTTAATGCTGTTTTGTTGCTCGGTTACCAGCACCTTTTAAAGCATCATTACGATTTGACATACATAAAGAGTTTCAAAAAATGTTTGGACAACGCTTTGAAGGAAAACAAAAACGACAAGGGCTTATTTGCCTCAAACGGTAGCACATACAATTTAGTGAAACATGGTGGTATGTTGGAAATATTGACACGTTTTGCCTATTTGGAAGACAACTACGATTTAGGAAACTCAAAATAATAATATAAAACCTTTGTAGCTATGATAAAGAAAATTGCCCTTTACTTGCTGATCCTTTCAGCACTTGCTTGTTCGCAAAAGCAAAAACAACTTACCGATTATGTAAATCCATTTCTCGGCACTGCTACTTTGTGGGAGCCAGCGGATTTAGGCTATGTTCGCACATGGAAACAACGCACTTGGGGTGCGGAAGTATTTCCAGGTTCGTCGGTGCCCAATGCCATGGTGCAATTGAGCCCTGTGACCCAGTTTCGCAGTGGCGCCGGTTATCAATACGAAGACACTGTAATCTACGGATTTTCGCACACCTGCAAGGGACACTGGAATTTGCTGCACTTGCCAATGCTGCCCGTGACCGGAGCGGTAACAGCAACCGACTATCGCTCCACATATAGTCACGACAACGAATCGGCCCGGCCTGGGTATTACCAAGTGTTTTTGAATAGATACAACATTAATGCAGAACTGACCTCCACGCTGCGTTGTGCTTTTCACAAATATACATTTCAAAAAGAGGATGAAAAGGCATTGCTCGTGAACGTGAAACGTTCCAACAATAACGTCAGGGAATGGGATATCCAAAAGGTAAATGACCATACCTTTACCGGGATTCAAGATGGGGAAGGAAAAATTTACTACTACGCCATATCGAATTATCCGATTGACAACATTGAACATGTAAAAGAAGATGAACGAAACGAAGTGGCCTTAGTACACTTTACCAACAGCAAGGGCAGCAAGCCACTGGAACTTAAAATCGGCTTCTCTTTTGTAAGCGTAGAGAATGCCAAAATGAGCCTGGCGGCAGAAATGCAGGACAAGAGTTTTAATCAAGTACAAAAAGAAGCCGACTCCACTTGGGAAAAGCTGCTAAGCAAGATTACTGTTGAGGGTGGCACTGAACGGGAAAAGGGCTTGTTTTACTCGTGTTTATACCGCTCGTTTTTGTGGCCGGCCTTGCGCAGTGATGTAAATTATGAATATACCGACGAACTTGGTCAGGTGGTAAACAACGGCTTTCATAAATATACAGACCCCTCGTTTTGGGATGATTATCGAAACAAATTGATTCTAATGGGTATGATTTCCCCGGACGTTACCATCGATGTATTGAAGTCCATCATCGACAAGGGGGAAAAAAGAGGTGGCTATATGCCTACATTTTTCCACGGCGACCATGCATCAGCGTTTGTGGCCGGTAGCTATTTGCGTGGAATAAAGGATTTCGATATCAACCGTGCTTACCAACTGTTGCTGAAGAATGCCTTTGTACCAGGCAGGGGCGGCAGGCCCTACCTGGATGAATATTTGGAAAGGGGCTGGATTGCCGAAAAGGATACCATAAATGTACCTACAGGGGATGAATATAAGGGCGCTGTGACCAAAACAGTAGAGTATGCTTATGATGATTATGCTATAGCGCTGATTGCCAGAGAGCTTGGAGACGAGGCGAACTATCAAATTTTAATGGAACGCTCGGATAACTATAAGAAAGTGTTCGACCCAGCTACAGGATTTTGGCGCGGTAAAATAGATGACGGCAGTTGGATTGAAGACTTCGACCCCTATTATCCCTATTATCAATACATGTATAGAGAAGCTAATGCCTGGAACGCTTTGTTCTTTGCTCCTCACGACCCCGAAGGGATGCTTGCGCTTTATCCAAGCCACAAGGCTGTGGAAAATAAGCTGGACTCCCTTTTCTCTGAGCCATGGAGAGGTTACGAGGTTCACAATATGACAGGTTTCATCGGTAACTACTGCCACGGCAATCAACCCGGGCACAGCATTCCTTACACCTATTATTTCATCGGCAAGCAAGAAAAATCCCAAGTTGTCCTCGACAGCATTATGAACCATTATTATGATATGGGGAAAGATAAATTAGCCTATTCGGGCATGGACGATGCAGGCGAAATGTCTGCATGGTACGTGTTCAATGCCATAGGTCTGTACACCTATTCGCCAGCCGACCCTGAATATATTATTTCGGTTCCGTTGTTCGACAAAGTGACCTTCGACCTACATGGGAAGCCGTTTACCATCACCAAAAAAGGTAATGGTCTGAAGATTGCCAGCATTACGTATGACAACAATCCAATAGAAGGTTACTTCATCACGCATCAACAACTGGAAGAAGGAAAAGAACTCGTGGTTACAACCGAATAGCACAAGCATTCTTCAGATATTCATGGTGGTGAAAAGGGTTTTCAAAAACGCATTTGGAGTGGCAAAGCGTTGTATCGCGACCATGAAGTTGCGGTTGAGACGACTCACATGAGCAAGAATGGAAAAGAAGGTTCCCCCGGCAATTTATAGGTTGTGGTAACTTTTACATTGAACAATAAAAACGCGTTAATTATTGATTATAAGGCAACTACTGACAAAGCAACACCGGTTGTGCTTACCAACCATACTTATTTTAATCTTTCGGGCGGGAAGTATCCAAATGCACTAAATACAGAGTTGACCGTTTTTGCTGACCAATATCTTGAATACGTAGGAGGCAGTTTGCCTACCGGAAATATATTGGACGTAAAATATACTCCCTTTGATTTTACTTCGCCTATAACCATTGTAAAAGTGATAAAACAAGTGCAGCAATACACCAATGGTTACGATGTTACTTTTGCTTTGCGAAATCAATCGGGCAAACTGACATTGGCGGCAAAAGCTTTTGAGCCGTTAAGTGGCAGGAAACTGGAAGTTTATACCAACGAGCCGGGCTTTGTGTTTTCCTCAGGTAACTGGATATGGCGCATTTTAAGGGAAAATGGGTGCTCTATTATGGAACGGCCGACTCAAAAATTACAGTAGCTGAATCTACGGCAAATCTAAATTAGTATATTGCAGATTCTAACCTGTTTTTTTATTGACGTTTGGCATCTCCCCTAAACAATTCTTTATTAAATGTCACAGCAATGATAACGGGAGATTCATGTGGTGTGACTGAAATTTAAAATTACATGAGACAATTACATTTAATATTCTATCTGCTACTATTATTTACAGCCACCGCCTGCACCACCCCCAACCCGCAAGCCCTGCTTACCGATTATGTAAATCCCAACATTGGCACCACGCACAGCCGTTGGTTTTTTTACACTCCAGGTGCGGTTCCCTTTGGCATGGCCAAGCTGGGGCCATCTACCAACGGCAGTTACGGCAACAAAAGCGGTTGGGAAGCCGTGGGTTATGAGGACGGCCACACTTCCATCGAGGGTTTTGCCTGTTTTCATGAGTTTCAGGTGGGTGGTCTCCTGTTGCAGCCGGTCACGGGGCCCATAAAAACCAGCCCCGGCACGCTGGAAAAACCCGATGAAGGGTACCGATCCAGGTTTAATAAAGAAGAGGAAACCGCCACCGCCGGTTATTATTCGGTACGACTAAGCGATTATGATGTTTTTGCCGAGCTTACCGCCACTGCCCGTGTCGGGTTTCAGCGATATACCTTTCCCGCGACGGATGAGGCCCGAATCCTTTTCGATGTGGGCAACCGATTGGGGGAGAGCGGCGCGGTGACCGATGCTTACGTTAAAATGGTGGATAAACAAACCGTGGAAGGATTTGTAGTGACCGAACCCGAGTATGTGAAAAAATATCAACCGGGTGCCCGTGTCAAAATGTTTTTCCATGCTAAAATTGATAAGCCCGTTCAATCGTTTCACACCTTCTACCGAAACGGGGAAATCTTTGACCTCCCCGAATTAAGCGGCCCCGGTGCAGGCATCTCATTGAATTTTGAAACCGGCGCCAATGAGCAGGTTACCGTTAAGCTGGGCTTGTCCTACACCTCCATCGAAAATGCCAAAGCAAATTTACTGGCTGAAGCAAAGGATATGACATTTGATGAAGCCAAAGAGCGGGCGTTGGATACCTGGAACCAAAATTTGGGACGTCTTAAAGTGGAAGGCGGTACCGAAGCCGACAAAACAAAGTTTTACACCGGGCTTTTTCACGCGCTTTTGGGTCGTGGCCTGGCCAACGATGTGAATGGCGCTTACCCCATGAACAACGGGGGAATTGGATATATTGAAAAGAATGCCGAGGGTAAACTGGTTCACAATCATTACAATACCGACGCCATCTGGGGCGCATTCTGGAATTTGACCCAGCTGTGGGCACTGGCCTGGCCGGAGTATTACGCCGACTGGATACAAAGCCAACTGCTGGTGTACAAAGAGACCGGCTGGTTGGGCGACGGCATTGCCAACAGCAAATACGTATCGGGTGTGGGCACCAATTTTACCGGTCTGGCCATTGCCGCAGCCTACAATGTGGGCATTCGCAATTTTGATGTGAAACTGGCTTACGAAGCCGCCCTGAAGAATGAAATTGAGTGGAGAAACCGCATCGAAGGCGCCGGAAAGATGGATGTGAAGCAATTTGTGGAAAGGGGCTATTCACCCTATGCCGACAGCCTGCAATGGACGGCCACCCCCTACGGATCGGGTTTTGCCGCTTCGCATACCCTGGAGTATTCGTTCAGCAGCTTTGCCGTGGGGCAATTTGCCAAACTACTGGGCAAAGAAGCCGACTACCAAAAACTATCCAAATTGTCAAAAGGCTGGAAGCTCCTTTACGACGATGAAACCAAACTGATACGGCCCCGAAACATGGATGGGGATTTTATTGGAGATTTTGACCCGCTGGCACCCTGGATCGGATTCCAGGAAGGGAACGCCGTGCAATACACCTTTTACGTGCCCCACGATGCTGAAGAACTGGTCGATACCATTGGCCGGGAGACCTTCAACACGCGCCTGGACAGCATTTTCCTCATTTCGCGAGAAAATATCTTTGGCGGGGGCACTACCGTAGATGCATTTTCGGGGCTGAAAAGCCTTTACAATCACGGCAATCAGCCCAACCTGCATATCTCCTGGCTCTTTAACTTCTCGGGAAAGCCCTGGCTCTCTCAAAAATGGGTGCGGGCCATCCTGGATGAGTTTTACGGGACCGAAGGCGTTCATGGGTACGGGTACGGCCAGGACGAAGACCAGGGCCAGCTGGGTGCCTGGTATGTGATGTCGTCCATGGGTTTGTTCGACGTAAAGGGATTAACCGGGATACCTCCAAAGTTTCAGCTTGGAAGTCCCCTGTTCGAAAAGATTACCATCCAACTTAACCCCGATTATTACCCGGGCAGGGAATTCGTGATTGAGACCCGAAATTACCCGAAGGAAAACAAATACATTCAGTCCATCGAATTAAACAATAGCGATTACCACTCCGTTTTTCTGCCTTTTGAAAAGGTGGTTAGCGGCGGTGAGATAGAAATTGTGTTGGGGCCTGGACCGAATAAGGAGTTGACAAAGTGTCTTGTTCAATTAACCAAATAGAGAAAAAGATTGCCGGTGCTCGTCGGACGTCACTTTGCATCTCTTTGTCTCCCGCTTTAAATGCGGGACAAGTTCTGCGTTTAAATGTTTTTAAGAGTAAAAACACTGCTATGACTAAATTCCTTTCTTTTAATTTTTTGTTTTTGGTCTTTGCTATCTCCATCTCAGCCCAAAAAAACTTCACCCAATACGTGAATCCTTTTTTGGGAACGGCCCCTTTAACCGACAGTGCTGAAATTGGTTATAAACCACCCAATGATTGGCGGGTATGGGCTGGTTTAACCTACCCGGGGGCCTCGTTACCCAACGCGATGGTTCAGTTGAGCCCGGTTACTGAATTTGGAAGCGGGGCCGGATACGAATATGAAGACAGCGTGATCCACGCATTTACGCACACCAACAAAGGGCACTGGAACTTGTGCCACATACCTGTTTTGCCGGTCAACGGGGAGGTGAATCCCAATGATTTTGGCTCCGGATTTAGCCATCAACATGAATCGGCCCATCCTGGCTACTACCAGGTTTTTTTGGAAAGGTATGCCATCCGGGCCGAGCTCACTTCCTCGCTTCGATGTGGCTACCATCGATACGCCTATAAGGATGGTGCCGATAAAAAAGTGGTGGTTGACCTGCAGCGTTCCAACGAAAGGGTGCGGGACTGGAAGATCGAGCAGGATGGAGAAAATGTCTTTAAAGGTTACCAGGACACCGGCGGGAAAGTTTACTTTTATGCCACAACCAACTATCCCATTGAGAATATTGAGTCGGTTAAAAGCGGCCGAAGGGAGGTTTCTGTGATCCATTTTGCAGAAGGTTCCAAATCTCTGGAAATAAAAATCGGGCTTTCGTTTGTGAGCGCCGAAAATGCCAGAGAAAACCTGGAAGACGAACTGGCCGGCAAAAGCTTTTCGGATGTCGGGAACAAAGCGACTGAAATTTGGGAAGATTTGCTGTCAAAAATTGAAGTCTCGGGAGGTACTGAAAGAGAAAAGGAGCTCTTCTATTCATCCCTTTACCGTTCCTTTTTGTGGCCTGCCTTACGCAGCGATGTCAATGGCGAATTTACCGATCAAAACGGAATGGTGGTTAACTATGGTTACCGGGAAAAATCAGGCTTTTTTATCTCTCACCAAGACCTGCGGAGAGGAGAGCAGTTGTTGGTTACGACGCAGGAGTAATATTTTTCTATCCCCGAAAGCGAAACCAATCCCAACAACAACTTAAAATAGATTTGTTTATTGAGCCGTGAAATGTTATCAGCCGTGAGGGCCAGTTTTGGATATTACCCGTTGTCGAGCATATTTATCAGGTAAATTAGCGGCAAGGAGCGGGGGGTAATTGCTTTGCGTTCCAATTTTGACAGTGAATTTGTGGTGCCTCTGAACGGCATCTGGAAGTTTCATTTTGTGAAAAAGCCAGCCGTCCGCAGGATTTTTACCCGCCGGGTTACGATGTTTCGGGCCGGGCCGACATAGGGGTTCCAGCCAACTGGGAGCTAAAGGTTGATCGGGATAGTCTTGGTTGGCCTGTTTTTTTGTGACCCTCTTAGAAATTATCAAATTATGTTAAGGATTTATCGTTCACAATCAAAATATTTACTATCCGAAGGAATGTGGTGTACACCTTTTTTGTAGCTTT
>JACDJB010001468.1_pt1 | contig 19004 bp, 16 predicted proteins | sample 7454121 | NCBI WGS metagenome assembly JACDJB01 (sample SAMN14253290, study PRJNA609438) | sludge metagenome | isolation source: sludge after 25d culture with pyrite | collected 2018-12-20 | reverse complement strand
AGGTCAAGCGTTTGCCTCCAGCTTCCTTCAGATTCCACCTCACGGTGGACACCCTTGCTCTTGGCTAACGGTAGGCGTTCGCCAGCCCCCGTTCGGGACTTTCACCCTATAGATAACGCGCATGCTGGGCGCACAAAAAATTAGACCCATTGTAGACAATGGATCTTAACTTCGCATTCGCTCATCTAGCTATTCTATTATTTCAACGCCTTATTCGCATTTAAATGGCCGTTTCCAAAGTACCACTTGTCATTCCCACTTACAGGGTCAACGGCCGTTTTATATAGAAGGTCTTGTAGCTTTGCAGGTGGCATTTTTCCATATTTGTCTATTAACAATGCAGCAACTGCTGAAACTTTTGGAGTTGCCATGGATGTACCTATTGACCAGTAATAACCGTTTGAATTACTTGCACTTAAGTTAAATTCTTGTTCATACACACGCTTTGAAAGGTATTCGGCAAATCTACCTTCTGCTTCATATTGGTCCCACAGTCTTGCATCTCCACCAACTGTTGCTATATCAATGAAATTAGGACCATAGTTTGAGTAGTTTGCCAGGACATCATTTGGACCAGTTGCTGAAACAGTTACAACACCTGGAATCGTACCAGGAACTTCAAATCCAGCACCAACAAAGTATAGTCCATCTTCGGCATATTCTGCGTTTAGGTAATTCATAACTTCATTTTTATTGGTAGCATTGAGAGCATCATTACCTGCAGCTACAACCACAAGTGATCCTTTTTTAGTTACGTAGTCTAAAGCACGCTTGTATGCAACAAAATCAGCAACATCATTTCCTAGGTTTTCTTTGTTACCCGTAAATGGATTAATATAAAATACTTGACCCTTGACATCAAATCCACCTAAACTCATTGAAATGACATCTACACCATCATTAGCAGCTGCAATCATCGCGTCATAGATCCAAGCGGACTCAGCAGAACTCGTACCAAATACTCGATATGCACGAATTCCTACATCAGGTGCAACTCCAAGCATCGCTCCATTTCCGGCTATTGATCCAGCGACATGGCTTCCATGACCATGTCGATCATCAAACGCATTCGGATCACCTGTTTCATACCACTCCTCACCGGCGTATCCTCCCGCTGGAACGAAGTTTTTGGATCCTGGTAGAAGATTTTTCTTTAGATCGGGATGATTACGATTGATGCCCGTATCAATGATGCCAACTACTACATTATGAGAACCTGTACCAAGTTTATAGCTCTCCCCGTTATTTGTGATACGTTGGATATCCCATTGCAGATTCCAAAGGACCGCTTTGGATGTATCAACAGCACTTATTTCTGCATTAATTCTCTGAGACTTAGGTACATTCCATGTAACAGATGGATTAGACGCACGCACACCTGCAATGTCTTTTAATTTTGAAAAAGAAGGCGCAGGAGCCAGCACTTGGGCGAAGCCAATTTCAGGTACAGAATAGACTACTTCCCCACCTAATCTCTTCACCTGCTGCTCAAAATCGGTAGGAATACTATTTTGGTTAAATAACACAGAATAGCGATGCGCTTCTCCACTACTTACTCCCGCCCCATACACGGACGGTAATAAGCTTAGTAATAGAACTAAACTGATTACAACAACAAAAACCTTTTTCATCTTGTTCCTCCTTTGCAATATCTCTTCCAAAGACTTGCCTTCTCAAAAAGGAGAAGTCTTTAGTTTACCATATTGCTCGAGAATCAAGCGTATTCCTATATTAATCATTTAACAATTACCCTTTATGTAATTCATATCTTAACTTCGAATTCGCTCATCTAACATTTTAAATGCATTTCTTAATTCTTCTTTTGGGATTTTCTCATATGCATCACCAATACTGACTTCAAAATAACAGGTTAGACCACTCATCTGTCGAGGGTTATGTGTGAAACCAATTCCGGTTGCTGTATAAAGGTCAATGAATATAGCTTCTACCTTTTCTTTTGGTAAATCAAAATGAACATGAAACATATTAGATACAGGAACTAACGGCTTAGTCGATACACCTTTGCACGAATTAAAGAGGTGAGCAAGCTCTTGCGCTTCTGCATAATACTGTTCCATTTTGTTTATTCTCTTATCGAAATAATAATCGGAGCTAATAATATATGGATAAAGACTGATTAAATCGCCACCATGACGCCTTTTCCAAACCTTTGATTCCTCGATAAAGGCTTTGTCACCTGCGAGAATGGCTCCTGCGACTCCACCGATACCTTTGTAAAAGGATACATACACACTATCGAATAATTGACTGATTTCAGCAGCTGTCTTTTGATAATATGGAAGAATTTCAAAAAGTCTAGCACCATCCAAATGTAAACGAATTCCTTTCTCCTTACAGTAGGCAGAAATAGATTCGAGTGTATCATAATCTGGCAATTGGCCGCCGATCTCACGTTGTGGTAGTTCGAGCAAAAGGCAAGCAATTTTATCTTTCATGCCCAGTACATCTTCTAATTGAATCACACTCTCTTTATCCGCTAATAGGATCGGTTCGATATGATGCAATTCCTTTAACCCGTCTTCTTCGTGGATCTCTAAATGACAAAATGGATGGTAAGCAACTTTCTTTATCCCCTTCTGATCACACCATATTCGTAATGCAATCTGTTGGGCCATCGTACCACTCGGGAAAAAAGCCGCTTCCTCTTTACCCAAATACTTCGCCAGCTTATTTTGAAAGTCTTCTATAATCTTACCTTTACCGTATATATCACTTCCAAGTTGTCCATCCACATCTTCAAACGTAGCTTTTAATGTTTGGATATCTTTTGGTCCATGACCAGCTAATTGGTATTTTGTCTTTTTAAATGCTTCTACTAAAGAATGATTAGTGCTCATAGAGAGGCTCCCCATTTCATTTATATTTACGAACAAAAAACCTCCCATTGATTAACACTAGATCCTCGTTAATATGGAAGGTATTCTTAATCTCTATATTATTATCGCATTTCTATAGAGCCTTCGGTATGTCATTGGCTTGCTCAATCTCCAAAAGCTTTTCCTTGATGGAAAGCCCACCACCATATCCGACTAATGCTCCATTACTACCAATCACACGATGACATGGCACAATAATCGGAACAGGGTTATTATGATTCGCACCACCGATCGCTCGCACCGCTTTGGGCGCATCAATAGCAATCGCAATGTCCTTATACGAACGCGTCTCTCCATATGGGATCTTTAACAGTTCCTGCCAAACCAACTTTTGAAATGGAGTACCATATAAATCGAGTAGAATCGAAAATTCACTTCTTTTACCTGCAAAATACTGTGCAAGTTCTGCTTTCACTTCGTTTAGTGAAGAATCATTATCACTACTCATCAATTCATCCCGTCGCAACCATCGCTGACTCCATAGCCTTAATGACATCAAGCTTTTGGTGCTATCGCCAAACTCAATAAAGCAAACTCCCTTGTCTGTGCGCGCGATTGTAATATTGCCAATCGGAGAAGGCATCGTAGTATAAAGCACTGAATTCTTCATCGTTTTTTTACCTCCAGAAGCTATTGCTTCTATTACTAAAAATATAGTAATACTATAATACCATGAAAATAGTCCTAGTAGGTTTACAAGTTTATTACAGATACACAGATTCCTTTTACTTACTTATACTATGAATCAACAAATCTATGAATCGCTTTTTCAATTTCTTCGATGACAGTTTCATCCTGTTCACGCTCATATGCTAGCATTAAAGCAGCCTTCGCCTCCTCACCACCGATCTTTCCCAATGCCCAAGCAGCAGTGCCACGAATCACAGGACGCTCATCCTGCTTTAGCAATTGAATCAATTTCGGTATTGCCGTTTGGTCCTTATAATGAGCGGTAGCAATGATGGCATTTCGTTGAATTGGTTTTTTTCCACGCCATGCAGCTGCAGTAGGTCCCCACTTTTCTTGAAATTCTTTTTTCCCAATGGTCAATAGCGGGAGTAGAGCAGGCTTTGCTAATTGATGGTCGGGAGTAAATTCCTGTTGATGACCATAATGAATTCTACGATTGTATGGGCATACCTGCTGACACGTATCACAGCCATAAATGCGGTTTCCAAGCTTTTCACGGTAATGCTCAGGGATTTGTTCCTTCACTTGTGTAATGAAGGCTAAGCATCTTTTAGAATTAAGTTGACCAGGTTGGACAAATGCTTGAGTCGGACATCGATCGAGGCACAGGGTGCATTCACCACATTGATTCTCCATAGGTTGATCGGCTGGGAAGTCAATATTGGTGATCATCTCTCCTAAATACACATACGAACCAAATTCAGGAGTGATTAGAGAGCAATTTTTGCCCACCCAGCCCAAACCAGCACGCTCTGCTACTGCACGATCAGAAAGCACACCCGTATCGACCATCGAAACCAGTTTGGCTGTAGGGGCCTTGCTCTGTATAAACTGCCCTAATCGATCCAGTCGTTCACGTAAAACATGATGATAATCACGCCCCCAAGCAGAGCGTGCAACAAAACCACGGTGCTCTCCCTCTCTTTTTTCGGGAAGTTCCTCGATCTTGCTCGGATAGGCAAGTGCAATCGCGATGATCGAGCAAGCATCGACTAATGTGAATTTCGGTTCTACCCGCTTCTCGATCACCTTTTCCTCAAATCCTGACGCATATCCCTTTTGTTGCTGTTCCTGCAGTCGCTCCTCGAGCTCTATAAAAGGTTCAGCAGTTGTAAATCCAATTTTATCAATACCAATTTCTTTGGCATATTGTATGATTTCAGCTTTTAGTTGTGCGGAATTCACCTGTAAACTCATCACTTTCTAGCCTCATTTTATTTGAACTACCATCTTTAGAGTTTAGGCTATTCCTATTATAATACTACATCCGAAAAAATCTACTTCTCCAATTATCTCGGACCCTCATTTGCTTGAAACACTGGAATCGCATCCTCTCGATCCTGATATTGCTCCATCGAGTTGAGATAGCGATCAACAAAGGAGAGTAGGTACTCATAGTCATTTCCGTTAAGGCTTTTACGTGTAAATTGATATAGCGTAAGAAAGTTGTCAGGGGTGATACCATCCTGCATCAGTATTTCAATTTGCCTAAGCTGTTCATCTGTAAAGCGAGTGCGCGCCCAATATACAAAGGAGAACTTCTCCTTTGTACTCATCTGTTGCACGATGGTACCTAACATATCATTCGGATCAACTACTGCAACAGAATCTACACCGAGCTCATTTGCAATCGGTGGTTCATCTGTCGGGTCCTCATCATGTTCCCCACCTGATTCAGCCTCATGAAGACTTGAATCGAGTCTATGATCAAGCTCCCTAATGTTGGCAAAACTCGGTACCTCTATCTGATTCATAAGCGCCTCAATAAGTTGATTTTGATCGATTACTCGCATCTCTTGGAGTGTAGAAGAAATATCGCGCACAAACCGATCATATTGATCAGACTGTACATTAAAAATGTTGGAAAGAAAGGGATCCTGTTTGACAAGATCAGAGGAGAACCAGCCTCCAACAAAAGCAACAATAAGTAAACATATAACGAGCATAAAACGAAAAAAAGATTGCATGACATCACCTCTATAATAAGGATCTATCATCCAATCTTTCCATAAAAAGCTTATTTTAATCCAAACTGACTTTTTTTATGCATGAAAATTATTGATTGTTGAGTGCAATACGAGCAAGGGTACGCACCATTACGCCAGTAGCTCCTGTTGGATTGAGATCTGAGTTTTTATCCTGCCAAGCTGTTCCAGCAATATCGAGATGAACCCAAGGAGTATCCTCTGCAAACTCTCCCAAGAACATACCTGCAGTAATTGTTCCTGCATGGCGACCACCGGTATTTTTGAGATCAGCTATGCGGCTTTTGTATTGCTCACGGTATACATCAAATGTAGGAAGTTCCCACATCAATTCGCCAGCTTCATCAGCAGACTGCAGTACATTCGCCACCCAGTCTTTATTATTGGTCATTGCACCTGTTGTATGTGTTCCTAAGGCAATGAGTACAGCTCCCGTTAACGTTGCTAGATCTACAATAAAGCTTGCTCCTTGCTTTTTAGCATATGTGATTGCATCAGCCAAGATCAAGCGTCCCTCTGCATCGGTAGAAATGACCTCAATCGTACGGCCACTCATCGAAGTGAGCACATCGCCAGGGCGATATGCAGCTCCATCAGGCATATTCTCTACCATAGGTACCACTGCAAGAATATTTACTTTAGGCTTAATACGACCAATCGTATCCATTGCTCCAATCACAGCTGCTGCTCCGCCCATATCCATAACCATGGATTCCATACCAGCTGCAGGCTTAATCGAGATTCCGCCTGTATCAAAGGTGATACCCTTCCCTACAAAGCTGATGACATTTTCCCACTTTGCACTTCCTTGATACTTGATTACGACCATTTTAGGTGGGTTGGCACTACCTTGTGCAACACCAAGTAATGCACCCATGCCGAGCTTTTCCATATCGGCACGCTCTAGCACCTCTACCTCCATTCCATATCGCTGTGCTACTTCAATAGCAGCCTGCGCGAATACGGTAGGTGTTAAATAATTGGCAGGCATATTCACGAAATCACGGGCTAAATTGGTACCCTTTGCAAAGGCTGCACCGATCTTTAGCCCTTCATCTAAATTTGCTTCAACTTTCATAGCACCGGTTAACAATGCAGAATCAAGTACCTTATGCTCTTCTCTTTCTAATTGATAGCCCTCAAATTTATAAGAAGCGAGTGTTGCACCCTCTGCAAAAGCGTGACCAATTTGAAATGGAGTTAACGCATTTCCAATAGCACTCTCAAAAGATACAACAACATCCTTGCATTTACCCTTGACTGCCTCGTTTACCACTCGTGCAGACAACTCTCTTACTACTTTAAAATCAATTTTTTCTTGCTTGCCAAAGCCAACGAGCATCACTCGCTTAGCTGAAATCTTACCAAATGTATGTATGATAGCTACCTCTTTTTTCTTAGCAGATAACTGTCCACTGGCAAGCCCATCAGATAAATAACCACCCAATGCTTGGTCCAATTGAACAAAGACATCTCCTTGCTCTGAACGATCCTCGACAACTCCTACAACAAGACAGTCTGTTTGTTTAGCTAAAACCTCTACTGTAAATACTTCAAATTTCATAGTGCACCTCCTAAAATTCTTATTACCATAATACATCTAAACTCGAAATATTTGAACTACTAAATGATCGGTTTATCCTTTTTGATGCGATATATCCGCTCGGGTCTTCCTACCGTACCATAAACGAGATCCGCAACCACATTACCCTTTGCTACGAGATATTCTAGATATCTGCGTGCTGTTGTCCGGCTCGCACCAATTTCCTTACCAATTGCTTCAGCTGTTATGCCTGCTACCGCTTTATGAATAACTGCAGTTACTTTATCCATAGTCAAGCGATCTATGCCTTTAGGCAACTGTTCATCACGGAGATCAAAGCTAGGCTTGTTCGCTCCTGTACGTAGTAAATCATCAATCTCCTCTTGACCGATTTCTTCTTGCCCCTTCTGTAAACGATCAAGCGTGGCGTGAAATTTTTGATATTGAAATAATGTTTCTTGAAATCGCTCAAAGATTATCGGTTTAATGATAAAGTCAAAGACACCACTACGAATCGCACTGCGTACTGACTCAACCTCTTTAGCAGCGGTGATCATAATAACATCGGTATTGCTATGGTTTATTCGGATGTACTTGAGCAGATCAAGTCCTGAGATATCTGGAAAGTAGATATCGAGCAAGACCAAATCAGGCTGGAGTATAGCCAATAATTCTTTGGCCTCAGCACCATTTGTAGTAACTCCTACCACCTCATAACCAGGAACCTTTTGTACAAATCGCTTGTTAATCTCTGCGATTCGTAGATCATCTTCAATGATCAAAACCTGTATAGAAGTATTTACTCCATTTTGGTTCAATGCTCGTACCTTCTTTCCACCCATAATTATTTACGATACATTAAAGCATTATTTTTTAGGAACAGCTATTGTAAAAACTGTACCTTTGTCGATCTCACTAGAGTAGGCAATATGGCCATTTAATTGTTTAACAGCTCTTTTTAACAAGTCCAAGCCAATTCCACGATTACAGGTCGCTTTAGTAGAGAAGCCGAGTTCAAATATCTTATCTGTGAGCGTGCTCGGAATACCAATTCCTGTATCCTCAACCTCGATGATCAACTCTTCTCCCAAATCAGTTAAAAAGACTGTCACCCTCTTATCCTCAACTTCTGTTGGTAATACAGCCTCCATGGCATTATCGATCAGGTTACCTAGTATCGTAACGAGATGTTCACGGTCAATATGCTCAGGTACATCCCTAAAGCTACTCTCACGATCAATCTCTAACTCTACCTTTAACTCATTTGCACGATTAAACTTGCCAATTAATAATCCCCCAATCATCGGATCCGGAATCTCCTTCATAATAAACTGAATGAGACTCTGATGAACATCTACCTCACGCGAAATTAATTCAATCGCTTCTTGATAGGATTCAAGCTGTAATAACCCTGAAATCACATAAAGTTTATTTGAATATTCGTGAGTTTGTGCACGTAAAGCCTCTGCATAGCGCCTCACTTGTGAAAGCTCCTGAGTAATGCGATAGAGCTCTGATTTATTTCTAAAACTAGAAACTGCACCAATCACCTTTCCCTGCGGATTCAGAATCGGAACGCGATTGGTTACCAGCAGATGATCATCGATTAATACTTCTTGATCATACTCAGATTTACCTGTTCGTAACACTTCTATTAATCTAGTATTTGGCACCAATTCCCGTATGTTTCTATTAGAAAATTGTTCATCCTCTGGAATTCCCAATATTTTTTTGGCTGTCTGATTGATCAAGGTGATTCGTCCATCGAGATCAACTGCCACGATCCCCTCATGAATCGACTGTAAAATCGCTTGCTTTTCCTGATACATAGCCCCGATTTCAGCTGGTTCTAACCCCATAATCGAACGCTTTGTTCCTCTAGCAATTAAGATCGCTCCTAAAGCACCAAGTAATAGGGTAGCTGAACCCATCAATATGATTTTTTTACCGTAGCTAAGAGTAATCTCCCGCACATCCTCGAGCAAAAAACCAACAGAAACAAGTCCAATGACTTGATTATTCTCATCAAAAATGGGCACTTTCCCTCGAATCGAAGGACCTAGTGAACCAACCGCTTCTGAAATAATCGCCTTCCCCTCTAGAGCAGGACCATTGTCTCCTCCAACCATCTCCTTACCGATCCGTTCTGGGATCGGATGAGAATATCGTATACCGTCACGATTCCCTACGACAATAAATTCTGCATCTGTCTTAATACGAATTTCTTCTACAATCGGTTGAATGATTCCCCAGGGTGCTTCAGTAGAAAAAGCTTCAATTAGCTCAGGAATCTCTGCAATGGTCTCTGCCAAATTTAAGGCACGTATTCCTATTTGCTCTTTTAAAGTTGCCGAAAACATACTTTGAAATAGGGAACTCATAATAATGATAACCAGTAAAATAACGGAGCAAATCACTAATATGAGTTTACTTTGTAGCTTCATAAGATTCTCCTTAAGCAAAAGACCCATTTCTAATCGTGAAATGGGTCTACTATGCTCTCTATTTTATAGGAAAGACTGTATAAATTCTATATCCTTATCCCTCTTCATTCACAATCACCTTTTTGCCCCTCATCTTTAATACAATCGGCACAACAATCCATAAGAGGGCAATGATCAAAAATACAGCAGAGATTGGCTTTTGTAAGAAAATCATAAAATCTCCATTGGATCCAGTTAAGGCACGACGCATATTATTCTCGATCATTGGCCCCAATACCAAGCCTAATACAAGTGGAGCCAATGGAAAATCATTGCGTGCTAAATAATAACCAGCAACACCACAGGTGATCAACAAGATTAAATCAAATGTCGTTACCTGCACCGCATACACCCCGAAAATGGAGATAGCAACAATGATCGGCAATAAATACTTAGGTGGTGTCTCGATAATTTTAGCAAATATTTTTACCAATGGCATATTCAAAATCAGAAGCATCAGATTTCCGATGAACATACTAGCGATCAATCCCCAGGCTACTTGAGGATGCTCATCAAAGAGTAATGGCCCCGGTTGCACGTTATACATAATGAGGGCACCCATCAAAATCGCTGTAGTACCTGAACCCGGAATACCCAGTGTAAGTAACGGAATCATCGCTCCGCCCGAGGCCGCATTATTTGCGGATTCAGGTCCTGCTACTCCTGCAATTGCTCCTTTACCAAACTGCTCTGGTTTCTTGCTCACTTTCTTCTCCATAATATAAGAAAAGAAGGAGGCTAGTGTAGCTCCAGCACCAGGTAATATCCCAATAAAGAAGCCTAATAAAGATCCACGAGCAATGGGACCAGCACTGTCCTTCATATCCTGCTTTGTGGGTAAAATTCTACCCACCTTGGCAATCTTACCTGCTGTATGATCCTTGTGCAGAATCGTTTTAAATACCTCTCCCAATGCAAACAAACCAACTGCGATTGTTAAAAATTCAAGACCGGAATAAAGTACAGGATAATTAAAGGTAAAGCGAGCGACCCCAGAAACATTGTCAATGCCAATCGTAGCTAATAATAGACCTACAACAGTCATCATCAGGGCCTTGGTCATCGATTTACCTGCCAATCCACTAACAGCCGCAAGACCTAGGATCATCAGCGAAAAATATTCCGCTGGTCCAAATTTTATCGCTACATCAGACAAAGGTTCTGCAAGTAAAACGAGCGCGATTAAGGCAACAATCCCTGCTACAAATGAGCCAATCGCAGCAATCGCTAATGCAGGACCCGCACGACCCTTTCTCGCCATCTGATATCCATCCAATGTCGTTACAACTGAAGAGGATTCACCAGGAGTATTCAATAGAATAGAGGTCGTAGAACCACCATACATTGCACCATAGTAGACCCCAGCAAGCAGGATAATCGAGCTCGTAGCAGCGGATTCTGGACCTAAACCACTCGTCATTGACGCCGTTACAGGAATTAGCAGCGCTACACCGCTCATTGGCCCGATCCCCGGTAGTACCCCAACTGCCGTACCAATTAAGACTCCAACAAAAGCAAATAATAGATTATGCCATTGAAGCGCAATTTCAAAACCATGTGCTAAGAAACCTAGTGTATCCATCTGCTCACCTCCAGTTAACTAAACCAAACGGGATACCCTGGTAGCGATCCTTCTAAAACAACAACATAGAGGTAATAAACCCCGAGAGAAAAGGCTGCAGCTATAATAAATGACTTTATCCACTTTCCCTTCTCCATTGTTTGAAAGCCAATGAAAAGAAACAAGAAGGTCATTAAAATATAACCAAAAGTCTCTAAAAGTAACGCATATGCAAGTGCTCCTGCGAGGATAATGAAAAACTTTTTATAATCTAGAGCGTATTTCTCACTTTCTCCTTTGGGATAGCGAAGGGTTTCAAAAAACAATCGAATACTTAATAAAATCAATATGATCCCTAGCCCCATTGGGAAGATGTCTGGACCAACATTACTACCATAGGCCGTCTTGGATATCGTTCTACTACCAGCAGCAAACAGGATACCCACGATCAAGAACACAAAGCTAGCATAACGGTCAAAGGTCCTGTTCATCATCCGCTCTCCCTTCACTAAATGTATTTACTGAAAAAAAGAATAGCTTCTAATAGATATCTATTTAGAAGCCTACTCCCTATAACTATTGGAGGTATTTAATTATTAATTATTTCGCCATACCGAGAGAGGTTAGCATATCTTTAATGAGTACTTCTTGCTCTTCTAAGAACTTAGTGAAGGCATCTGAGTCTTTAAACTCCCCATCCCATCCATTGGCTTCTAGTTCTTTTTTCCATATATCATTGTTTGATAGAGCCTTTAATTGGTCTCCCCAATATTTTTTAGCGTCAGCACTCATCTCTTTTGGACCAAAGATTCCACGCCAAATTGTAAAATCCGCATCTACTCCTGCTTCTTTCATCGTTGGGATATCCACTAGGTCACCACCTAAACGCTCTAGAGAAGAAATAGCTAATACACGAATCTTACCAGCCTTTAGATACTCACCAACAGATGAAGCATCTGTTGCAATTACATCCGCATTTCCACCAAGAAGAGCAGCCATAGCTTCTCCACCACCGTCATAAGACACATATTTAACAGATTTCGGATCAACTCCTGATTTAAATGCAGGTAACACTGCGACTAAGTGATCCATCGATCCAGGCGCTGAACCACCAGCAACCGTTACTTTTGTTGGGTCTGCTTTCAATGCATCAATAAGTTGCATCAAATCCTGAAACGGCGAATCCACTCCTACTACAATTGCGCCATAGTCTGTCGTTAATTGTGCAAGTGGAGTCGTATCTTTATAGCCATAAAGACTATTTCCCTCTGCCTTTAAATTATTAATAAGAATTGGTGGCGAGCTAACAAAGAGTTTATAGTCGTTTTTCTTATCTTGTGTTGCATATTCAGCTAAGAAAACGGCTCCACCGCCTCCAGGCTTGTTTTCTACAGTAATTGTTTTTTCTACGAGCTTCGTTTCAGATAAAACTTTTGCTATAGAGCGAGCGGTCTTATCCCAGCCACCACCTGCACCAGATGGAGCGATTATGGATATAGGTTTTTCGGGATAACTCGTACTTTTCCCACCCTCTTTACCACATGCAGCTAAGCTTAGTACTAGTGCTCCGGATAATAAAATCGTTAACCATTTGCGTTTATTCAATTACATTCAACCCCCTAGATTTTCAATATGAATGAAAGCGCTTTCTTGATTTGTAACCGAATCGTAACATATTGATTTCTGAAAATATAGTTTATAGACATAAGTCACATTTTGTTCATAATGTTCACGGTTTTCTAAGAGATAGGTATTAAAAAGAAAAATGACAGCCGGAACGATTTATCGTTCCAAACTGCCATTCTGTAGTTCATATATAAGGATTCTTACGTCCCAAACAATTGCAGGTATTCCCCGTATCCTTCCTTCTCCAAATCCTCTTTCAGTATAAACCTTAGGGCAGCAGAATTGATACAATAACGCAACCCACCTTGATCTCGAGGGCCATCTTCAAAAACATGGCCTAGGTGAGAATCTCCTATTAGGCTACGTACCTCTGTGCGAATCATCCCATGACTTTGATCTAACCGGTCCCTGATATGTGTTTGATGCAAGGGCTTGGTAAAGCTAGGCCAGCCACAACCTGCATCGTATTGGTCAAGAGAACTAAAGAGTGGTTCACCCGAGACGATATCTACATAAATCCCCTCACGTTTATTGTCCCAATACTCATTACGAAACGGAGGTTCTGTGCCATTGTTTTGAGTTACCTCATATTGAAGAGGCGTTAATCTGGTCTTTAACTCCTCTGGATTGATCTGAGCTGTCCAATGTCGTTCAATGAAATCATCTCTACCCGAGCCTTTACGATAGAGGCTATAACGAAATGCATTTTTATGATGGTAGTCCTGATGATACTCCTCAGCATAATAGAATGTTTTGGCAGGCAGGATCTTTGTGACGATCGGTTTGTTAAAGCGTCCACTAGTTGCTAGTGCTTCCTTAGAAGCTAATGCCTGCTGGTGCTGTTCTTCTGTATGATAAAAAATAGCAGTTTTATAAGATGAACCACGATCGTGGAATTGCCCACCTTCATCCGTAGGATCGATTTGTCGCCAAAAAATCTCTAGAAGTTTTTCATATGGAAAGATGCTTGGATCAAAGGTGATCTGTACCGCTTCATAATGTCCAGTTTGGTTCGAGCATACTTCCTCATATGTCGGGTTTTCCGTATGCCCACCTGTATAGCCAGAGACGACTTTAACGATACCAGGCATTTCTTCAAACGGAGAAACCATACACCAAAAACAACCTCCAGCAAAAGTAGCTAATTGTAATTGTTGGGTCATACTACACATCACTCCACTTACTTCTAAGTTACTTCAAATTATACCACAGATTACATGTCACCACCTCATCCAAGACGATACATTTCTAAGCGTATGGAGGATCTTTTTTTGATGAAAGAAAAAAACTGACCGACATCATCAGCGATGACATTAGCCAGTTGTTACTCCTTATTGCTCAGGAATATTACCACCTGCGATTCGGTCACCTGAATTCCCAGCAGGATCGGTTACATAGTCATCCTCACCCGCATGAATTATAATCGATTTACCGCGTAAGGAATGCGGATCACCTTTTATGAGATTAGCGTATTCCATAAAAAACTCCATATTTGCTCTTCCTTCTTGCGTAACCATGAGATTGGTCATATCCCCCAGATGGTACCCTTTAGGATTATTGAACCCATGCTGCTTCCCCTCTGGATTCAAATGGGCTCCCGCTGTCATAAAGTCACTTCCCTGAAACATCTTCTCATGCACATGAAATCCATGCTTTCCCGGAGGAAGATTCGCTACCATCACCTGTAATCTTACTCCGTCTTTAACCTCAGTTAAGTATGCCTTACCGATCACTTCTGCTTTTTGATTGAGTATCGTAACCTCCACTAATCCATCTACATATTGTTCACTTCGATCTTTTTTAGGATTCACCATAGCAAATGTAACGCTAGCAAATAGCATTGAACCTAGCAGAAAAGCTGAGACTAGGTGCTTGAACCTGTATTTTTTCATTATAAACCGATCTCCTTCATAGATTGATAACTTTGTTAGTCATCTTAACCAAGTAGCGATCGGTTTTATACTTATATAGTCATGATGATTGTACTAATCGATTTTAAACAAATTGCCATCCTCGTATCGATAGGTTGCAGTCTCATATAGCTGTTGATTTTGGTCTATTACGGCTAGAGCATGGAAAGTAGCACCTTCACCTGCTTCTTCTAAAGATACTTCGTTCCAACCCTGATCACCAATACCTAATACATATTTTAAACTGATACTACTCTCTAATATATCATTGTTCCATCTGTATATTGTCGCATCAGGCCAATGCATATGCAGCCCTGCAAACTGGTTCACCAATTTAACATCCCCTGAAGAATCTAAGTCAACCAAAATTGGATATCCCCAATCCCAAAAAGTAAGCCAACGACCGTTAAACCTATCATAAAAAATGTACAACATCTGGCCAGGTCCATTCGCAAACAACTCGATCGTAGCGTGCAGGATTTGTCCGTCATCTGAGACAAATGTGTGTGGAAGTAAATAAGCAGCTTGGTATTCCCAAACGTTTTCGGAAAGAAGACTATCCGAAACACATTCGTTAATTACATACGTTTTGCCATCATACTCCAATAGTGCTGTTTTTCCATAAGAGCTACAGATATTATTGCTATCTGTTTCTCGATAAATATGGAGCGTAACTTCCTTTTTATGCATTTCTCCCAGAGGTATTGACTTAATTAATTCCCAACTATCAAGAGGTTTACCTTCCTCTAACTCGGCTAGTTCGACAGGTTTAAAGCTTAACTCAACAACATCAACAAAGCTATATTCGAAGGTTTCTGTGGGACGTTCCTCTGCAATGGAATTTTCTTCACCAATCGGAGCTTCTTCAACTTTGGGAACTTCAGGATACTCTTCAACAACTCCACATCCGACAACCAACATCATACATAAAATAAGCAGTAAAGAAACCTTTATTCTCAACTTTTCTCCCCCATTTGGTTTATTCTCTATTCTTCAGGGTTAATGTCAGACTTTAACAAGGAATACATATATAAATCATCAAATTTTCCGCAATAATATTCGTAGCTTCTTAGTAATCCCTCTCTTAGAAAACCGAGTCTTTCTACTAATTTTTGTGATGCTACATTAGGTGGTTCAATTAATGCTTCGATCCTATTTAAGTTCATATACTCGACTCCATATTTTATTGCAGCTTTTAATGCCTCTTGAGCAATTCCTTGCCCCCAATAATTTTTACTTAACACAAAACCAATATCAGTTCTGCAATGCTCAGAAACCATATTATGAAAAGCACAGCTACCGATAACCCTATTATCTCCCTTTAAAGTTATCCCCCATCTAATACCTCTTTTCTCCGTGAACATGGTTTCATACCTTGAAATTGCGCTTATAGCTTCATCAACTGTTTGAAATGGTTCCGTACCATAATGTTTCATTACTTCTTTATCGGATAGGTATGTAAAAATATCATGGGCATCGCCTTTTTCAATCCGTCTTAATATTAATCGATTCGTCTCTAATACTGGAAATATATCTAATTGCTTGTTCATACAAAATCCTCTCCTTTTCTGGCTTACATAAGCTCTTTTAATCTTTTCATTACTGAATGAACCGTTAATCTATGGAATGTAATCAGCTGCCCCTTATAAATAACGGAATAAATTTTATAAGGAATCCCACTTGTTTATTGTTTTCAAGCAACTGAATATATTTTAAGCCTTCCTCGAATCGATCCTTTAGCCATTTATGTTTGTTTATGTAACCTTCCGCATTTTTTCTTGCTTCTTAGACAATAGCTACCTATTCCTTCTAGTAGTTCGTAATTGAGATCGATCATCTGAACGTTAGTCAAAATAATTATCTCCTTTAATCATAGATCACTATTAAAAAAACTCATCCATGAGCTGATAATAATGGATCTTGGCTGCATCAATTTCCTTAACACCATATGCATCAAGAAAATACGGAAATTGCTCCTTACCAAAGTTATAATTTATACTTCGAATTGCTATTGCTAAATCTTGATACTTATCAGCAACCCCCGCTCTACCTAAATCAATAAATCCACTCACTTTACCATTGTTAATAATAATATTAGGTAAACTGAAGTCTCCATGTGTAAAAACCAAATTCTCATTTGCTGGTTTTTTCAATAATAATTCTTCGAATAGCACTTCTGCTTTTAAACCTTGTCTAGAGTCGTCAAAATCTTCCTCATCAACAAGATTGTTTTCTACCCTTCTTTTAGCTTCTTCTATCTTGGTATCCAACGTCTGATCAAACGGGCAATGCGTTATGTCAATATCATGTATTTGTCTTAGTCCATAAGCCAATTGTTTCATTACCGTTGACAAATCACTTTCAAGGGACCGATCCGCAGCATGTACGCCGTTAATTTCTGTTATTAATAAATATTCTTGGTTGTCATCTTGATCGTAAAAAACGACCTCTGGAACAGGAAGCTTCCCTTGCAGCCAATCCAGTCTCATTCTCTCATTTACCATACGTTCAGTAGCAGTTAGAGATTGGACTTTTAAATATAGATTGTATAAGTTCCCTTTTAGTAAAAATGTTTTCGATTCAGAATGACCAATAGTAATCCTTTCCCAATCGAAACCATTGATCATCTTTGATAACTGATTTGGAAGTATAATTTCCTGCATCTTTTCAATCCTCACTTTTTTTCTAAAATGTTCATTAGCAGCTTATTCATACCTAATTTACTTTTAACTATTTTCTACAATTAAGGATATTGTTCCTTTCTAAAATACAAAAATGACAATATAAAAAACCCAGCTAGATCGCTAGGTTTCGATTCTTTTTTGAAATATTTTTTTATTAAAAAACCCACGCTACACTAATTCCGTAACGATCTAAGAAATCGTTAACTATTCTTCTCCCCTCAAAATAATTACGAAAATTTTCACTCCTGCATGTTTCACATCAATTTTCTACTCCATTTTCGTCCCATTCATGTCCACATTCTTCGCACTTATTCATCTCATTGCCCCAATCTAAATATATTTACTTTTTTAATTATTATAAAAAAGGATTACGTGATAAGCATATTGCTTTTTCACATAATCCTCTATTTGATTTTATTTTGTATGGTACCGGTGGTCGGGGTCGAACCGACACGGGGGTTACCCACACGATTTTGAGTCGTGCGCGTCTGCCAATTCCGCCACACCGGCATATAAAGATGGCGTGCCCGGAGAGATTCGAACTCCCGACCTTCTGATTCGTAGTCAGACACTCTATCCGGCTGAGCTACGGGCACGTAGTAAAAGTACTTGTTTTGTAATATTCCGATGTAGTTGCGATAACTATAAATGGTGCCGAAGACCAGACTTGAACTGGTACGGTAGTCACCTACCGCAGGATTTTAAGTCCTGTGCGTCTGCCGATTCCGCCACTCCGGCGAGTACAATGACGTACGAATGTCGACAATGTAGCTAGACGCCGTGGTTTTAGTCGACCTTCATCTGCCTATTGCATGATAAATTAAATGGAGCGGACGACGAGACTCGAACTCGCGACCCCAACCTTGGCAAGGTTGTGCTCTACCAACTGAGCTACGTCCGCATAACAGAAACATTAATAATTATAACAGCTAAGAGAAAGATATCAACTAGAAAATCATGGCTGGGGCGGATGGATTCGAACCAACGCATGACGGAGTCAAAGTCCGTTGCCTTACCGCTTGGCTACGCCCCAATATAGGGTGAGTATTTATCAGCAATGGCAGGGGCAGTAGGAATTGAACCCACACTTACGGTTTTGGAGACCGCTATTCTACCATTAAACTATGCCCCTTTAAAGATAGTAATGGTGGAGGGGGACGGATTCGAACCGCCGAACCCTTAGGGAACAGATTTACAGTCTGCCGCGTTTAGCCACTTCGCTACCCCTCCAAATTTATAAAGCTTTCAAGAATACTACATAAAAGCTTACCACAAAGTAATAAAAATGGTGCACTCCAGAGTACTACATATATTACCTTGCTCTATAGTAACTCGATGTAGAGACGGTAATGATATATGGTGCCGGCAAGAGGAATCGAACCCCCGACCTACTGATTACAAGTCAGTTGCTCTACCGACTGAGCTACACCGGCGATTGCAAAGATGTATATATTTGTTTATACAGTGGTGGCTCGAGACGGAATCGAACCGCCGACACGAGGATTTTCAGTCCTCTGCTCTACCGACTGAGCTATCGAGCCAAAAAGTGGCGGTGCTGACGGGATTTGAACCCGCGATCTCCGGTGTGACAGACCGGCATGTTGACCCCTACACCACAGCACCGT